>LNFM01003646.1_pt1 | contig 29944 bp, 22 predicted proteins | sample 596031 | NCBI WGS metagenome assembly LNFM01 (sample SAMN04254537, study PRJNA301005) | activated carbon metagenome | isolation source: dual media filters at the Ann Arbor, Michigan drinking water treatment plant | place: USA: Ann Arbor
ACCCGTCGAACGCCGTGTCATAGGCCGGATGCACCGCGACCAGCTGGCCCTGCAGGTGGGTCGACAGCTCCGTCACCTCCAGACCTGCGTCCTTGGCAATCCCCCTCACCTCGTCGCAATAGGCCTTGCTGCTGGCCGCCTTCTCCAGATCGAAGAGACGCCCGTCCCAGGACGGAATCTGCACCCCGACATAGCCGCAATCCGCCGCCCATTTGGTGATCGACCCCCAGCTATTGAACGGCGCCGCATCCCCCGCAAACTGCGCCAAAAACAACCCAGGTCCCCGCATCGTCTTCATCAGATGTCCTCCGCTTCGGGTCTAGCGACCCGTTTCCACCTTGACCGGGACTTCCAGCCCCTGCCGTTCTGCCCAGTCGCGCTTGTCGATCGCGGCCACCAGCGCCCGCGCGAGGAATTCCCCGGCGCGGCCAACGTCTTCTCGGATGATCAGGATTTCCTGCCGAAAGCGCCGCAGCATCGGGACGGCCTCTTTCGCGACGACGTCGAAGTCGCGCCCCAAGATCAGGCCTGAGCGTTCCGCCCCGGCGATGGCGGCCATCGCGGCAGTTGTCGAGCCAAGGAGGAGGCCGTCGGGCGCGTCGGGCTCGGCGAAGCGGGCGGCGATGGCGGCCTCGATCGGGTCGCCCCCGGCGTCCGAGGTGACGCGATCGGAAATCTCGAAGCGGACCCCCAGGAGGGCTGCCTCGTCGGAGAAACCGGTGATCATGTGGCGGGCGTACATGTGGGCCCGCGGCGGGGCGACGAGAAAAAGCCGCTGCCGGCCCCGTTCGACCAGCGCGCGGGCGGCGAGGCGGCCGAAACTTTCATTGTCGAAGTCGTAATAGAGGTGGTCGATCCCCATCGCGCTGCGACCGTGTGCGGCGAAAGGAAAGCCGTGATCGTGCATGTAGCGGATGCGCGGATCGTCTTCCTTGGTCTGGTTCAGGATGATGCCGTCCGCACTTTCGGTCTCAACAATGTAGCGGATCGGCTCCATCGGGTCCTGATCGGGGAAGAAGGGCATCACGACAAGGTGGTAAGCGGTGCCACGCAGGGCGGCGGCGATGGAATAGATCAGCCGCGAGGTGTGGTTCATGATGTCCGTCTCGGTCGACAGCACCAGAGCGATCACATTGGTCTTGCCGGTGCGCAGGCGCACACCCGCGCGGTTCGGGCGGTAACCAAGGAGGGCAGCCGTTTCGCGCACACGACGCTTGGTGTCCTCGCCGATGTCGGGGGCATCCTTCAGCGCGCGGGAGACGGTGGCAATGGCAAGGCCGGTCGCGGCGGCGATGGTCTTCAGCGTCGGGCGGACATCCGAATCAGGCGGGGGCAGATCAGAGAGCGTGGCCATCGCACCCCCTGCCAGTTTGCGGGTCGCCGCCGAGGTCGCGACGAATCTGTGCCGGTGATTCGGTGCAGGCAGTGCGCTGTGCAGCCGCAGCAGAGACCTGCGCTCCGGGGCAGGGATGCGCCCGTCCGACAAGGGGTTTCACGCTGTTTCGGCAGTGCGGCATTGGCCCGGATCACGTAAGGATTCCCGCGCGGAATGGCGCGGAGCATCCCTCCATGAAAACTTCTGTGAGGGGCTGCTACAAGCGAAAAGATCAGTTGATTGGCAAAACTATAACGTTATAGGCTATTTCTATAACGTTTTAGAAACCGGGAGGAACGGTATGAAACTTTCGAAGATGACGGCGCTTCTTGCGATGTCCGTGGCGATGCCCGCCATGGCAACCGAGCTTGAGGTCACCCATTGGTGGACCTCGGGCGGGGAAGCCGCAGCGGTCGCTGAACTCGCCAAGGCGTTCGACGCTTCGGGCGACAAATGGGTCGACGGCGCAATCGCTGGCGGCGGTGGCACCGCGCGTCCGATCATGATCAGCCGGATCACCGGCGGTGACCCGATGGGCGCCACCCAGTTCAACCACGGCCAGCAGGCGCTGGAACTGGTCGAGGCCGGGCTGATGCTGGACCTGACCGACGTGGCCGAGGCAGAAGGCTGGAAAGACATCGTCTATCCGCCGACCCTGCTGGATGCCTGCACTGTCGACGGCAAGATCTACTGCGCCCCGGTGAACATCCACTCGCCGGAATGGCTGTGGATCTCGAACAAGGTCTATGAGGACCTGGGCATGCCGGTTCCGAAGGACTGGAACGAGTTCGTCGCTTCGGCGCCGAAAGTCCGCGAAGCTGGCAAGCTGCCGCTGGCGCTGGGTGACCAGCCCTGGCAGTCGAACCTCGCCTTCGGCGCCATGCAGATCGCCGTTGCTGGTCTGGATGCCTGGAAGGCCGTGAACGTCGACAAGAACATGGATGTTGCGGCTGGTCCGGAATACGCGGCGGTCTTTGAAGCTGCAGCTTCGGCGCGTGAGCTTGCCAAGGGCTCGGCCGTGCAGGACTGGAACCAGGCGACCAACCTTGTCATCACCGATCAGGCCGCTGGCCAGATCATGGGTGACTGGGCGCAGGGTGAATTCCAGGTTGCGGGCGAAGTGGCCGGCAAGGACTATACCTGCCTTCTCGGCCTTGGCCTGAACGAGTACATCTCGACCGGCGGCGACGCCTTCTACTTCCCGAAGCTGGATGATCCGGAGAAGGAAGCTGCACAGAAGCGTCTGGCCGCACAGCTGGTCAGCCCGGAAGTGCAGGTTGCCTTCAACCTGAAAAAGGGCTCCTTGCCGATCCGTGGCGACGTGGACCTGGCTGCAGCCAACGACTGCATGAAGAAGGGCCTGGAAGTGCTGGCCGGTGGCAATATCGTCCCCTCGGGCGACATGAACTGGTCGCCGGACGTCCAGAAGCAGAACGAAGACCTGATGGTCGAATTCTGGAAGTCCGACATGCCGGCGGCTGATGCCCATGCCAAGTGGGTGGAAAACCTGAAATCGGGTCTCTGAGACTGTCTTGACGACGGGGGGCTGCCCACATCGGGCGGCCCCTTTTCGCACCTGAAAGTCAATAGGGGGGCAGGGGCCGATGTCAGTAACCAGCGAGGCGGACGCACTCCGCACAAGTTCCGCGGCCAAGCCGCGACCGCGGTGGAGCCGCAATATCAGTGCCAAGCTTGCGGCGATCCCGATGGTTGCAACTGCGCTGGTGGTGTTTCTGGGCGGCACGATCTGGACCGTCATCTATTCCTTCACCGATTCCAAGCTTTTGCCCCGGCTGCGCTGGGTGGGTCTGGATCAGTACGAGCGGCTTTGGGAAACCAGCCGCTGGGTCGTTTCGATCCAGAACCTCTTGTTCTATGGCGTGATGTCGCTGGTCTTCACGGTGGTCATGGGCTTTATCCTGGCCGTGCTGATGGACCAGAAGATCCGCTTCGAGGATACGTTCCGGACGATCATGCTGTATCCGTTCGCGCTGTCGTTCATCGTGACCGGTCTGGTGTGGCAGTGGATCCTGAACCCCGATTTCGGCATTCAGGGCGTCGTGCGCGACATGGGCTGGACGAGTTTCACCTTCGACCCGTTGAACAACCCCGACACCGTGCTGTTCGGCTTGCTGATTGCCGGGCTGTGGCAGGGCACGGGGTTCGTGATGTGCCTGATGCTGGCGGGCCTGCGGGGCATTGACGAGGACATCTGGAAAGCCGCGCGCGTCGACGGCATATCGACCTGGAAGACCTATGTGATGATCATCATCCCGATGATGCGCCCGGTGTTCATCACCACGCTGGTGATCGTCGCCAGCGGCATCATCCGGCTGTACGATCTGGTCGTCGCCATGACGAGCGGCGGTCCGGGCGGCAACGCCTCCCAGGTGCCCGCGATGTATGTCTATGACTACATGTTCCAGGCGCAGAACCTGGGGCAGGGGTTCGCGGCGTCCACCATGATGCTCTTGTCGGTCCTGATCGTGCTGATCCCCTGGGCCTATCTGGAATTCGGAGGGAAGAAGCATGGCTGACGTATCCATGGCCATGTCAGGTCCGCGCGGCGCGAAGCCGAAGAAGACCTTCTCGGGCCGCAACATCATGATCTACGGCACGCTGATCGTGGTCTGCGTGTACTACCTCTTGCCGCTTTGGGTGATGGTGATGACCAGCCTGAAGGGCATGCCCGAGGTCCGGATCGGCAACATCTTTGCCCCTCCGGTGGAAGTCACCTTCCAGCCCTGGGTCAAGGCCTGGTCCGAGGCCTGCACGGGTCTCAACTGCGACGGCCTTTCGCGGGGTTTCTGGAACTCGGTCCTGATCACGGTGCCTTCGGTGATCGTGTCGATCGCCATCGCATCGGTGAACGGCTACGCGCTGATCAACTGGAAGTTCAAGGGGTCGGACATCTTCTTCACCATCCTGATCTTCGGATCGTTCATTCCCTACCAGATCATGCTGTATCCGATCGTGATCCTGCTGCGTGAGATGGGGATCTACGGGACCTTGTGGGGCCTGATCATCGTGCACACGATCTTCGGGATGCCGATCCTGACGCTCTTGTTCCGGAACTACTTCAGTTCCATCCCGGAAGAGCTGTTCAAGGCCGCCCGCGTCGACGGTGCCGGGTTCTGGGGCATCTACTTCCGGATCATGCTGCCGATGTCGCTGCCGATCTTCGTCGTCGCGCTGATCCTGCAGGTGACGGGGATCTGGAACGACTTCCTGTTCGGGGTCGTCTTCACCAAGCCCGACCTCTATCCGATGACGGTTCAGCTGAACAACATCGTCAACTCGGTCCAGGGGGTGAAGGAGTACAACGTCAACATGGCCGCTACGGTGCTGACCGGCCTGGTGCCGCTGATCGTCTACTTCGTCTCTGGCAAACTCTTCGTGCGCGGTATCGCCGCTGGTGCCGTGAAAGGCTGACAAATGGGAAATTCGATTGAAGTCAAGGACCTGACGCTGAACTTCGGTTCCGTTTCCGTCCTGAAGAACATGAACATCGACGTGGCGGAGGGGGAGTTCGTCGTGCTTCTGGGGCCCTCGGGCTGCGGGAAGTCGACGCTTCTGAACTGTCTGGCGGGGCTGTTGGACATCACCGACGGGCAGATCTGGATCAAGGGCAAGAACGTCACCTGGTCCGAGCCGTCGGATCGGGGCATCGGGATGGTGTTCCAGAGCTACGCTTTGTATCCGCAGATGACGGTGCGGGGGAACCTGTCCTTCGGTCTGAAGAACGCCAAGGTGCCGCAAGCCGAGATCGACAAGCGCATCGCGCGGGCGGCGTCCATTCTGCAGATCGAGCCGCTTCTGGACCGCAAGCCTGCGGCCTTGTCGGGTGGTCAGCGTCAGCGGGTGGCCATCGGGCGTGCGCTGGTGCGGGATGTGGACGTGTTCCTGTTCGACGAACCCCTGTCGAACCTGGACGCCAAGCTGCGGAGCGAGCTGCGGGTGGAGATCAAGCGCCTGCACAATGCGCTTGGCAACACGATGGTCTATGTGACCCACGACCAGATCGAGGCGCTGACGCTTGCCGACCGCATCGCGGTGATGAAGGGGGGCGTGATCCAGCAGCTGGCCGCTCCGCTGGAGATCTACAACCGCCCGTCGAACCTGTTCGTGGCGGGGTTCCTTGGCAGCCCGTCGATGAACTTCCTCAAGGGTCGGACTGTGGACAACGGCAGGGCGTTCGAGTTCGGAGCCACCAAGATCGACCTCGCGGGCTATCAGGGCGGCGCGATCCTGGAGCGGGACAATGCCATTCTTGGTGTTCGGCCCGAGCATATCACGGTGTCGACAACGCCGGTGTCCGGCCCCTCGATCCCGGCCGAGGTGGAAATCGACGAGCATCTTGGGGCCGACAGCCTGCTTTGGCTGAAGGCGGAAGGCGCGAACATGAGCGTGCGGGTGCCGGTCGAGGGCCGGTTGCCGGCGGGGACGAAGGTCCACCTTGGGCTGGATATCGCCAAGGCCTCGCTCTTTGACGCGAAGACGGAACAAAGGATCTAAACAATGCTCGATCTGGCGGGGTGCTGGACGCTTTCGGATGAAAGCGGCGCCCATGTCATTGACTTCGACCTGCCGGGGGACGGTGTCTCGGCGCTGGCGAAGGCAGGGGTGATCCCGGACCCGTATTGGGGCCGGAACGAGTACGACTGCCGCTGGGTGAGCGAGCGGGACTGGGTGGCGCGGCGGGTGTTTGTCCATGACGGCTCGGCTGCGGAACTGGTGGTCGAAGGGCTGGACACCGTGGCCGAGGTGCGGCTGAACGGGGCCGTGGTGCTGTCGGCGGCCAATGTGCATCGCCGGTGGCGGGTGGATGTCTCGTCGGCTTTGAAGGCTGGCGAGAATGCGCTGGAGATCCTGTTTCGCTCTCCGGTCCGCGAGGCCTTGGCGCGGGCGGCGCGGATGCCGTTTCCGATCCCCTATCAGCAGGTGAACGGGGCGATTGCCTACAACAACATGCTGCGCAAACAGCAGTGCGATTTCGGCTGGGACTGGAACATTGCGCTGGGAATCTTTGGCGTCTCCGGTGGGGTCCGGCTGGAGGCGGTCGGTCCGCGGGTTGCCGACATCGTCGTGACCCAGGCGCATCGGCCGGGGGTGGCCGAGGTGACGCTGGCGGTTCATGCGTCGGGCATGGCCGAAGTGACGGCGCAGTTGTGCGGTGTGTCGGGAACTGCTCCGGTGCGCAATGGCGTGGCGCGGATGACGCTGAGGATCGCGGACCCTGTGCTGTGGTGGCCGGCGGGGCAGGGCGCGCAGGTGCTGCATTCGCTGGAGGTCAGCGGCGGCGGGGCCAAGGCCACGCGGAGGATCGGCTTGCGCGAGATGCGGCTGGTGAGTGAGCCGGATGCGGCCGGGCGGTCCTTCGGGGTGCAGGTCAACGGGCGGGCGGTCTTTGCCAAGGGTGCGAATTGGATCCCGGCGGATGCGCTGTTCGGGCGGATCACGGTCGAGGGCGTGCGGGGGCTGCTGCAGTCGGCGGTCGATGCCAACATGAACATGATCCGCATCTGGGGCGGCGGGCGGTACGAGCCGGACTGGTTCTACGACCTCTGCGACGAGATGGGGCTGATGGTCTGGCAGGACTTCATGTTCGCCTGCCACCTGTACCCCTCGACCCCCGAGTTCCTGGCCGAGGTCGACGCCGAAGTGCGCGACGTGGTGGGGCGGATCAATCATCACGCTTGCCTTGCCGTCTGGTGCGGCGACAACGAGCTGATCGGGGCGCTGACCTGGTTCCCGGAGTCGCGCAAGGATCGCGACCGCTATCTGGTGAACTACGATCGGCTGAACCGCACGGTGGAGGCCGCGCTGCATTCGGTGCTGCCGGGGGCAAACTGGTGGCCGTCTTCTCCGTCGCCCGGACCGATGGCGTTTGGCGATGCGTGGCACGACGATTCCAGCGGCGACATGCATTTCTGGAGCGTGTGGCACGAGGGGAAGGATTTCGATCACTATCGGGACGTAAGCCCTCGGTTTTGTTCGGAATTTGGCTTCCAGTCCTATCCGTCGCTGTCGGCGATCCGGGCCTTTGCGGATGAGGCGGACTGGAACATTGCCGCGCCGGTCATGGAGAGCCACCAGAAGAACCCGGGAGGGAACGCGCGGATTGCCGAGACGATGTTCCGCTATTTCCGCTTCCCGGTGGATTTCCCGAGTTTCGTCTATGTCTCCCAGGTCCAGCAGGGGCTGGCGATCAAGACCGCCGTGACGCATTGGCGAAGCCTCAAGCCGCTTTGTCAGGGGACGCTGTACTGGCAGCTGAACGACACCTGGCCGGTGTGTTCGTGGTCAAGCCTCGATCACGGCGGGAACTGGAAGCTGCTGCATCACATGGCCGCGCGGTTCTATGTGCCGGTGCTGGTCACGGCAGTGCCGACGGACGGCGGCATCGAGCTGCGGGCGGTGAATGATCGGCCCGAAGCGGCGACGATCACCGTGACGGCCAATGCGGCTGCCATGGATGGGACGGTGCGGAAGCTGGCAGAGGCGACGGCGACTGTCTCTCCCGATGCGGCGGTGCCGGTGCTGACTTTGGCGCCCGATGCGCTGCGGGCGGATGAGGTTCTGGCCTTCACCTGGGCAGGCGATGCACAGGGCGGCGATGTCCATGCGCCGAAGCCGTGGAAGGCTTACGACCTGCTGCCCTCGGGCCTGACGGCGGATGTCCAGCGCGACGGGGATGTCTGGAAATTGACGTTGCAGGTCAACGCACTCGCCCCCTTTGTTGCAGTGGAATCTGAAGTTCCGGGCCGCTTCTCGACGAACGCCGTGACGCTGTTCCCCGGCCATCCGACCACAATCACCTTCACCCCCGAGGATCCCTCGGCGGTGCCCAGTTTCACCCTGCGAGATCTCCATTCCGCCACTTATGGCGGCTGACGAAAGGCACGTCCATGTTCAGCTATCAGCTCTATTCCTCACGCAACTTCCCGCCCATGTCGCGGACCTTCGAGATGGTGTCCAAGGCGGGCTACACTGCCGTGGAAGGCTACGGCGCACTGTACGCAGACGATGCGGCGGTTGCGGCCACTCAGGAAGGCCTGAAGGCCACCGGGCTGACCATGCCCACGGGGCACTTCGGGCTTGGGCAGCTGGAAACCGATGTCGAGAAGGTCCTCGGCATCGCCAAGGCGCTGAAGATGGAGCGGCTCTATTGCCCTTATGTCATGCTCGATGACCGGCCGACCGATGCGGCGGGGTGGAAGGCGTTCGGGGAGCGGCTGCAGAAGGCGGGCGCGCCCTACAAGGCGGCGGGCTACGGCTTTGGTTGGCACAACCACGACTTTGAGTTCAAGGCGCTGTCCGATGGCAGCCTGCCGCAGGACCGCATCTTCGAGGGCGGGCCGGGGCTGGAGTGGGAGATGGACGTGGCCTGGGTGATCCGGGGCGGCGCCGATCCGCTGGCCTGGATCGAGAAGTACAAGGACCGGATCACGGCGGCCCACGTCAAGGACATCGCCCCGGCGGGCGAGAACAAGGACGAGGACGGCTGGTCGGACGTGGGTCACGGCACGGTGGATTGGAAGACCATCATGGCCGCGCTGCGCAAGATCGGGGTCAAGCACTTCGTCATGGAACACGACAATCCGAAGGACGATGCGCGGTTCGCAACCCGCTCGATCGCTTCGGCCAAAGCTTTCTGAGGAAAAGAGAAAATGGCAAATCTTGGTATCGGTATCATCGGGGCGGGCAACATCTCCAGCGCGTATCTGCGGCTGGCGCCCCTGTTCAAGGGGCTGGAAGTCCGGGCCGTCGCCGACGTGAACATGGAGGCCGCAAAGCTGCGGGCCGAGGAGTTCAGCGTGAAGGCGCAGTCGGTCGATGACCTTCTGGCGAACAAGGACGTGGACGTGGTGATCAACCTCACCATCCCGGACGCGCATTACACGGTGACGAAGCGCATCCTGGAGGCGGGCAAGCACGCCTATTCCGAAAAGCCACTGGTGCTGACCCTGGACGAGGGCAAGACGCTGCGGGACCTTGCGGCGTCGAAGGGGCTGGCGGTGGGTTGTGCTCCGGACACCTTCCTGGGCGGCGCGCATCAGCAGGCCCGGGCGATCCTGGATGAGGGACGCGTGGGTACAGTCACCTCGGCGGTCGCCTGCGTGCAGAACCACGGACCGGAAGGCTGGCACCCCAGCCCGGAGTTCTTCTTCCTGCCGGGTGCTGGGCCGATGCTTGACCTGGGGCCGTATTACGTGGCGAACCTGATCAACTTCCTCGGCCCGGTGAAACGGGTGGGGGCGATCACCTCGTCGCAGACGCCGACGCGGACCATTGGTTCCGGCGCGCGGGCGGGACAGGAGATTCCGGTCAAGACGCCGACGAACATCCATGCCCTTCTGGAGTTCCACAATGGAACCGTGGTGAACCTGACGACCTCGTGGGACGTCTGGCACCATAAGCGCAACCACTTCGAGTTCTACGGCACCGAGGGGACGATGTATGTGCCGGACCCGAACTTCTTCGGCGGTACGGTCGAGGTGGCGGACAAGGCGGGGAACCTGACCGAGGTCGCGCCCTGGGACCATCCGTTCGGCGTGCCGAACCAGGAGCACCCCAAGCACGGCGCGCTGGCGAACTACCGCACAGCGGGGCTGGCCGACATGGTTGCAGCACTGCAGGGCGGGCGCGATGCGCGCTGTTCGCTGGAGCGGACGCTGCATGGGGTGGACGTGATGACGGCCTGCCTGACCTCGGGCGAGACGGGGGGCTTTGTGACGCTGACGACGACTTGCACGCGACCAGCGGCGCTGTCGCCGGACGAAGCGCGGGCGCTTCTGCGCTAAGGGTTGGCCTGGCCTGGCACCTCCCTGTCGGGTCGGCTGCGTGGGCGGAGGGATTGAGGGATCCGTCCGCCCACGATCTATGGAATGAGGGCTGACATGCTGGAAAACCCTGTGATCCGCGGCTTCAATGCCGACCCCAGCTTCTGCCGGGTCGGCGAGGATTACTACATCGCGACCTCGACCTTCGAGTGGTATCCAGGGGTGCAGATCCACCACAGCCGCGATCTGGTGAACTGGACGCTGGTGAGCCGCCCCCTGCGGCGGGCATCTCAGCTGGACATGCGCGGGAACCCGGACAGCTGCGGTATCTGGGCGCCGTGCCTGTCCTACGCTGATGGGAAGTTCTGGCTGGTCTACACGGACGTAAAGCGGCTAGATGGGGCCTTCAAGGACGCGCACAACTATATCGTCACCTGCGAGACGGTGGACGGGGAGTGGTCGGACCCGACGTACGTGACCTCGTCCGGGTTTGATCCGTCGCTGTTCCATGACCGGGACGGACGGAAGTGGTTCGTCAACATGCGCTGGAACCATCGCGAGGCGGGGTCGGGGTTAAACCCGGCGAACGACCGCTTTGACGGGATCGAGTTGCAGGAGTGGCACCCGGAGAGGGGGCTTCTGGGCGAGGTCACGACGATCTATCTGGGGACTGACCTTGGGTTGACCGAAGCGCCGCATCTCTTTTGGCATGACGGGTATTACTACCTGACGACGGCGGAAGGTGGGACGGGCTATGACCATGCGGTGACGCTGGCGCGGTCGCGGGACATCCGGGGGCCGTACGAGACGCATCCGGCCAAGCATGTGATCACGGCGCGGTTTTCGCCGGAGAACCCCATTCAGCGTATGGGGCATGGGCAATATGTCGAGGGGCACGACGGGCGGTTCTGGCACTCGTATCTGTGCGGGCGACCGCAGCGGGGGCCCAAGGGTCTGTTCTGTGCCACGGGGCGCGAGACCGGGCTGGCCGAGGTCGTCTGGCGCGACGGGTGGTTGTGGCTGAAGGATGGAGGGATGCTGCCTCCCACGACGGTCGATCTGCCGGTGGAGCGGGTGGTGCCGGGGGCGATGGAGTATGACTTCCGGGGGCCGGATTTGCCGATGGATTTCCAGTGGCTGCGGACGCCGGTGCCGGATCGCATATTCCGGATGACAGGGAGTGCCCTGCGGCTGACCGGGCGCGAGAGTCTGGGGTCGTGGTTCGAGCAAAGCCTCGTGGCGCGGCGGCAGGATGAACCAAGCTATGAGGCGGAGTGCGATGTGGTCGCGGACCCGCCGAACTGGCAGCGGGCGGCGGGGCTGATCACCTATTACAACCGGCACAAGTTCCATGCGGCGCTGGTGACGCGCGAGGGTGGCGAGCGGGTGGTGACGCTGGTCTCCTGCCTTGGCGATTGGCCGGGCGAGGCGTTGACCTTTCATGGGCGGATCCCGGTGGCGGAGGGCAAGGTGACGCTGGGGGTCAGCGTGGACCGCGCGGTGCAGCGGTTCAGCGTCAATGGGGTGACTGTGGGGCCGGTGCTGGACGCCTCGGTTGTGTCGGACGAGGGCGGGCGGGGGGAGCATGCGAGCTTTACCGGCGCTTTTGTTGGCGTGGTGGCGCATGACCTGACGGGGCAGGGCTGGACGGCGGATGTGACGCGGTTCCGCTATGCGCCCAAAGCGGATTGAGCAATTGAGCTGCGGGATTTGATCAACTCTTGATTGCCAGAGAGATGGCGTCATAAAGGGGCGAAGCGAAGGGAGCCCCGATGGACGCCGACAGCCGCAAGATCCCCAGCCATGAGGTCACTTACGCGCGACTGCGCGACATGATCCTGTTCGGGCATCTGGCACCGGGCGCCCCCGTCACGATCCAGGGGCTGATCTCTGACTTGGGGGCCGGCATGACCCCGGTGCGCGAGGCGATCCGGCGGCTGACGGCGGAAGGCGCTTTGTTGCCGCAGGGCAACCGGCGGGTGGCGGTGCCGCAGCTTTCGGCGGAACTTCTGGAGCAGGTCGCCTTTGCGCGGCTGGCGATCGAGCCGAAGCTTGCCGAACTGGCGGCGGGAAAGCTGACCGCGGCGCAGATCGACCGGCTGGAGGTGATCGACGGGGCGGTGAACCGGGCGATCGGGGCGGGGAAGCTGCCGGACTACCTTGCCGCGAACCATGCGTTCCACTTTGCACTGTACGAGGCGGCAGAAGCTCCGGTCCTGCTGGATCTGGCGCGGTCCTTGTGGCTGCGGGCGGGGCCAAGCTTGCGGGCGGTGATTGATCGGTACGGCCGCGACGTAGCGCCTGACCTGCACCGCGAGGCTTTGGCGGCGATGCGTGCGGGCAATGCGAAGGCCGTGGCGCGTGCGATCGAGGCCGACATCCAGCAAGGCGTGGACCATGTCCGGCAAGCGCTGGCCGAAGGTCACTGACGGGTTTCAAATTGAGCGCTTACGCGCGAGGCTTTGGTCTCGTCGTCGGGCTGCGCCTCCTCCTCGGGTGATTGGGGGCATTCTGCCCGTGCCTCCGGTTTTTCGAACCATTGGCGAAACCGTCGGCACCCCCCCTGAGAGTATTTGGAAAAGAGCAAGCCCTGCAGCTGAGTGCAATAATTTGATCAAATTTCTTGAACGGCGGCGCGTTTGATCATATCCTTCCGTGAAGACGGGGCATCCGGCCCTGCTGATTCCGCGAGGTCACCCCCATGAACATGATCACCAACCACATGCCGACGGCCGAGTTGCAGCGTCTGGACGCGGCGCATCACATGCACCCGTTCACCGACAATTCCGCCTTGGCCAAGAAGGGTGCGCGGATCATGAAATCCGCCAAGGGGGTCTGGTTGACCGACACCGAAGGCCACAAGATCATCGACGGCATGGCGGGTCTGTGGTGCGTCAACATCGGTTACGGCCGCAAGGAGCTGGCCGAGGTCGCGGCGCGGCAGATGGAGGAACTGGCCTATTACAACACCTTTTTCCAGACCAGCCACATCCCGGCCATCGCGCTGGCTGCGAAGATCGCAGAATTGGCCCCGGAAGGCATGAACCACGTGTTCTTTGCCGGGTCGGGGTCGGAAGCCAATGACACGAATATCCGACTGGTTCGGCGCTATTGGGACATCATGGGCCAGCCGGAAAAGCGCATCATCATCGCGCGGAAGAACGGCTATCATGGGTCGACCATCGGTGGCGGCTCCTTGGGCGGGATGTCGGGCATCCACAAGCATGGCGGCATGCTGGCTGGGATCGTCCACATCAACCAGCCGGATTGGTGGGCGGAAGGCGGCGCGCATACGCCCGAGGAGTTTGGGTTAGCCCGCGCGCAGGAACTTGAGACGATGATCAAGCAGGTCGGCGTGGAAAACGTCGCGGCCTTCATCGGTGAGCCGATCCAGGGTGCGGGGGGCGTGATCGTACCGCCATCGACCTACTGGCCGGAGATCCAGCGGATTTGCGACAAGTACGGCATCCTCTTGATCGCTGACGAGGTCATCACTGGTTTTGGTCGCACCGGGAACTGGTTCGGGTCGGAAACCTTTGGTATCCGCCCGCATATCATGACCATCGCAAAGGGTCTGTCGTCGGGCTACCAGCCGATTGGCGGCTCGATCGTGCGCGAAGACGTTGCGGCGGTGATTGCATCGGACGAATTCAACCACGGCTACACCTATTCCGGTCATCCGGTCGCGGCTGCCGTGGCGCAGGAGAACCTGCGGATCATCCAGGAGGAGAAGATGATCGAGCACGTCCGGAACGTGGCCCATCCGTATTTGAAGGAGCGCTGGGACGCGCTGACCGAGCATCCGATGGTAGGTGAGGCAAAGCTTGTGGGCCTGATGGGCTCGATCGCGCTGACGCCGAACAAGGCCAAGCGTTCGAAGTTTGCCAGCGAGGCCGGGACGGTCGGCTTCAAGACCCGCGAGCGCTGTTTTGCCAACAACCTGATCATGCGCCATGTCGGCGACCGGATGATCATCGCGCCGCCGCTGGTGATCACGACGGACGAGATCGACGTGCTGATCGAACGGGCGAAGAAGTCGCTGGACGAGGCCTACAAGGTCGTCAAGGACGAGGGTCTCTGGGTCGAGGCCTGAGGCACGGTCCAGCCTTTTGGCAAGTCTTTCGGCCCCGGCTTCGGTCGGGGCCTTTTGATTCCCAGCGGTCCGGCTGAGCAGGTCTGACTGCGCGGCTTGGGTCCGTTTTCCAGCTTTTGAGGGTGGATTAGCTGCGTTCTTTGCCGCGCCCAATGCAAAGGGTTGCAATAAATTTCATCTGACGACAAAAATCGCAAACTTGATTGACGGGTCGGCACGGCTCCCTTAGGTCCGTTTGTGCAATATCTTGCAGAAGACGAGAAAACTTGCACAAATGGCGCGGAGCGCGTCGTCATGGGAGGATCACATGAGCTACGTCAAGGCATTGGTACTAAGCGGGGCATCGGCTGTCGCCCTTCTGGGCACGTCGCCGGCCGTCATGGCCGAAGGTGGTTTGCGCTGCGAACCGGGCGAAACCTACATCATGAACGTCATGGTCAGCGGGCATCCCTACTGGGTGCCGGTCTTCGAAGGCTTCAAGCAGGCCGCCGAAGCGCTGGGCTGCGAGGCGGTGTTCTCGGGCACGCCGGACTATGACATCACCAAGCAGATCGCGTCCTTTGAACAGGACTTGGTCACCAACCCCAAGGGCATCCTCTTGCACCCGATGCAGGCCGACCCGTTCATCGACCCGATCAACCGCGCCATTGACGCGGGGGTGTCGGTGACGACCTTTGCGGCGGATTCGCCGAAGTCGAAGCGGACGGCCTATATCACCTCGGACAACCTGGCCGAGGCGGCCTTCGCGGCCGAAGAGATCGTGAAGACCGTCGGCGACAGTGCGGAGTATGCCGTGCTGGAGAATCCCGGCCAGTCGAACCACGACCTGCGGGTGACCGCGCTGATCGCCTATATGGAAAAGAACTATCCGAACATGAAGCTGGTCGGGCGGCAGGCCACCAACCAGGACCCGAACGCGGCGTTCACCGCCGTGTCGGCGATGCTGCAGGCGAACCCGGACCTTGCGGCGCTGTGGATCCCGGAATCCGGGTCGGCCGAAGGGGCGGTCGCTGCCGTGAAGGCTGCGGGCGACACCCTGATGATCATCCACGCCGACATCTCGCCCACGACGCTGGAAGAGATCAAGGCCGGCAACATCCACATGGCGCTGAACCCGAACCAGGGCATCCAGGGCTTTGTCGGCTTCATGAACACCTTCCTTGGCGCGCGTCCGGGCCTGATCGACCCGTTCAACGACTACAAGACCTCGGGCTACAATCCGATGCAGATTCCCTTCGTGGACAACGGTTTCGCCGTGATCACCAAGGACAACGCCGAAAGCTTCGTGCTGGAAGCCTACATGGAAGGCCGGATGTAAGGCCGCATGCATGATCTCGGCCCCGCCGCCACGGTGGCGGGGCGTCCTATCGCTGGAATGACCGATGACCCTGCCGCCGCCCCTTTTGCAGCTGACCGACATCGCCAAGTCCTTTGGCGCGGTGCGGGCCTTGCGCTCGGGCCAGTTCGAGCTGCGCGCCGGGGAAATCCATGCGCTGGCGGGGGAGAACGGGGCGGGCAAGTCAACGCTGATGAACATCATCGACGGCATCCTGCAGCCCGACAGCGGTGTAATCCGTATCGATGGGGAGCCGGTGCGGATCGACGGTCCGGCAGCCGCTCAGCGTCTTGGGATCGGCTTCGTGCATCAGGAAATCGCGCTCTGCGCTGATATCTCGGTGGCGGAGAACATCTTCATGTCCGAGACTGCCCGGTCGCGGCGCAGGCTGATGGGCGGGGCAGAGATGATCTCCCGAGCGGGCGAAGTGCTGGCGCCTTTGGCGGACATCGACCCACGGCTTCCGGCCGGGCGGCTGTCGATTTCCCAGCAGCAGCTGGTCGAGATCGCCAAGGCCCTGACGCTGGATTGCCGTATCCTGATCCTGGACGAACCGACTGCCGCTTTAACGGAACATGAGGCGCAGAAACTGTTCGGCATCATGCGCGCGCTGGCGGCGCGGGGGATCGGGATCATCTACATCAGCCACCGGATGGCCGAGATTTTCCAGACCTGTGACCGGGTCACGGTGATGCGGGACGGCCAGCACATCCGCACGGATCGGACGGCCGACATAACGTCTGCCGATGTGGTGAACGCGATGGTGGGGCGGCAGTTGGATGCGTTGTACCCGCCGAAACTGGCGGAGGCGCGGGGGCCGGAGATTCTGCGTGTCGAAGGGCTGACCGACCGGCGCTATCGCGACGTGTCCTTCGGCCTGCATCAGGGTGAGATCCTTGGGTTTGCTGGGCTTATCGGTGCCGGGCGCAGCGAGATCGCGCGGGGGCTGACGCGGTTGGAGGGGAATGCGACAGGGCAGGTCTGGCTGCACGGTCAGCAGGTTTCGTTGCGCGACTATGCGGACTGCATCGCGAAGGGGATCGTCTATCTGTCAGAGGACCGGAAGGGCGATGGGGTGTTCCTGGACATGGCCATTGCTGCGAATGTCTCGGCGCTGGACCTGTCGCGGGTGGTCCGCCGTCGTGGCCTGATCGACCCGGTGCGCGAGACGGAACAGGCGCAGCGGATCGGTGCGCGCCTGCAGTTGAAGGCCGCCAGCATGGCGCATCGGGTGGCGAGCCTGTCGGGTGGCAACCAGCAGAAGGTGGCGCTGGCCAAGCTTCTGGCGGTCGAGCCGAAGGTGATCTTCCTGGACGAGCCGACGCGGGGGGTCGACGTCGGTGCCAAGGCGGAGATCCATGGCATCCTGCGCGGGCTGGCTGACAGCGGGGTCGGGGTTGCGGTGATCTCGTCCGAGATGCCGGAGTTGATCGGGTTGTGCGACCGGGTCCTGGTGGTCAGCGAGGGCCGGATCACCGGCGAGTTGTCGGGCGACGCCCTGACCGAGACCAACATCATGACACTTGCCGCGCCCGGAGCGATGTCCGCGGAGATGGCTGTTTCCGGGGCACTGCAATGACGACGACGACCCAAGACCGCAGCCTTCTGTCCCGCCTCTTCGGCGCGCGGGAAACCGGGTTGGTGCTGATCATCCTGACACTGTTCATCCTGATGTCCTTCGCCAGCCCGCATTTCCTGACCTGGACCAACATGCGGGCGATGACGATGGCCTTTTCGGTCGAGGCGATTGTCGTGGTCGGCATGACCATCCTTCTCATCTCGGGCGGGATCGACCTGTCGGTCGGCTCGGTGACCGCGCTGGCCATGGTGATCGCGGGGCTTTTGTTCCTGAACGGGGTGAACCCCTGGGTCGCCTCGCTGATCGCCATCGCCGCCTGTGCGGGGATCGGGGCGGTGATGGGGTTCTTTGTGACCTATGTCGGCCTCCACCATTTCATCGTCACCCTGGCCGCAATGGTGATTGCGCGGGGGCTGTGCCTGCTGGGCACGGGCGGGCGGCCTCTGGGGCTGTTCGAACTGCCCGAAGGCTTCAAATGGATCGGGATCGGGTCGATCGGCGTGATCCCGGTGGCCATCGTGATCTTCGTGATCGTCGTGGCGGTCTTCGATTTCCTTCTGCGGCGCACAACGGCCTTCCGGCTGGTCTACTACACCGGGTCGAACGAGAAGGCCGCCGCCTATTCCGGCATCAGGACCAAGCGGGTGATCTTCCTGACGACGGTCCTATGCTCCACGCTTTGCGGCGTTGCCGGGATCATCTACATGGCGCGCTTCGGCTCGGCCCAGCCAACCTTTGGCGTCGGGATGGAGTTGAACGTTATCGCGGCGGCGGTGATTGGCGGGGCAAGCCTGTCGGGTGGCAAGGGGACGATCTTCGGCGCGATCCTCGGGGCGGTGCTCTTGTCGCTGGTGTCCTCCTCGCTGGCGCTGTTGAACGTGTCGGTCTATTGGCAGGACATCATCCGCGGTTCGATCCTTTTGGCCGCAGTGACCTTCGATCATTACCTGGTGAAACGTCAGGCCGCAGGGGGCAGGGCATGAACGAGTTTGCGGAAGACTTCACTTCGATGCGGCAGATGCATGCGGTGCTGGTGCGGCATTTCATCGAGGGTCGCAAACAGGCCGAGATCGCCGAGGAGATGAACCTTTCGACGTCGAAGGTGAACCGGATCATCGCGCAGGCGCGGCGGTCGGGGATGGTGAAGATCAGCATTGAGACCCCGTTCCAGCGCCTGATGGACCTGGAGCGGGAACTGGCGGCAACCGGGCTGGTGGCGGGGGCCATCGTGTCGCCGACGGTGTCGGACAATGACGGCACGCGGCTGGCACAAGTGGGGCAGGCGGCTGCGGCGCATCTGGTGGAGACCCTGCGCGACGGTGACGTTTTGGGGATATCGGGCGGTAAGGCGGTGGCGGCGGTGGTCGATGCGCTGACTGTCGAACGGGCGATTGACGTGCAGGTGGTGCCACTGACCGGGGGCGTGCAGGGCAAGTTCCACACCGACGTCAACAACCTTGCTTCGCGCATGGCGGAACGGCTGGGCGGGCGGTCGTTGCAGTTGCATGCACCCTTGTTCGCCGAGCGGGCCGAGCAGCGTGAAATGCTGATGAACATGGCGGCGGTGAAAGAGGTGCTGGACCTTGGCCGCCGCGCGACGGCCTGTCTGGTGGGGATCGGGTCGATAACCCAGCCGGGGTCGTCCTACTTTGACCTGCATCCCCTGTCGGCACCCGACCGGGCGATGCTGCCCGGACTTGGCGTGATGGCCGAATTCCTGGGGCATCTGGTGCACGACCGGGGGCAGGTGGCGAATTTCGCGCTGAACCAGCGGCTGGTTGCGCTGCGCCCAGACGAAATTCGCGCTTGCGGGCGTGTCGTGGCGGTGGCGGCGGGTGAGGACAAGGTGGGGCCGGTGCGGTCGGTGCTGCGGGGGGGCTATGTCTCGACTCTGGTGACCGACGAGGACACGGCCGAACGGATTCTGGCTACGGAAGGACAGTCGACATGACCGAGATGCTGATGCGGGACTATGCCCCGGGGCTGAAGGCAAGCGCCGTTGGCCTGGGAACCTGGGCGATTGGCGGCTGGATGTGGGGCGGCACCGATGACGCGGCGGCAGAGGACGCGATCCGCGCGGGGCTCGACGCCGGGATCACCCTGATCGACAGCGCGCCCGCCTACGGGTTGGGCCATGCCGAAGAGGTGGTCGGTCGCGCCATCAAGGGCCGCCGCGATCAGGTTGTGATTGCTACCAAGTGTGGCCTCGTCTGGCATTCCCAGCGCGGGCCCTACTTCTTTTCGCAAGGCGGGTTGCCGGTGCATCGTGACCTGAGCCCGGCGGCGATCCGGCATGAGGTGGAGGCCAGCCTGCGCCGGCTGCAGACCGACCGGATCGACCTTTACATCACCCATTGGCAGGACCCGACCACGCCCATCGCTGAGACTGTGGAGGTGCTGAAATCCTTGCAGGCAGAGGGCAAGATCCTGGCCTTTGCCGCGTCGAACACCACTCCCGAGGACCTGGCCGCCTATCGCGCGGTGGGGGGTATCTCGGCGGTGCAGGAGGAATATTCGATGCTGCAGCGGCGGATCGAGGCGACGCATCTGCCGGTCTGCCGGGACAATGGCATTGCGGTGATGGGCTATTCTGTCCTGGGCCTTGGCCTCTTGTCGGGTGGGATCACCGCCTCGCGCGTCTTCACCGGTGATGATCAGCGGCGCGACGACCGCCGCTTTTCGCCCGAGAACCGGGCGCGGGTCGACCGGCTGATGGAGACCGTGCGCAAAGTCGGCGACCGGCACGCGGCCAGCCCCTCGCAGGTCGTGATCGCCTGGACCATTGCCCAGCCGGGGCTGACCTTCGCCCTTTGTGGCGCGCGCAACCCTGAGCAGGCGGTCGAGAATGCCGCCGCCGGGCGGCTGCGCCTGACCGAGACCGATCTGACCGACATTTCCCGCGCCGTAGACAAGCACCTGAGCCCGCTCGCCGCCTGAGGCGGATCACATCCCTGCAAGACCATGACGGCGAAGCGCGACTTCGCGAAGGAAAGACTCATGCCTGACGACCGCAGCCAGAGGATCGAGGAGATCGCCCGCAACGGGGCGTTCGACGTGATCGTCGTGGGCGGTGGGATCAACGGCATTGGTGTGTTCCACGATCTGGCGCAGCAGGGCCTGCGGGTGCTTCTGGTCGAGATGAACGACTATTGCTCGGGCTGCTCGGCCGCTCCGTCGCGGATGATCCACGGCGGCTTGCGCTATCTGGAGAACGGCGAGATTTCCCTTGTGCGGGAGAGCCTTGCCGAGAGGGATCGGCTTCTGCGCAATGCTCCGCACCTGGTTCGGCCCTTGGCCACGACCGTGCCGATCGAACGCTTTGCCTCGGGTCTGGCCAATGCCGCGCTGCACTTCATGGGCTTTACCGGGCGTCCCCGCCCGCGCGGGGCGCTGCCGATCAAGCTGGGGCTGATGCTGTATGACGCGATCACCCGGTCGGGCCGGGTGCTGCCGCGCCACCGGTTCCGCGGCAAGGCGGCGACGCGGGCGGCGTTTCCTGCCTTGCGGCCAACCTTGCGCTTTTCGGCAACCTACTATGACGCCTGGATTTCACATCCCGAACGGTTGGGGACCGAGCTGATCGGGGACGCGATGGCAGTGAACCCGCAGGCGCTGGCGCTGAACTATGCGCGGCTGACCATGGCGGGTGGGGGCTTGACGCTCACCGATGCAGAAACCGGGCGGGAGCTTTCGGTCACAACGCGGATGATCGTCAACGCGACAGGGGCCTGGATCGACGACAGCGCGGCCAGCCTTGGGGCACGGCTGAACGAGCGGCTGGTGTCGGGGACCAAGGGGTCGCATCTGATCCTGGACAACCCCGCGCTGATGGCCGCGCTGGACGGCCAGATGATCTACTTCGAGCACAGCGATGGCCGGGTCTGCATCGTTTTCCCCTATCTGGGCCGAGTGCTGGCCGGATCGACCGATCTGCGGGTGGACAAGGCGGGTCGCACTGCCTGCACGACGGAAGAGCGCGACTACATTCTGTCGGCGCTGCAGGGCCTGTTCCCGACAATCCCGGTGACGACGGAACAGATCGTCTATGCCTATTCCGGCATCCGGCCTTTGCCGGTCAGCGATGCCGACTTCACCGGCCGCATCTCGCGCGGGCATGCGGTCCGACGGCTGCATGGTGCCGTGCCGCAGATCGGCATGGTTGGTGGCAAATGGACGACCTACCGCGCCTTTGCCGAAGCGACGGTCGATCTGGTCTTGGCCGATCTGGGACTGGCCCGGCAGATCAGCACGCGGAACCTGACGATCGGGGGCGGGACCGGGTATTCGGATCAGTTGGCCCCGGGTCTGGTGACGGGCATGGGGCTGACCGCAGAGCGTGCAGCGCATCTGGTGGACCTTTACGGTGCCCGCGCGGGGCAGGTGGCGGGGTTCTGCGGGGTGGACGACCGTCCCTTGCCTGGTGTGACGATGACCGAGGGCGAGGTGCGTTGGGCCGTCCGTCAGGAACAGGCGGTGCATCTGGCCGATGTGCTGCAACGGCGCAGCCCGCTGGCCATTCGCGGATTGCTGTCCCGGCCGTTGGTCGCGGCCGTGGCCCGAGTGATGGCGGCCGAGCTTGGCTGGACTGCAGAGCGGACCCAGGCCGAAATCACCCGCTTTCTGACCGAACTTGAAACCTGGCACGGGGTCCGGTTGGCCCCGACCGAAGGAGCATAGCCATGAAAATCTCGCCCAAGGCCCGGATGAACCGGCTGTTCCGCAACGGAGGCTGCCTGGATGTGGCCGTCGATCACGGGGTCTGCAACGAACCGGGCTTTCTGGTCGGGCTGGAGGATATGCCGCGCGTGATCGACACGCTGGTCGCGGCCCGGCCGGATGCGATCCAGATGGCCTATGGGCAGGCCGACCTACTGCAATCGCGGCCCGACCATGACAAGCCAGCGCTGGTGATGCGGCTGGACATGGGCAACCCCTACAACGCCACGCGCCACCGGGTGATGTGGGCGGAACTGCAATATGCTGCCGACCCTGTGCTTCCGGCGGTCGAGATGGATGCGGCCTGCGTGGTGGTGAATCTGTTCATGCTGCCGGACGAGCCGGAGCTGTTTCGCCAATGCGTGCAGAACATTGCCCGGGTGCGGGAAGGGTGCAGCCGGTACGGGATGCCCTTGATGATCGAGCCCTTGGTGATGCTGCCCAATGACGTGCGGGGCGGCTATCAGGTCGACGGCGACGCGGAAAAGATCGTGACCCTGGTCCGGCTGGCGGCCGAGATGGGGGCCGACATCATCAAGGCCGATCCGACCTCGAACCCCGAGGATTTCCACCGCGTGGTCGAAGCGGCGCGCGTACCGGTGCTGGCGCGGGGCGGCGGGAAGGAAGACCTGCGGCTGGTGCTGGAGAAGTCGGCGGCCTTGGTGGCGCAGGGGGCCAAGGGGCTGGTCTACGGGCGTAACATCTATCAGCACGCCAATCCGAAGGCGGTGGTGGCGGCATTGATGGCGATCATCCATCATGGCGCAGACGGCGCTGCGGCGTGGGAGGTCTACATCCGTGGCGCCTGATCTGATCCTGGGCATCGACATCGGCAACACGGTCGTCAAGGCGGTGCTGTTCGATCTGGCGGGCCAGCAAGTGGCGCGGCACGGGGTCGATGGCACCACGCTGAAGCCCGCGCCCGGCATGGTCGAGCGTCCGGTGGCCGAGCTTTGGTCCAATGCGCGGGCGGCAATTGCCGGATGCCTGGCGGGTATCGACCCAACCAGGATAGCGGCCATCGGCCTGGCGGGGCATGGCAACGGGCTTTACCTCCTGGACCGGCAGGGCGAGCCGCTTCTGGGTATCCAGTCGCTGGACAGCCGGGCCGCAGGCTTGGCCTCTGAGCTGGACCGAACCGCCGGAACCGATCTGCATGCCATCTGCGGGCAGCGTCCCTGGCCTGCGCAGACGCCCACACTACTGGCCTGGGTCAAGGCCAATCTGCCCGACGTCTATGCCCGTGCCGGGACGCTGTGCTTTGCCAAGGACATCATCGGTCGCAATCTGACCGGCCGGGTTGCGAGCGAGGTCTCGGACATGTCCGGGGCAGGGCTCCTTCGCCTGCCCGAGGGGCGTTATGACGCGGACTTGATGGCGCTTTATGGTCTGGCCGATGCCATGCCCCTCTTGCCGCATCTGGCGCAGCCGACCGAGGTCGTGGGCCATGTCACCCCTTCCGCCGCCCGGGCGACCGGGCTGAGTGCCGGGACGCCGGTCGTGGCGGGGTATTTCGACGTCGTCGCCTCGGCGCTGGGGTCGGGGGCGGTCGGGGCAGGGGTTGCGTCAATCGTGCTGGGCAGCTGGTCGATCAACCAGGTCTTCGCCGATGCCCCGGCGCGCGACCCGGGCGTGTTCATGGTCGCAGCCTTCGGGCCCGGCCGTTTTGCCAACATGGACAACAGCGCGACCTCGGCGGCCAATCTGGAATGGTACGCCCGCACTCTGGTCGAGCGCGAGGGGCATCACGGCGATGCCTTCGCGCTGGTCAATGACCTGGTCGGGCAGGCGGCGATGGCGGCGGATGACCCGATGTTCCACCCCTTCCTATACGGCGGCCGCCACGGCGCGCATCAGCGGGGTGGCTTCTACGGGCTGGCGGGCTGGCATGACGAGGGCCACCTTCTGCGCGCGCTGTATGAAGGGGTCGCCTTCGAGCACCGGCGTCATGTCGAGGTGTTGACCGGTGCCGGGACGCCGCTGACCGAGGTCTACCTGTCGGGCGGGGGAACGCGCTCGCCGCATTGGCCACAGATGATGGCCGATGTGCTTGGGCTACCCGTCCGGCTGGGCACCGCCGAGGAGACCGGCGCGCTGGGGGCCGCGATTGCGGCGTCGGTCGGCATCGGGTTGCGCGCCAATGAAGAAGCTGCCGTCGCGGCGATGACGCGCCCAAGGGCAGTGCTGACCCCCGATCCCGCGCGCAGGGACCTGCACAACCGCCGCTTTGCGCTATGGCAGCGTCTGACGGCGGCGATGGAGCCGTTCTGGGTCGAACTCGCGGGCCTGCGCCAGCCATGACGGACGAGGGTCTCTACGATTACATCATAATCGGCGCGGGCACTGCGGGCTGCGTGCTGGCCAACCGGCTGACAGCGGAAGGCAGGACACGGGTCCTGTTGCTGGAGGCCGGGGGCTCGGACCGCTATCACTGGGTGCAGATCCCTGTCGGATACCTGTATTGCATCGGCAATCCGCGCACCGACTGGATGATGAAGACCGCCCCCGAACCGGGGCTGAACGGGCGCAGCCTTGTATACCCGCGCGGGCGTGTGCTGGGCGGCTGCTCTTCGGTCAACGGCATGATCTACATGCGCGGCCAGGCGGCCGATTACGACCACTGGCGGCAATTGGGCAATCCCGGCTGGGGCTGGGACGATGTGCTGCCCTATTTCCGCCGGTCCGAGGATCACTGCGACGGCGCAAGCGAGATGCACGGCGCGGGCGGCGAATGGCGGGTAGAGCGCCAACGGCTGCGCTGGGACATCCTGGAGGCGGTGCAGGAGGGGGCGAAGGAATTCGGCATCCTGCCGCGGGCGGATTTCAACGACGGGTCGAACGAGGGCTCGGGGTTCTTTCAGGTGAACCAGTCGCGCGGCCTGCGCTGGAACACGGCGCGAGGCTTCTTGCGGCCCGCGATGCGGCGCGGAAATCTGCGGGTGGTCACCGGAGCGCTGGTGCGTCGGATCACGCTGGAAGGGCGGCGCGCGACGGGGGTCGAATGGCTGACCGACAACGCCCTGTTCAGTGCCCGCGCGGGGGCCGAGGTGATCCTTGCGGCGGGAGCGATCAACAGCCCGAAGCTTTTGGAGCTGTCGGGAATCGGCCAACCCGGCCGGTTGTCCGCCCTCGGGGTGTCGGTGGCGCATGACCTGCCCGGAGTGGGCGAGAACCTGCAGGATCATCTGCAGATACGCATGGTCTACAAGGTAAAGGGCACGGTGACGCTGAACGATCGGGCCAGAAGCCTGACAGGTCGCGCGCGCATCGCGCTGCAATATGCCCTGACCCGCAGCGGACCTATGTCGATGGCGCCCAGCCAGTTCGGCATGTTCACGCGCTCCAGCCCGGACCGCGCGACGCCGGACCTGGAATACCACGTCCAGCCCCTGTCCACCGACCACCTTGGCGATCCGCTGCATCCGTTTTCTGCCATCACGGTATCGGTCTGCAACCTTCGTCCGACCTCGGTTGGCAGCGTCCATGCCACAACCGCCGCACCGCAGGAGCAGCCCGATATCCGGTTGAATTATCTGTCCACGGCTGAAGACCGCAGCATCGCCGTGGCGTCGATCCGGCAGGCGCGGCAGATCATGACGGCGCAGGCGCTGCGCCGCTACGGGCCCGAGGAGTGGCTGCCCGGACCGGGCTTTGCGACCGACGCCGAACTGGCAAGCAAGGCCGGCGATATCGCGACGACGATCTTCCACCCGGTCGGCACCTGCCGGATGGGCAGCGACCCCGAGGCCGTTGTGGACCCGACGCTGAAGCTGCGCGGGATTGGCGGGCTGAGGGTCGTGGATGCCTCGATCATGCCGAGGATCGTGTCGGGCAACACCGCGTCGCCGGTGATCATGATCGCCGAACGCGCGGCCGACATGATCCTTGGTCGGGTTTAACCGGGCCTGCGAGGTCAGAAGGTTAACTCGGACAACAAGGCGAAGTTCACCCGGTCGTGCTTGGTGCCGGAACAGGTACTGCCGCAAAACTTTAGGTACCGGTCGCGCCCGTTCGATGTCGGAATAGACTGGTCCCGGGTCGGCCACGTCGGTGGGGTAGCCGTGCAGGTTTTCCCGGGTCAGAGCGACGAGAAGAGCGTCGATGGCTGTGGGGATGCTTTTTGCCCTCGACCCAGTCCGCCGCGCGCTGCCCAATCGCGTTGCCTAAGACCGACGGGGCCAGGCTTGCGCTGGTACGATGGGGGCTGTCCGGGTTAGAAACTTCGCACAAAGCGGCGGCTTCTTCTACGATACGAAGAGTGGTTGGCGGAGAGGGTGGGTCTGACCATCCAACCTCCTCCAGCAACGCGACCGTGGTCACTGATACTAAGACTCTTTGAAAGCCATGCGGAAGTAGTCTGCGAATGGTTTTACCAAGTAGGATAAGGGGGTCCGGTCGGCCGTCCGAATATAGGCTTCAACTGGCATACCTGGCATGATTTCTACACCAACGCGACGCTGTAAGTCCGGCGCGTCAATCGAGATTCCAATTCTATAGTACTTGGCGCCGCTGCGGTCGTCCGCCAACGCATCGGCTGACACTAAAGTTACACGACCGAAGATGTCCGGGGTTGTTCGGGATGGAAGGGCCGAAAAAATGAGATGAACTTCTTGCCCTGGATGCACCTCATCGACATGAGACACTGGAAGCCGTGCCTCCACCATCAGCGGCCGATCTTGTGGTACTATATACATCATGGGTTCTGCCGGCCTTATTACCGAGCGGGGTGTGGTGACCGTCAATCCGAGGACAATTCCAGAAGCTGGCGCCCTTATCTCAAGTTTAGCTACCCTCGTCTTCAGAGAAGTCCTGCGTTCCATGAGTTCCAGTTGGCGTGCAGCGATTTCACGCAACTCTGCCTCAGCCTTTTCGCGCTGCAGCATCGAAAGAGACGTGATCTCAATCTCAACTTCGGTGACTTGCGCAGCGGCCTGTGCACGGTTGGAAGTAACTTCCCCCATTCTACCCCTAAACTCCGCCAATTCTCGCTCGAGGGTAAGTACGCGCGCGGATTGCGTGAGACCTTTCTTCAAAAGTTCCTTCTGCGTGCGCAGATCAAACCTAAGAAGTTCTATTTGTATTCCAATTTCAGAAGCCTGCTCCTCTAAACCAGCCATCTGAATTTTGAGTTGATCGATCTGTTTGCCTCGCTGCAGCTTAGCTTGGGCCAACGTAGCAGATTGTTTTAAAAATAGGCTAGTCTGGCCTGCAACAATCTCGCCAATATCTGGCCGCTTCTCTGCGAGTACAGTCAATGCGTTCGGGAAAACTACAGCGCTTAACTCATTGCTCAGAGCACTCAGGCGGGCATGTCGAGCGTCTAGCTCCAGCAGCTGATTTTCGACTATGGAAAGCTCTGATTTAAGCTCACTTCCTTCGAGTCGAAAAAGTACATCACCTGCCACAACAATATCGCCTTCCTCTACGAAGATCTTCTCCACAACGCCACCGTTTGGATGCTGCACGATCTGACGGCTTAGCGCAACTTCAACCTGCCCAGATACGATGACTGCACCCGAAAGGATGGTCGTGACCGACCAAGTTCCAAGCCCACCAACTAAGACAACTAGTGAGATAAAGCCCCATAGTACTGGACGAAGGGCAGACCATTTCGAGCGTTCCATTCTTACGACACAGCTCCAGGAGATAGCGGCTTAAGAATCTCGGTATGATTCTTTACTTGGTCGCGTAGTACTTGGTCCCTTGGCCCGAGAGCTTTGCGCTGACCGTCTTCGAGAACAAGTACCAGGTTGCATTCTTGCAGCGCTGCTGGTCGATGCGCCATGACTAAGACCAACTTTCCCTCTGACTTGAATGTTCGTATCGCAGTGTTAAGCGCTTGCGATCCTAAGCTGTCGAGGTTCGAGTTGGGCTCGTCAAGAATTAAGAGAACCGGGTCACCGTATAGCGCCCGCGCAAGTCCTATTCGCTGCAACTGCCCTCCTGACATTCGACATCCGGCTGATGAGACATGTGTGTCGTAGCCCTTCGGGAGCCGAATGATCATTTCGTGAGCATCGGCCTTTCGAGCGGCAGAAATGACATGGTCGCAATCTGGCGCCGACCCTAATCTTGCGATGTTCTCGGCAATGGTGCCGTCGAAGAGTGTAACGCGTTGGGGCAAATAGCCGACTAGAAGGCCAAGTCTTTCCGGTCCATACTGATCCAGGGACGCTCCATCAAGGCGCACCGTGCCTGCGAGCGGCTGCCAGACGCCGGTTACGGCCTTTGCCAACGTGGATTTTCCGGCGCCTGAGGGCCCAATCACACCTAGGGCCTGTCCTGGCTCAAGACAGAAACTTACACCCTTCAGTTGTGGGATTCGCTCACCAGGCGGACTAATGGTTAATGCCTCAACCTCGAGAAAAGCCCTCGGTCGCGGCAACATTGTTTGCACCAGCCTGTCCGGCACCCGGAGAAGGAGCTCAGACAAACGATGCCAGGCATCGTACGCCCGAAGAGGAACACCCCATTGGCTGACGACGATCTCGATGGGAGCTAATGCCCGACTCATCAGAATTGAACCTGCAATCATTGCGCCCGTACTCAACTCCCCCTTCAAAACTAGCCATGCTCCTAAACCTAGCATTGCAGACTGAAGAAAAAGGCGAAACGATTTAGTTATGGAGCTAAAGTACCCCGCTACGGCGGCAGCGGCAATTCCTTTGACAAGAGATTCATGACGCGCTGATTGCCACCGATCGTAGCCAGCTTCCGACATTCCAAGCGCCTGAAGTGTTTCCGCTTCGGCCTTAAGTTGCTCGGCCAAACGTTCAGATACTGCTGTCGTCACCGTTGCATCTCTTGTTGGACCTCGAGAGCGAACCTGATTGAGCATCGTCACAAGAAGGAGGACGACGCCACCACCAGCAGACAACCAGCCCAACATCGGATGGAAGACAAAGATTGCAACGAAGAAGAGTGGTGTCCATGGCAGATCCAGAATTGCTAGTAGGGTCGGAGATGCCAGGAATGTCCTGATTGCCTCAAGGTCACGTTGAGCGCCGATTGCTACCGGGTCGTTAGGGGCGAGAGCAGAACGCTGCATGGCGGCAGAAAAGACCCTTCTGTCAAGCTGCTCCTGAAACCGAGCTCCGGCAATTGCCATCACTTGGCTCCGAGCGTTTTCCAGTATGCTCATCACCACATAAAGGAAAACAACCAATATTGAGAGAGCGACCAACGTTGCTTCTGATCTGCTGCCAAGCACTCGATCATAGACTTGCAGCATATACAGCGGCCCTGTCAACATTAGGAGGTTGACGAAGATGGTGAAAATCATGGTAGAAAGAAGCAACCCTCTCAGATTCTGACGGGCTCGTGCCAACTCGTTCATTCCAGTACCCGCTCCCAGTATCACTAACTCTCTTCAATTATGCTTAATGGCGACAGAAACTCTCGCAAGCAACAATGAGGCGAAGCGCCAAGTATACTCGAGGCAAGCGTGGAAGAAGCAGACCCGTAGCGGTGACCGTTCATCTAATTGCGCTCAACCTTGGGGTCCCACAAGAAGCCGTACCGCGCTCTTTTCTGCGTTCAACTCAGTGCCACATGTTGCCCTAGCAGGTGTGGCCAACTTCTCACTCACCATTTAGTGCTCTTTGGATTTCCTCGTTTGAGCCACCTAGTCGACATACAATTTTAATTCCAGCAGCGCGCCGGTTCAGCATCGCTTCTACCTACAATGAGTTAATTTAGCATTAAGGGAGAGGGAGAACGCTGTGCGTATTCCTAGACTTGTACCGGATGCAGATTCATCGCTTGCTTTGCATCCTGTCATTCAATCCATATGTGGGCGACGATGGCAGACGTATTGCAAGATGCAGTCTAAATGAATGAAGTTATTTGGAATTATGGCGTGCTCGACCTTCCAACGAACGGGCGGTGCCCAGATGAGCAGTACCTGTCAGCACGTACGGGCCAGGTCCACTTTGCACGGGACGATTCCGTTTCACGCTCCATCGGTCATGACGTTGCCCCCTCGGCCTAATCCAGTTTGAGGTAGACTCTGGCCCAACTGAGAGGACCAGAGATGAAGCGTAGCAGGTTCACCGAAGATCAG
>LNFM01003647.1_pt1 | contig 29925 bp, 32 predicted proteins | sample 596031 | NCBI WGS metagenome assembly LNFM01 (sample SAMN04254537, study PRJNA301005) | activated carbon metagenome | isolation source: dual media filters at the Ann Arbor, Michigan drinking water treatment plant | place: USA: Ann Arbor
GGCAGCTATTCATCGATTAACGCACAGAAGCCGGGAGCCATCCACAGAGGACAGTCCGCTCCCGGCCCAGAAACGGAAGTTGAACGAACGGCCGCTTTTAACCAACGCCCTGACCTTACAAACGACCGCTTTGTTGTCGTGTTCTGACAGGCAGCTCTTAATCGATTGAGAGCGGAAGCCGCCATCAAACAGATGTGTGAACGAATGGCTGCTTACCGTGATCGCGCACTCAAAAGGAGACTGTCGCGACTGTCCAACACCCTCGCCATACGTTCAGGCCGGTATCGGTATCGAAATTTTCCAATGATTTGAGTGCCCATCTTTGGTGTCTGTCGGGCACCATTTCCGATATTGAAAGCCTAACAACCCACTGATTGCGGTCGGATCAAGGGTAGAAAAATCGCTCTTCGACGATCTGCCCGTCGCGGACGGTGAAAATGGCAATTTCGGTGAAGGGCCGCTCCGCGCCGCTTGCGGGGTCGGTGATAACCATATCGAGAAATAGGGCAAACTGGTCTCCGGTAACAAATGGCCCGTCGATACTCAGATCGTCGATACGATTCTTGCCAAACCGGAATCTGGCTTTGCTTTGTGCCGCTTCGATTCCCAACACCACCGCAGGCATGGCAATTTGCAAGTCCACCGGTTCGACACTGGTTACCGTATCGGACCAGTAGCGCTTACCCGCTGCCTCGAACTGGCCAAGCCGCAGCATAGCGGTAAAATCGCGCGCAACATTGTCGATGGCAGCCATGGGCGCCTCCGCATGGGTTAGCTGGTCAGCGATGGGCGGGGGCAAGCTGGGGAGTTTGCCGCCCGCCTTGATCGTGAAATAGGTCGCTTACTTCACAATCCATTCTTGATATTCGGTCGAGCCCATCGAGGTGCGGATTTTTTCGCGTTCGAGGTTCGCCGCGGCATTCTTAATTCTGTCCGTCTTCATGGCTTCGTTAAAGCGTTTGCCGATGGCGTCCCGCTCCGCGACACTTCCATAATCCTTATATTCAATCAGCAAAATCATATCGGGTTCTTCGTTGCGCCGATGGTTGGTGGTCAGGATCCGATAGCTAAGGATATAGCCCTGAGTCTTGCCCCATTCCATTTCCTTTTTCCATTCGCTTGCCAGATAATCGGCATAGGCCGGTGTTTGTCCGGGCATCACATCAACGCGGCTGGCAACCCAGACGCTGCCCCGCTTAAGCGGCGATTCCTGCGCGGCAGCGGGCACGGCCATCGTGGCGGCGACCAGTAATGCAGTGCCGAAATAAAGTGATTTCATCATTTTCATCGTCCTACTCCCTCTCAACGTGCCCGGTCAGGATGACGGGGCTTGCACAAACGAACGGTGCCGCAGCACCCGCGCCGATGGCGCAACTTTCCCTTCGGCAAACCGGGGTTCCGGCTCACCTAAAAGCTATCAAAATATATGCGATCCCTTGCCGCCATCATGCGATGCCGTAGCGTCAGGCGTCAATCCGCCCGACCGTCAATAAAGCGTCAATAAAGCGTCAATCCGGACCTAGGCGCGGTTGCTGGGCGGCGGCAACAAATCTGGCCAACCATATTTGTCCCATGCCGCGGCCATGCCGATCCGCTGGGCAAAGGCAATGAATTCTGGATGCTGCCAAATTTGGCGGATAGGATCGATGTCGGCCCAAATCGAAACCAAGCAAGCCATATTCGACGGTGAAATGCGTTCGCCCAGCGTTTTGTAAAGCATTTCGGTATAGCCCATAAATACCGCCGGAATTGCGATGGCATGATCGCCGTTATCGTGCATCGTCATGTGGAGATAGTCGAGCGTGCGGCAATATGTTTCGCGGTCCTCCGCCTTGCCGCTGCAAACACCCTTGGCCGCAACCAGCCAATAAGCATCCATCACTTCGGGTGTCATCGGCGTCGTGCCCGCAGGTGGAAAGATGGATTTGTTCAAAAGTAGGCGAGTCTGCATATATTGTTCGACGGCCAGTTCATATTGTCCGGTCGCCGCTGTGGCGACTGCCAGATAAATGGACGCAAAGCCGAGGTCGACCGAACGATGATAATCCGTAATCGCGCCGTCGATGTCGCCACGATTGAACCGCCCGCTGCCACGCAGCATGTGCTTTCGGCCATCGATCGGATCTTGCGCCAGCGCCTGTTCGATATAGTGCATACCATCAGCGGTCCGTCCGCAGAACATCAGGTAGGAACCCAGCCGCATTGCGACTTGCGGGTTGTTGGGCTCCATTTCGTATCCCTTGAAGGCAAGTTCGAGGGCTCCGACAAAATCATTCTGGACAAGCTGGTGCAGGCCGAGCAACGAATAGGCCTGTCCGAGGTCCGGCTTAATGGCGAGCGCGCGTTCGACACACCCCGCCATCAACGCGGATTCGGCTGGGCGGTCGAGGCACGCAGTATAAATCGCAATTAGCTGATGCAATTCGGCAAGCAACAGCCATGCTTCGGCAAAATCTGGGTCGAGCGATACCGCTTCGCCGAGCAAAGTCACAGCTGTGTCGAGCGAGCCATCACCAAACAGCCTGAAGCTCAGCGCTCGGCCTTGCAGGTAAAGGTCATATGCCTCTTTGCTATGGGTCATTTGGCGCACGTACGGCACTGGCATGGCGAGATTGAGTGCGTCAGCAAGAGCCCCCGTGACGGCCTGCGCGACGCTTTCCTGCAACCGGAAAATCGCATCGAGCGTGCCGTCGTAGCGGGCGCCCGACAGTTCGAACCCATTTGCGCCATCTATCAGGCGGACATGGACGCGAATCTGCTCGCCGTGGCGCTGCACCGATCCTTCGATCAAATGCGAGACACCAAGGTCCGCAGCAATCTGCGCGGGTGACAGATCGCTACCCCGGAAATGGAACGAAGACGTCCGCCCGGCTACCAGCAATTGTGGCACTTGGCCCAGTGTTGTAATCAACTCGTCGACCAAACCATCGGTGAAATAATCGCCAGCATCCGCGCTGCCCAGCGCCTGAAAGGGCAAGACCGCAATCCGCGTTTTGCCATCGGACCGGTTACGGACAATGCGTGAGGAAGCCGAAGGTACGCAGGCCGTCCAAGCGGTGAGCAAACGCCTGCGCATTTCATGCTCTGCGCGTTGCTCCAGGTCTTCCAAGGCCAGATTTATCGAAGCCTGAAGGCGCAACGAGGTCTGTTCGCGTCGCGCCGCAAGCCAATCGGTAAACGCGTCTCCCAAATGCAAATCATCCAGCAGCCGGTTAGCGCCAATCAAAGTCAGCGACTGGACCGCTTCCTCATATCGACCATAAGCCAGCGCCCGTTCGAGATCCGCAAGATCGGTTCGCAACTTGGGTCCGTTGATGGCGATCCGCTCGCGTGTCACTATCAGCAGCGGATATCCCAAAGGCTCAAGAGTCTTGCTCAGCTCAAGTAGGCATTGCCGCAAGCTCGCCTTGGCCTGCGCCTCGAATCGCCCCGTCCAAAGCAGCCGGGTAATCTGCTCCCGCGCTATCGGCTGATTGGGTTCCAGACAGAGAATTGCAAGCAATGCGCGCGCACGGCGATTAGAGAGCGGAATTTCGGTGCCATAGCGATCACTCAGCCGAAAATCGCCAAACAGCCATGCACGGGCGATGACCGTTGGCTCTTCATTGACCTGAACCGTCGGTTCTCCCGCCATCAACACCCCCCGTCGAACTGGCTAAAGTAGAATGCTTTTCCACGCTACGATATTTTACTTGATATTGCATTTTTGTAGCAAGCATCTGATCGCTCAAATAATGCCTCCTGCATTATGACCTAGACTTCGGTGGCAGGGCACCAGATCCTAAAACTTGATCATGATGCGCCGCGCCAGTGCAGGTGAAATTGAATGCACCAGCTGCAAAAGCTTCACGATGCCGACATTGGCCTCAGCCTTGTTGCTTTCGATGGCGTCGACGATTTGCGCGGCGCATTCGTCCGGAGACATTTTGCTGCCGCCGACGCGCCCGCGTGTCATGGCGGTGTCGACTACGGGGGGTAGCGCCTCGACAACATGGACATTCGTGCCACGAAGATTGTGGCGGAGCGACTGGGTGAAGCTGCGAAGCCCCGCCTTGGTCGCGCAATAGACTGGGCCGCCTGCGCGCGGGGCAATGGCGAGGCCGGAGGTAACGTTGACAATCGCGGCCTCGGGACGTTCGAGCATCGCTGGCAGCAATTGGCCAATCAAGTGCATCGGCGCGTTCAAATTCAGGAATATCGCCTGATCGGTCAGTGCAAGATCGATTGGCTCGGCGGGTCCGAAATTGCCGCTCATCCCTGCATTGTTAACCAATATGTCCATAGGGCGGTTGCCCCATGCCGCCACCAAGGCCGCGCATCCTGCCGCGCTGGACAAGTCGGCCTTGATTGGCTCCAAGCCCTCAGCCCGCGCTTTTTCCAGAAAATCGTCACGCCGTCCGCAAACGGCAACAGCTGCGCCCTTGGCTTGCAATAGCCTCGCGATTTCCAAGCCGATACCGTCGGTTCCGCCTGTTACCAGCGCCGTCTTGCCGCTCACTTGCATTGCAATTTTCTCCCGCCAAAAAGTTCCCGTCGTCTGAACCAATGTCACAGTTCGGGACAGTGTGATTGTACGAACGCGTTAACCATTTTTGTCCATGGCTATTATCCCTAACAAATCGTTAACGTCTGATCATGAAAAGAAGATTAGTCTGTCGCAACGAAGGCGCCCGCCATCCCTTCCGCAGGATGCTGCCGCCGCCCGCCCTTGATATGGCAATCGCCGCGCCCCGCCCGGCGCCTTGGTGGCGTAAAGAGGACACGCATCTGTTCATGCTGAGCTTCAGCGCGTTCTTCGTCGCGATAACCAGCTTTATAATGTAATCAATCGCAGGCGCGGTCGAGCTTCCATGCAAGCCAGGCTGACACCAGACACATTGCCGCGCCGAGCAGCAGCTGGTTGACGATGCTGACCCCGGCGGCGCTCAAGCCCAGTGCGATCAGTGAGCCGACGACCATCGCGCCGGAATTAACGATGTTGTTTGCGGCAACGGTGCGCGCGGTCTGGTCCTTGGGGACGGTGGTGGTCAGGAACGCATAAAGCGGCACAACGAACATACCGCCTGCAACTGCAATACCGAGTAGCGTCAGCAGCAGCGGTATTGCATCAGGATGCGTGACAAAGCTGCCGATATTATATAATTCGCCTTCGCCAATTACTTCCCAGTTGCGACACACGATATGGAACGCGACGACAAACAGCCCCATAACGATGACACTCGCAGGCGCATAGCGCGCAGAGACCTTGCCTTTAAGCAGCCAGTTGATCGCGACCGAACCGATGGCGATGCCAATCGAGAAAATGGCCAAAAACAGGCTGGCAACTTCCTTATCGGCACCCAAAACGTTTTTAGCAAGCGGCGGAAACTGGATGAACAGCACCGCACCGATGGTCCAGAAAAAGCTGATCGAGGCAATCGCAAGATACAGCTTCCGGATGTGCATTGTGCTTTTGACAAGGGTAATCGACGACCGGATGATGTGCCAGTCCATGCCGGCTTCTTCATGCTCGGGCGGGGCAGGCGGGACTTGGCGGCCCGAAAAATATCCGATGGCGGCTGTCACAACGACGGCAAGCGCCGCCCATTCGACCTCAATTACGCCTGCCAGAATCGTTCCAAGCAGGATTGCAATATAAGTCCCCGCCTCGACCAACCCTGTGCCGCCAAGCACTTCGTCCTCTTTCAGATGCTGCGGCAGGATCGCATATTTGATGGGTCCAAAGAATGTCGAATGTACCCCCATCGCGAACAACGCAAGCATCATTAACGGTATCGCGATTAGGTTGATGGCGAGCCCAAGCCACGCCATGATCAGCCCAGCTGCACCCACCAGCATGATGATGATTTCGCAGAATTTGACGATGCGGATGATCTTTGCCTTGTCGCGGGTATCGGCCAGTTGCCCGGCCAATGCAGACATAAGGAAGAACGGAATGATAAAAACGGCGGTCGCAACTGCGCTGAACAGCGCTTCGGCCTTTTCGTCATTGTAGACACCGTAAACAACGAACAACACCATCGCGTTTTTGAACAGATTGTCGTTGAATGCGCCTAGCAGTTGGGTGACGAACAGCGGCAGGAAGCGTCGCTTGTTCAGCAACGACAATGAAGTCGACATGGTGTGCGAAAACCCCTCTCGATGTTTGCCGTGCCTTAGCTGCCCCGGTTGGCGCGGCAAAGCGCTTTTCTTGAATGCAGCAAATAGCCGCGTGATTTTGCAGAAATAGGACGCTATCGGTAACAGATGTTGAGCATCCCAAATCTGTTGACGCTTTCCCGCATCCTTGCAGTGCCGATACTGGTATTTCTGCTTTGGCCGGGTGCCAAGCATCTTGGGGTGCAGCCGGTTCCGCTCGATTACTGGCTCGCGTTCGTGCTGTACTGCCTGATGGGGCTTACCGATTATTTCGACGGCTATCTTGCGCGTGCGCAGGGGACGGTGTCGAAGCTTGGGGTTTTTCTCGACCCGATTGCTGACAAAATCATGGTGGCTGCGGTCATTCTCATGCTCGTATTCACCCGCGATATCGATGGCTGGCATGTCATCGCCGCGCTTATCATATTGCTGCGCGAGATGATTGTGTCGGGCCTGCGCGAATTTCTCGCGGGGCTGCAGGTGTCGGTGCCGGTGTCGAAATTGGCCAAATGGAAAACAGCGGCGCAACTGGTCGCGCTTGGCGGCGTTATTCTTGCTGGCGCGATGCCCGATTGGCTGATGCTTAAACAGGCGGCGCTCGGGCTATTGTGGATTGCTGCGATACTAACGATGATTACCGGCTGGGATTATCTCCGCGTCGGCATCAAGCATATGGATTGAGCCGTTGAAGCTCGTCTATTTTGCGCGGGTGCGTGAGGTGATTGGCTTCGATGCGGAAGAGCGCGAACTGCCGCCTGAAGTGTCGACGGTTGGCGAATGTGTCGCATGGTTGGCGGGGCAAGGCGCGAATTACGCGACGGCGCTTGCCGATCCGTCGCGGCTGCGCTTTGCACTCGACCAGCAAATGGTGTGGGATGAAACACTGCTCGAAGATGCAGCCGAACTGGCGATATTCCCGCCCGTAACCGGCGGATGAAAGTCGTTCGCGTCACTGCTGCGGCATTCGATAGCACCGCCGAACTGGCGACGCTGGCTAAATTGGGCGGCGGGGCAGTAGCAAGCTTTACCGGTATCTGCCGCGATCAGGGCGGCGTCACCGCAATCGAGCTTGAGCATTATCCCGGCATGACCCAGGCAAGCCTTGCGGCATTGGTCGACGATGCGTGCGCACGCTGGTCATTATTAGGGGCGGTGCTCATTCACAGGGTTGGCTATATCTCCGCTGGTCAGCCTATTGTGCTCGTCGGAACCGCCGCCAGCCACAGGGCCGAAGCACTCGATGCCTGCGCATTCCTGATAGACAAGCTGAAAACCGATACTCCGTTCTGGAAAAAAGAGCACCGTGCTGACGGGACCTCGGATTGGGTAGATGCCAAGGCCAGCGACGATGCGCGCGCTGACCGCTGGAGCTAAGCAGCCCGCAACGCGCGCATCGCTTCGGCCAGCATCTCGAACTCCTCGCGGCGCGGGCTGTTGGTGCGCCAGACCAGCGCAATTTCGCGGCTGGCATGATCGGCGTTCAATGGACGAGCCTGGACATTGGTGCCGTTGAGTAGACCCGCCTCAACCGCCATTTCCGGGATCAGCGTCAGGCCAAGTCCATTGTCCACCATCTGCACCAGCGTATGCAACGACGTGCCCAGCATCATCGCCGAAGCGCGCAATTCGGGGCGGTTACACGCGGCGAGCGCGTGATCTTTCAAGCAATGTCCGTCGACAAGCAGCAATAGCCTGCTTTCATCGATCAAATCGGGCGAAATGCTTTCCGGCGGGTCGCGGGGGTCGTCCTTAGGAAAGGCGACATATAGTCCATCGTCAAACAATTTGGCCTTTTCGACGTCCCCTGCGGCGAACGGCAAAGCCATCAGAACGCAGTCGACGACGCCGTGATGCAGCGCTTCGATTGCTGCGGCGCTGGCTTCTTCGCGAAGGTACAGTTTCAACTCGGGATATTGCTTGCGCAACGCGGGCAGTAATTTGGGCAATAGGAATGGCGCAATTGTCGGAATGACGCTCATCCGTAAATCATCGGCAAGCGGCTTGCCCGCCGACCGCGCCATTTCGGCCAGTTCCTCGGCCTCGCGCAATATCCGGTGTGCTTTGGCGACCATTTTATTGCCCAAAGGCGTAAAGCGCACGACGCGGCGCGTGCGCTCGACAAGCATCAGACCAAGCAGCGATTCCAATTCGCGGATGCCCGCCGACAAAGTCGATTGAGTGACAAAACAGGCTTCAGCGGCCTTGCCAAAATGACCATGTTCTTCGAGCGCAACCAAATATTGCAGCTGCTTCAGCGTAGGGAGATAGGTACTCATTTATCGAACCTTATTGTCAATAGCTCACTAATAATCGCTTTTGTCGATTTAATCCAGCTTTTTTCGCATCTGGTCCGGGCTCAACACTGGAATTCGCGTAACCTATCGCTTAGTTTAGGATAATAGAGATAAAGTCCGGTATCGGAAGCGCGAGGGCAGCATGTTCATTTCAAACCTCATCGAATATCTGGATTCGATAAAGGACCGCGACCCTGCGCCGCGTTCGCGTTGGGAAGTGCTGCTTTACCCCGGCGTATGGGCGGTGGGCTATCACCGCATCGCGCACTGGTTGTTTCTCGGGCATATGTTTTTCCTCGCGCGCCTGGTGAACCATTTCGCCCGCTTCGTGACCGGCATCGACATTCATCCCGGTGCGAAAATTGGCCGCAATTTCTTTCTCGATCATGGCTTCAGCGTTATCGGAGAGACCGCCGAGATTGGCGACAATGTGACGATGTACCAGAATGTGACCTTGGGCGGGACCAACCCGGCCAATGGCGTCCCCGGCAAACGCCACCCCACCATTCTTGACAATGCAATCATCGGGTCGGGCGCGCAGATATTGGGGCCGATTACCGTCGGCGAACGCGCGCGCATTGGCGCTGCGGCGGTTGTCACAGACGATGTACCGGCTGGTGCCACGATGATTGGGCAAAAGGCGCGCTCGACACTCGTCAAGGCCGAAACCTATGCCAAGGACTTCATGCCTTATGGTACGCCCTGCCGAGAAATGTTCGATCCGGCTACGCAAACGCTCGAAATCATGCAGTGCGAGATTGAGACGTTGCGCAAGAAACTGGCCGAACTGATGGTCGAACGCGATGCCGCTGCCAATGTCGCGCCGGTCAAACGCCGGTCTGCCAAAGGAAGCAAAAGCGCTTGAGCGCGATCATCACGCCATTTCCCGTTGCCAACCGGTTAAATCAGGTCGGCTTTGACCGCGCAGAGCTTACCCAAATACTAAACCTGTACGGCCGCATGGTCGCGGCTGGAAATTGGCGTGATTACGCTATCGATTTGGGCCGCGACGCCGCGGTTTTCAGTGCCTTCCGCCGCGCCACCGAACGCCCCGAATATCGCATCGAAAAGCGTCCCGACCTGCGGGCGAAGCAAGGCATGTGGATACTCATCGGCGAAGGCGGTGCGATCCTGAAGCGCGGGCATGACCTCGGGCCAGTACTCGCGCCGGTTGAACGGAAGCTGATGAAGCTGGTTGGGGCTTAACCCAGCGCTTGCAACGCCTTCATTACCGCAATTGACTGCTCGCCGCCTGATTGGGGAACGGTTTCGCCAGTACGGTCGATAATCTTGTCCCATGCCGCAGCAAAGCCTTCGACGTTGCGGTCGTCGGGGCGCAATGCAACACCGGGAGTCATCGTGACATAAGCGGCATGATATCCGCCGCCGCCTGCACCGATAATCATGTTGGTTGGCGCGTCTTCGCTCACTAAGTAAAGCGCTGCGGGGACGACATTTTCGGGAGTGAACTGGTCGAACAGGCCCTCGGGGAAAATGTCCTCGGTCATGCGGGTGCCAGCCACCGGCGCGAGCGAATTGACGCGGACGTTATATTTCGCGCCTTCGAGATGCAGCGTCTTGGTAAAACCAGCAAGGCCAAGCTTTGCCGCGCCATAATTGGCCTGCCCGAAATTGCCGTAAAGCCCGGTCGATGACGTCGTCATCAGGATGCGGCCATAGGCCTGCTCGCGCATCGTGTCCCAAACCGCCTTCGTGCAATTCGCGCTGCCCATGACATGGACCTGAAGCACCAGATTGAAATCGGGCATGTCCATTTTGGCAAAGCTCTTGTCGCGCAGGATGCCCGCATTGTTGATCAGGATATGGACGCCGCCCCAGGCTTCCTTGGCCTTGGCGACCATTTCAACCATCTGCTCATATTCGGTGACGCTGCCGCTATTGGCCATCGCTTCGCCGCCAGCGGCCTTAATTTCTTCGACGACCATTGCTGCTGCGTCGGACGTTCCAGTGCCATCGCGCGCGCCGCCGAGATCATTAACGACCACTTTTGCGCCGCGCCTTGCGAGTTCCAGCGCATAAGCCTTGCCCAGTCCGCCGCCTGCACCGGTCACAATAGCGACTTTGTCCTGAAAGCTGATGGTCATCGATTGTCTCCATAGATAGGCGGGCCGCTATCGGCCCAAAAGTTGCACGAGCCTTGGCATGACGCTTACGTTTACGCAAGCGTAAAGCAAATGGAACTAGAGTGTCATAAAATAGAAATTTATGAGTCACGCAATGGTCACGAAAATGCTTTCTAGGCGTCACCAATTGATGATCCTTCGAGGGAAATCCGGATGAGTTTGCGCTGCCTCCCTGCTGCATGTGCCTTGGCAATATCGATAGGTTCGGCTGCACCGGCCTTTGCCGATGCTGCCGACGATAGCCCGTCGCTGGCCCCGGCAGATTCGGTTCAGGCGGCCAAGAAGCCAGAAGCTGCGAACGCGAAAGCAGAGTCAGAATGGCAACTCAAGCCGCGTTGGCGCGTGCAATATGATGTTGCGGGCATAGATGGTCCCGCAGGTTTGGCTGGTACCGGCGATTTTGAAGACATCCGCCGTGCACGTGTCGGAATCGACCTGACAATGCCGAATGGTTTTGCCGCCCGGGTCGAGGGCGAACTGACGACCGACCCGATCGAGTTCACCGATGTTTATCTGCAGTGGAGCAATAAACAGTTTAAGATAATCGCCGGCCAGCAAAAACCGCAGCTTCCGCTGGATGAAGAGAACAGCAACCTCAACATCAGTTTCCTTGAGCGAGCGGCGTTTGTCAGTACTTTCGGTTATGGAAGGCGCACTGGCGTTTCGGGTCATATCACCAAAGGCGACGTGTCGTTGTCGGGCGGAGTTTACACTGACCCGTTAATCGCGCTCAATGACGTTGCGACAAACAGTCTATCGGTTGATTTCCGGGGCTTCTGGTCACCGAAATTTGGCAAAACGAAAGTGCATTTGGGTGCCGCCTATCATTGGCGTGAATTGAACGATGTCGGCATTACGACGACGCGTTACCGGACCCGTCCGCAAATTCGTATTGTCGATACGCGCTATATCGGCACACCAGCGGTTGCCGTCGAACAAGAACAGCGCTTCGGTTTAGAGGCGGCGGCGGTCAATGGCCGGTTTCACGTTGCGGCCGAAGCGCATTGGTTAAAGGCGCAGCGCGTGGCCGCTGACGATCCTCTATTTTTCGGAGCTTATGCTGAAGTTGGCGTGTTTCTGACCAAAGATAGCCGCCCATTAAAAGGTGGACTGTTTGGCGCCATTGATCCGGGCAAGCCCATCGGCAGCGGCGGCTTTGGGGCGGTGCAAATCAATGTGCGATACGATTATCTGGATCTCAACAGCCGGGGTATCACCGGCGGTAAGCAGAACGGCTATCTCGCGTCGCTTATCTGGACCCCGGCCAAGAATTTCCGCCTGATGGGTCAATATTCAAAGCTGAAATACACCGATGCGGCCATCGCGGTTGCCGGGGACCGAAGTTACACCGTCGATGTTATCGGGGTGCGCGGCCAGATTTCCTATTAGACGGCTTCCTGGTCGAGCGAATAGCCAGCGGATCGCACGGTGCGAATGATGTCGCTTTCAAATCCCTCGTTTAGCGCCTTGCGCAAGCGGCGGATGTGAACGTCTACGGTGCGGATTTCGATATCGCTGTCATGCCCCCAGACGCTGTCGAGCAAACGCTCGCGCGAGAATACATGGCCCGGATATTCGAGGAAATGCTTGAGCAGGCGATATTCTGTTGGTCCCAACGGCACCTGCTTGCCTGCGCGCTTGACCTTGTGCGCAACGGTATCCATTTCGACGTCGCCGAAACGGAGCGCTTCGCCGGCAAGCGCGGGGCGGACGCGCCGCAGTACGGCCTTGGCGCGGGCAACGAGTTCGCGCGGGGAAAAGGGCTTGGTCACATAATCATCTGCGCCGATTTCAAGGCCGCGAATTCGGTCATCTTCTTCGCCGCGCGCGGTCAGCATGATAATCGGCACATTGGCGGTATTGTCGGATTTGCGTAGCTGACGGCACACTTCAATCCCTGAGAGATTCTCCAGCATCCAGTCGAGCAACACAAGGTCGGGCGTACGCTCGCGCGCCATGATCAATGCCTCTTCGCCGTCGCCGGTCTGGCGCACGTCGAATTCCTCGCGTTCGAAATGCCAGCGGACCAGTTCCGCCAATGCACTGTCGTCTTCGACCAAAAGCAATTGCGCCTTGGGCATATTTATTTCCTATCAGGCGTCCGGCAGATTTTCGCCGGTTTCAGTAAAGTAAATCATCTGTGCCACGGTAGTCGTGTGGTCACCAATCCGCTCCAGATTTTTGGCGGTGAATAACAGATGCGCGACTTCGGTCGCATTGGCCGGATTTTTAACGACATAAGCGACGAAATCAACGAACAGGTCTTTGTTGAGCTGGTCCACATCATCGTCGCGAACGGTGACGGCGCGCGCCAAATCAACATCGCTTTTGGCATAGGCGTCCATCGCGGTGCGGATCATTTCGACAACGATTTCGCCCATCCGGCCCAGCTGAACCATCGCCTCAGCGGGAATTTTGCCCTCCATTTGCGGCACGCGCTTGGCGATATTCTTGGCATAATCGCCGATGCGCTCGATGACGGCAGAAATCTTGAGTGCGGCGATCAGCTCGCGCAAATCATCGGCCATTGGCGCGCGCAATGCGATGGTGCGGACAACAAGCTTTTCGACTTCGGTTTCCAAATTATCGATAGTCTTGTCTTCGGTCCGGGTCCGGGCAGCAAGCTCTTCATCATGCTCGTTGAGCGCCTTCAACGCTGCAATTACTGCCGTTTCCGCGCGCGCGCCCATCTCCGCGATGAGGCCCCGGATTTCGTCCATATCATTGTCAAAGGCGGTAAGGGTGTGCTTGGTACCAGTGCTCATATTCAAGTATCCTTAGCCGTAGCGGCCCGTAATATAGTCTTTGGTTTTGTCTTCACGCGGGTTTGTGAAAATATCCGACGTTTCGCCAAATTCGATCAGATTGCCCAAATGGAAGAAGGCGGTGCGTTGCGACACGCGGGCCGCCTGCTGCATATTGTGCGTCACGATTATAATAGCATATTTACCGCGCAAGTCGTGGATTAGTTCCTCGATACGCGCGGTCGCAATAGGGTCGAGCGCTGAGCACGGCTCGTCCATCAGGATGACTTCAGGATCGACGGCAATCGCGCGTGCGATGCATAAACGTTGCTGCTGTCCACCCGACAGCGCGGTGCCGCTATCGCTCAACCGGTCCTTCACTTCGGCCCAAAGACCGGCACGGGTCAGCGAGCTTTCGACTATCTGGTCGAGCTCTGCCTTGCCCGATGCGAGACCGTGGATACGCGGCCCATAAGCGACATTGTCGTAGATAGATTTGGGAAACGGGTTTGGCTTTTGGAACACCATACCGACGCGCGCACGCAGCTGGACTACGTCCATCGACGACGAATAAATATCTTCGCCATCGAGAAAAATGTTTCCCTCCACCCGTGCGCCGACAATTGTGTCGTTCATCCGGTTGAGCGAACGAAGGAATGTCGATTTGCCGCAGCCCGACGGACCAATGAAGGCGGTGACATTGTCCATATCGACGTCGATCGACACATTGTTGATCGCTTGCTTGTCGCCATAATAGACGTTCACATTGCGCGTCGAAATTTTCGGATTTGCAGTGGTTGCTACCACGGATGGGTCCTTTTCAGTCATGGCTACCAGCGCGTTTCAAAACGGTTGCGCAGGTAGATTGCCAGGGCGTTCATCCCCAACAGGAATATCAGCAGCACGATAATCGCAGCACTGGTTTTTTCAACAAAGCCCTGGTTGACCTCATCAGACCAGAGATAGATTTGCACCGGCAGCGCGGTCGCCGCATCGGTAAAGCCTTGCGGCGCGGATGGTATAAATGCGCGCATTCCGATCATCAGCAGCGGCGCAGTCTCGCCAAGCGCACGCGCCATGCCGATAATCGTGCCGGTCAAAATGCCAGGCAGGGCAAGCGGCAGGACATGGTGGAATACTACTTGAACTGGCGACGCTCCAATCCCGAGCGCTGCTTCGCGGATGGACGGCGGAACCGATTTTACCGCGTTGCGACCGGCGATGACGATGACTGGCATGGTCATCAGTGCGAGCGTCAGACCGCCGACTAAAGCCGATGATCGCGGCATCCCGAACAATGTTAAAAACACCGCCAGTCCCAGCAGGCCGAAGATTATAGACGGCACCGCCGCCAGATTATTAATCGATACCTCGATCATATCCGTCAGCTTGTTCTTGGCGGCATATTCCTCAAGATACAATGCCGTGAACACGCCGATCGGGAAGGCGAGCATCAGGGTAATCGCCATCGTCATCAGCGATCCCTTGAAGGCCGCCCAGATACCCACACCAGACGGGTCGGTGGCATCTGCGCCGGTCAGGAACGTCCAGTTGAACCCCGTTTGAAGCACATTCTTTTCCGACAGCATGGCGACTGTCTTTTCCGCGGCGGGTTCGCCTGCACGCTTATAGGCAATATCAAGCCGCGAATCTGCGGGCAGCCATAGCCGTTGTTTGGCGGTCACCAGTTCCGGATCATCCGCGATGATCTGCCGGACATTGGCGGCTGCGGCTGGTGTGAGCAGCGCGCCGCCGTCGGCTCCATATTGCTGCGTAACTGCGAGTTCGACGATGCCGGGAATATCCATCGAATTGAGCGCTGCATCTGCATTCGCTCCGCTCAACGAGGCTGCCGATGCACCCGATGTCAGAGCGGGAAAATCGAACTCGACGGCTATTTCGGTGCGCTGAAACCCGCGCAAGCCTTGTCCGACCATCGTGAACAAAAGGAATGCGAGGAATATAGTCGATAATGCGACCGCGAAAAAACCCATCGCTTTGAAGCGGCGTTCGGCCGCGTAGCGACCAGCGATCCGCTTTTGCATCACCTGCCCGTTCCAGTCGGTGGGCGTGCGGTCTATTGGCGCGCTACTCATAAGCTTCCCGATATCGTTTGACGACGCGCAGTGCGACATAGTTGAGGAAGAATGTTGTTATGAACAGCGCCAGGCCCAACGCAAATGCCGCGAGCGTGTGCGGGCTGCCAAAATCCTGGTCGCCGGTCAGCAACGCCACGATCTGAACGGTGACTGTCGTTATCGTGTCGAACGGATTGGCCGTCAGATTTGCGGTGTAACCAGCGGCCATCACCACGATCATCGTCTCGCCAATCGCGCGGCTGACCGCGAGCAATATGCCGCCGACTACGCCGGGCAGCGCGGCGGGCAACAGCACTTTCTTGATTGTCTCGCTCTTGGTTGCACCCATAGCCAAGCTGCCGTCGCGCATCGCATTGGGAACGGCAGCGATGCTGTCGTCGGACATCGAGGACACCAAAGGAATGATCATCACGCCCATTACCACGCCAGCGGCGAGCGCGTTATCCGACGCCGCATTGCTGACGCCGAGCATCACTGCAAAGTCGCGGATGGCGGGAGCGACGGTCAACGCGGCGAAATAGCCGTAAACCACTGTCGGCACACCGGCGAGGATTTCGAGGATAGGCTTCATCCAGCTACGCACGCGCGCCGAGGCGTATTGGGTGAGGAAAATCGCGCTCATCAATCCAAGCGGAATTGCAACTATCATCGCGATAATTGCGCCGATAAAGATCGTGCCCCAGAATAACGGGATCGCGCCATAACCATTGTCGGCACCCGGGGTGATGATGTTTTTGGGGTTCCAGTTGGTGCCGAACAGAAATTCGAACGGCGATACCATCGAGAAGAATTGATAGGATTCAAAGATAAGCGACGCAAAGATGCCAAGCGTTGTGATGATCGCGATCAGGGAGGCAAATAGCAACGCCAGCATGACCAGCCGTTCAACCTTGTTGCGCGCGCGAAAGTCAGGCTTTAGCCGGGTAAATGCAAAGGCACCGCCTGCAAACAGCAACAGCATCGTGCCGGCAAAACCGATCCACTTATAATAGGACAACGCTTCTTTATACAGCGGCACCAATGTGTCGCTCTGCGCTTGAAATGCGGTAGCCTGAAATCCCTGCGCGATGGCGCGGGCTTCGGATAATATCGCCGCGCGGGCAAATCCGTCTTGCGGCAAGTCGGCTGCTCCTGGCGCCGACAGCACCATGTTGGTCACCAAGGCCGGTGATACCGATTGCCAGACGAACATGAAAATAATCGGCGGTACAATGGCACACACCGCGACAAACCAGCCATGATAGGTGGGCAGGCTGTTGACCTCACCGCGCTTGCCGCCTTTCGCCGCGCGGACGAAAGACGCCGCACGGGCGCGACCGAAAATCCACCCGACCAGACCGAGACCAAGGACAAGGAATAGCAATGCCGTTCCAGTCATATTATTACCCTAGCCCCCTTCGGCCAGATGGCCGGATTTTCGCGAAAAACTGCGCCCGCACGAAGAACGGGACATGGATCAATATAGAATCGATCCATGCCCATAGACGCGATGTGTGTTGCAGTTTTATTTCAAATCCGCGCCATCCATCGCGGTCAGGCCGTTTGCGGCATCCATTGCCTTTTTATACTCGGCATCAGGCGAGGCAATCATGCCCAATTTGGTCAGATATCCGCCGACAGCGCCGCCCTTCAGAAACTCGAGCACAAACTCCTTGATACCGGGAATTTTGTCGATGTGCGCCTTTTTGACATAGATGAACATTTTGCGCGCGCCGGGATAGCTGCCGTCCGAAATGGTCGCGATGGTCGGGGTGACACCGTTCATCGTGATCCCGTGCACCTTCGATGCATTTTCTTCCATATAGCTATAGCCGAAAATGCCGACCATATTGGGGTTTGCGTCGAGCTTCTGGACGATCAGATTGTCATTCTCGCCCTGCTCCTTGAACGCGCCATCGGTGCGGATCTCGGTACAAACGGCTTTATATTTGTCTTCGTCGCTGTCTTTCAACGCCTTGGTGGCTGCATCGGTTGCGCATCCGACTTCCATAATCAGTTCATGAAAAGAGTCGCGGGTGCCCGAAGTGGTCGGGGGTCCGAACACCGAAATGGGAAGTTTAGGCAATGACGGGTTCACGTCAGACCAAAGTTTGGCGGTCTGTGGTTTGCCGAACGGGTTGGCGGCAAGCGCCTTGTAAACATCGGCAGTGCTCAGTGCGAATTTTTGCCCCTTGTTCGATTGCGCAAGCGCCAGACCATCAATGCCGACCTGGATTTCGATAATGTCGGTCACGCCGTTTTTCTGGCAGTTTTCAAACTCGGTTTTTTTGATGCGGCGCGACGCATTGGTGATGTCGGGCGTTTCCGCGCCAACGCCTTTACAGAACTGCTCCATGCCGCCGCCGGTGCCGGTCGATTCGAGCACAGGCGATTTGCGCGACGCGTCGGCTTTGGCGAATGCTTCGGACGCTGCCTTGGCAAACGGAAAAACAGTCGAAGAACCGACGATCCGGATTTCCTGACGCGAACCGCCCGCAGCGCCGCCGGTGCTGGCCTGATCATTACATGCCGCAAGCGCGAGCGCGCTGATGGCGATAAGCGAGATTTTCTTCATCATGTTGGCTTTGTCCCTGCTGTGGAATCATTGCGGCTTCACCGCCTCTGGGCGCGCATTAGCGATCACAGATGGCCGATAAATGACTCTTCGATTACAGTTATGTGACGGATTTGACCGGAGCGACCGGCAACAGAACGGCAACCGTTGTGCCGGTTCCTAGCGTGCTGCGTATTTCCAAATGGCCGCGATGCCGGTCGACGATATGTTTGACCAGGCTAAGTCCTAAGCCCGTGCCGCCGACTGAACGGCTGCGCCCCGAATCGACGCGGTAAAAACGCTCTGTCAGGCGCGGCAGATGTTCCGGTGCAATACCATCGCCCTGATCCGCCACACTAAGTGCGAGCATCGCCCCTGATCGCGACGGCGTCAGCGTCACCGCAATCGGCGTTCCTGCGCGACCATATTTCATGGCGTTGGTGATGATATTGCTAGCGAGCTGGCGTAATTGGCCGGCATCACCCATCACCGGTGGCATGTCAGCGGTGATATCGAGCGCGATATCAAGTCCGCGTTCTTTTCGGCTGTGGCGCAATTGATCGACTGTATCGACGACAATATTGGCGAAATCGACTGGTGTTTGCGGCGGATCATATTTTTCCGCCTCGATTCGCGACAAAGACATCAGGTCGCGGACCAGCGCCTGCATCCGGTCGGTTTCCTTCGCCATGATCCCCAAAAACCGAGCGCGGGTTTCGGGATCGTCGCCCGCCGCGGGATCATCGAGGGTTTCGATAAAGCCTTTCACCGCCGCGAGCGGGGTCAACAATTCGTGGCTTGCATTGGCGACAAAATCGACGCGCATCTTTTCGGCAGCCTGCGCGCCACTTCGGTCGGCAAGATGTACCATTTTCTGCCCAGGGCCAATTGATTGGATCCGCATGTCCCACATCTGGTTTTGCTGGCCGATGCCGGTCAGGCGGATCGGGTGGCCGGTATGCTGCGCTTCGGGGTCGGACAGCCGTTCGATAGCGCCCTGATGTCGAAAGGCCATGCGCACATTCTGCCCTACGATATTGCTGCCGAGCAACAGCCGCGCGGCTTGGTTGGCAGCAGAAACTTTGGCGTGATCAACGATTAGAACCGCGTCGGTCGAGGCATCGATGAACGCCTGCAGCTGCGGATGCGAGCTTATCGATTGCGGATCGATCATGCCCTTTTCGGTGTTTCTGCCCGTCGGCATGCTTTCGGCGTCATGCGGATCGACGGCGACAAACAGGGCAACCAGCATGGACACCAAGACCACCAGTACGCGCTCAACCTGGCCAATTATCTGGCCGGCAAATATCGCCCCGCCCATTGCCAGCGCGAGCGCTATCAATATGCGTGGCGACAACCAGCTGTTCACGTGTAAATTTTACCCTGCATCGTCATGCCGCCCAATTGAAACGCCTTGTTAGCCTTTGTCTTTGATATTGTCCCACATATAGACGCCGCTTTGTTGCGCAAGCGTGACGGCTGGAAAAACGGATATGATATGCTAGGCGGACAAAATGAATGAAACCAACGATACACCCGACGACCCGCCTGAAGGCGGTCTGAACAGCGTTGCGACGAGTCGCCGCGCGCTGATGTTGGGTGTGGTTGCCGCCTCGGCTGTCGTTTCGGTTCGTCCGGCTTTGGCACAATCAGCAGCGTCGATGATGAATTGCGAAATACCCGTTCCGGGTCCGCATGGGGCTGGCATGAATATCGATAGCTATGGCAAACTTGTGCCGCGCGATACGCCGGGATCGTTCGCTGCAACGGGTCAGAAATTTACGGGCGAGCAGGTCAAAGCCGCATTACGAGGCCGCAGCTTGCCGGGCACCAGCTATAATCAGAGCCAGGCCTATGTAAATTACATCCGCCGCCTGCAAGGCGGTCAGAGTGGTTTTACCTGCTTTGCCTCGTTGCAGATGTCGCGTTAGTTCACGGCCTTACTTGAAATTAAGCGCCGCTGGTTTAGGCCGTGCACATGGCGGGGCCGCAATCACTGAAATATAAAGCTGAACGGGCGGACCAATTGCTGGTCGAGCCGCTTGATGTGATGACGCTGATTTACCAGCGGCGTTCGGGGATGACACATATCGTTGCCGAGCCAGTGCCCGAAATATTGGCGGTTATGGGCGGAGATGCGCTCAGCGCAGCCGAGGTTGCGGCGAGGCTGGCGGCGCAGTTTGATTTGGACGCCATCGACGCGGAAACCATCATTGCATCGCGGCTGGAGGAATTGGCCGCTTTGGGGCTATTGGAACATGTCTGTGCATGAATTCCACGTGTCTGTTGGGCCGGTCGCGTTCCGCATCGGTTCGGTGTGGAAGAGGCCGATTGACCAACTGGCCGACCTCTACCGCGATTACCCAACGCCCGAAATTCCCGATTATTCCGTACGATTGGAGGCGGTAAGTCCGCTCCGCCGCATTATCAGGCCGTCGATAAAGCTGGGCGGTGATTACATGCTGCCCGATGCCGCGCCGCTGCCTTTGGCGCAAGGACTGCTGGCCGCAGAAATGGCGATGAACCTGCAGGTGGCGCTGGGCTGGCGTCGGCATCTGCTTTTGCACGCCAGCGCGGTGGAGAAAAACGGTAAGGCGCTGATTATGACCGGCGCGTCGGGATCGGGCAAATCGACTTTGGCTGCAATGCTCGGCCATAAAGGCTGGCGCTTCATGGGCGATGAGTTTGTCCTGATCGATTTGATTACGGGTGAGGCGGTGCCATTTCCGCGCATGATCAGCCTAAAGAACGAAGCGATCGGAGCGATGCAGGCCAGCGCACTTGACGGCCGGTTCGGACCGTTGATGACCGGAACGCCCAAAGGCGATATCCGCCATCTAGTGCCGCCGCGCGAAGCAATTGCACAGATGGCCGTACCTGCGACACCCGCGTTACTGCTGTTTCCAAGCTTTGGTTACGCGCCCGAGGTACGCGAGATTGGCGCTAGCGAGGTTTTCATGCGGCTTACGCAGGCCTCGACCAATTATGTCGCATTGGGCGAAGCTGGATTCACGACGCTAACGCGCTTCATAAAAAATGTGCCAGCACGTGCCATCGATTATCGTGACGGCATCGAGGCCGAGGCGTTGGTCAACGAGCTATGGGAAGAGCTGGCATGAGCCGCGATGCAATGCTTCTTGTTGAGGCGCTGCGCGATCCGGCCTGCGCGGCGTGCCTCGACGCCGATGGCTGGACCGCCTTGCTTGCGATGGCACGCGCCGAACAATTGATCGGTACCCTGGCGCGGCGGTTGTCCGGCCTGGCAGTGCCGGACACTGTTGCGCGCATATTGGACGAGGCGCGGGTTAACGCCGAATATCAGCGCCGCTCGGCCTTATGGGAAGCCGACAGCGCCCGCCGCGCTTTGGCCGATTATTCGGGCAAAGTCGTGCTGATGAAAGGCACGGCTTATGCCGCTGCCGGATTGAAGGCATCCGAAGGCCGCCACATCGGTGACCTCGATATCATGGTCGCGCGCAAAGATTTGCCCCAGGTCGAAGCGGCGTTGCTGACGGCAGGCTGGGAATGGGTGAAAGAAGACGATTACGATGACGCGTATTATCGCGCCCATATGCACGAACTGCCGCCGCTAATCCACAAAGAGCGCGACCGGATGATCGATGTGCACCACACGATATTGCCACTGACCGCACGGCCGAGGCCTGATGCAGCGGCGATGCTGGCGGATGCGGTTTCGTTAATCCCCGTTCGTCCTGAGCCTGTCGAAGGACCGGGGGATGGGGGTGAACGTGCTTCGACAAGCTCAGCACGAACGGATAATTTATTTGTTTTTTCGCCAGTCGACATGGTCATCCACAGCGCCGCGCATTTGTTTGCCGATGGCGAACTCGACGGGGGCTTGCGGAACCTGTGGGACATTCATTGCCTGCTCACTGAGTTTGCTGATGAGCCATTTTGGCCTGCGCTTAAATCGCGTGCGGAACATCACCAGCTATGGCCAGCCACACACCGCGCCGCTCGTCTCGCGAACCGGCTCTACGGTACCGAAGTCCCGAACGATTGGATCGCTGGTCAGGACAAATTTTACGTCGCCCGCCTTACCGCCCGCGACCAATGGGGCAGGGGAACCCGCAAATTTATTCGGCTGATCTTCTACATCCGCTCGCACTGGCTGCGCATGCCGCCTCTGATGCTTATGAGGCATCTCTGGGTGAAGTGGCGTAAAGACTAGGCTAGTTGCCGGAGTGCCGTGAATAGATCGTCAAAATGATCGATGATTGCATCGGCCCCTAATTCTTCCACCGGCCCATGTAAAAAGCCGAAGCTGACCGCCACACTTGGCACGCCAGCATTTCTCGCAGCCATGACGTCGTAGATGGAATCGCCCACATAGGCGGCGCGTCCGCCGCCGCAGCGCCTCACCATCTCGAATATCGGCGCGCCGGAGGGCTTGGCATTTTCCTTGCCCAGGGTGTCCGCGCCAAGGATACAGCCCATCCGGTGCGCCAGGTTCAAGTCAGTAAGGAGCTTCACCGCAAGACTTTCGAACTTGTTAGTCACAACCGCATATCGCACGCCCATCGAGTCAAGTTCGTCGAGCAATGCCAGCGCGCCATCGAACGGGCGGCTTTGCACCGACACATTGGCTTCGTAATAAGCCAGCATCTGTTTGTAGAGTGGTTTGAAGTCGTTGCCCGGAATACCGCCGGTCGCCTCCAACCCTTGTTGTAACATCAGCTTCGCGCCGCCGCCGATATGTTGCTTCACTGTTTCGTTAGAAAGCAATGGCCTGCCGACGCTGCGAAGCACATGATTGACTGCCGCAGCCAGGTCCCCGCTGGTGTCAACCAATGTGCCGTCGAGGTCGAAGCCGATGATGTCGAAGGGAAATTTTGTCATATCGTGCATCAATTGGCGGCAAGTTGTGGAAACCGCAACAAATTGCTGGCATGGAAATGCGCATGACAGAAATTGCAGCCATCATCCTCGCCGCGGGCAAAGGCACCCGCATGAAATCCGATTTGCACAAGGTGTTGCACCCAATTGCGGGCCGTCCGATGCTGATGCACCTGATGGACGCGGTCGATGCGCTCAATCCGGCGAAGAAGGTTGTGGTCGTCGGTTCTGGCAAGGAGCAGCTGGAGGCCGCATTGGCGGGCTCGGCAGAGCTTGCGGTGCAGGAGCCGCAGAATGGCACCGGCCATGCCGTACAGATGGCAGAAGCGGCGCTCGCGGGTTTCGACGGCGATGTCCTCATTCTCTATGGCGATGTGCCTTTTGTGCCAACGAGCACGATGCAGTTGATGATCGACCGGCTGCACGAGGACGACGATCCGGCGGTGATAGTGCTCGGCTTCGAGCCAGAAGACATGCAAAGCTATGGCCGTATCGTCACGCAGAATGACCGGATCGAATGGATGGTCGAACATAAGGACGCGACCGAAGCGCAACGAGCAACGAAGCTCTGCAACAGCGGCCTGATGGCGGTCAAATCGCGCGATTTGTTCGCGCTGCTTTCGCGCGTAGGCAACGATAACGCAGCGGGCGAATATTATCTTGTCGATATCGTCAATATCGCGGTGCAGGACGGACGGCATTGCTATGTTGTCAAGACCAACCCCTATGACGTAACCGGCATCAACAGCCGCGGCGAGCTAGCGGCGATGGAGGCGGAGTGGCAGGCCCGCCGACGCGTGCAGGCGATGGCCGACGGCGCAACCTTGATCGCGCCGGAGACGGTTTGGTTCGCGTGGGACACGGTGCTGGGCCGTGACGTCCTGATAGAACCCAATGTGTTTTTCGGACCGGGCGTGAGCGTTGCGGACAATGTGAAAATCCGCGCCAACAGCCATATCGAGGGCGCGACCATCGCGAGCGGCTGCGAAGTCGGCCCCTTTGCAAGGCTTCGCCCCGGCACGGTGCTGGAGGAAAAGGCCAAGATCGGCAATTTCGTCGAGGTCAAAAAAGCCCGAATGGGCAAAGGGGCAAAAGCCAATCATCTGAGCTATATCGGCGATGCCGATGTGGGGGCAGGCGCGAATATCGGCGCGGGCACGATCACCTGCAATTATGACGGCTATTTCAAATATCAGACGGTGATCGGCGAGGGCGCGTTTATAGGAAGCAACTCGGCTCTGATCGCGCCGGTCAAAATAGGCCGCGACGCAATCGTCGCAGCGGGCAGCGCAGTAAGTCGAGACGTAGCCGACGGCGAACTCCGCATGGTCCGCGCTGAGCAACTGGTAAAGCCCGGCTGGGCAGACCGCTTTCACGATGCAATGCGGAGGAAGAAGGCGGAGAAGAAGTAGGCTTTGACCGTGGTTCGAATCGAAGGCGACGCTGCGTGGTTGGATTTTGTCCGACACCACCTCACTTTGTTGCCATTGGATGAGCAAGCGAAGTCTGAGTTTCATCTACAGTGGACAGTCGGTGGCCACCGAATACGTGAGCAGCTAAATGATGATGAGGCGCTGTTAGATATGCTTCGGCGCTGGTTGCCTTCCTATGTAGGCCCGAATCGAGCATTGTTTCGAGGCGAGAATATTGATCGTTGGCGCTGCAACGATATTGGAATGTGTTGGACGACGGACAGCGACACAGCAAAAATGTTCGCCCGAGGTTTGAATGCTGTTCATGCGGGCGGGGTTCTGCTGCAATGTGATGTTAGTTCGGCTGCAATCATTGCGGGACCAAGTTCTCACAGTTTGTATTTGAATGAGGCAGAATATACTGTCGATCCAAGATTGCTGAGTAATGTAAAAATCGTGGAAGAGTATCCTACAGTAGCTTGACATGATATCATGATATGATATCAATATATCATGACTCGAATCCTCGCCGACCTGCCCGATGAAGACATCAAATGGCTCGACCAGCTCGCCGCCGAGCAGGGTAAGTCGCGCGCGGCGGTTTTGCGTGAGGCTGTGGAAGGCTATAAAGCGCAGTCTCAAATCGGTAGAAAAGATTGGCTGGATATTGGTTTCGGTGCCTGGAAAGATCGGACTGATATTGGCGATTCGGTCGAATGGCAGCGTCGCGAACGCGCGTCGTCCACACGATATTGGGATGACGATTATGAAGATGTGAGGGCGGAGTTTCCCGATCTTTTCGACGAGGAAGACGATCGACAACGTCAGATATATCTCGATATGCTAAAGGGTAAATATCCAACACCGAAAAGTCCTGACACGCGGTGAGCGGGCTAACATTCGATTCAAACATAATCATTGATGCGCTCGCCGGTTTCGATAAGGCGCGCGCAGAGATTGACCGCGCGACCGATTTTGACTCGCGCGCTTGGATTAGCCGTGTGGTTTGGATTGAGGTCATGTCAAAAGGAGAAGGCGACAGTCTTAGGCGCTCTGAAATTCTTTTGTCTGGATTCGGGGTAGACGAGGTCGACGCTGAGATCGGAAAGCGCGCTGCTGCTTTAAGGCGCGAACGTCGCAGCCTAAAGGCGATGGATGCGATCATTCTTGCTACGGCCCAGACACGCGGCCGCGTGCTCGTAACCAGAAACACGAAGGATTTCCCGGCTGAAATGCCCGGCATCCGCGTCCCTTATATACTTTAAACGAAAGCAGAAATTCATGTGCGGAATTATTGGAATTGTTGGCAAATCCTCTGTCTCTGACCGGCTAGTCGATGGCTTGAAACGGATGGAGTATCGGGGGTATGATTCTTCCGGCGTTTGCACGGTGTTCGACGGCCAGCTTGTTCGCCGGCGTGCAGAGGGGAAGTTGGCGAACCTTGTGCAGGTTCTGAAATCCGACGACGCGCCCGGCAATATCGGCATCGCGCATACCCGCTGGGCCACGCATGGCGCGCCGACGACGAGTAACGCGCATCCGCACGCGACGGGCGAAGTTGCGCTGGTCCACAATGGCATTATCGAGAATTTCAAACAGTTGCGCGACGAACTGACCGCGCGTGGGCGGACGTTTGAGAGCGAAACCGATACCGAGGTCGTCGCCCATCTCGTGTCCGAACAGGTCGAGGCAGGGCACTCGCCCGCCGAGGCGGTTAAGGCTGTGCTCCCACGCCTGCGCGGCGCGTTTGCTTTGGCGATTGCGTTCCGCCAATTTCCTGATTTCCTGATCGGCGCGCGGCTCGGTTCGCCGCTCGTGGTTGGCTATGGTGACGGCGAGACCTATCTAGGTTCCGATGCACTGGCGCTCGCCCCGCTGACTCAGCAGATTGCCTATCTGGAGGAAGGCGACTGGGTCGTCATCGCCCGCGAAGGCGCGCAGATTTTCGATAAGAATAACAATCCCGTCGAGCGCGAAGTTACCACCTCCGGCGTTTCAGCAGCACAAATCGAAAAGGGCAATTACCGCCATTATATGCAGAAAGAGATTTTCGAGCAGCCAACTGTGGTGGCGCAAACGCTCTCCAGCTACATTCGCCCGCTCGAACAGACAGTCGCGTTGCCGCAAATGGATTTTGATCTGGCGGGAGTGAAGCGCATCACCATCGTCGCGTGCGGAACCAGCTTTTACGCCGGCATGGTTGCCAAATACTGGTTCGAAACCTTTGCGCGGGTGCCGGTGGATATCGATGTCGCGTCCGAATTCCGATACCGCGATCCGGTGCTTGAGGAAGGCGGTTTGGCGCTGTTCATCTCGCAATCGGGAGAGACCGCAGACACGCTCGCCGCGCTCAAACATTGCAAAGAAAACGGCCAGACCATCGCGGTGGTCGTCAACGTGCCAACATCAAGCATGGCTCGGGAGGCAGACCTGTTGCTGCCCACCCACGCCGGACCGGAAATCGGTGTTGCTTCGACCAAGGCGTTCACCTGCCAGCTTGCGGTGCTCGCCGCACTCGCCGCGCATCTGGCGCTGGTGAAGGGCAAGCTTTCCGCAGAGGAAGAACGCGATATCGTGCAGCATCTCATCGAAGCTCCCGCCGCGCTCAATGCCGCTTTAGTGCATGACGAAGACATAGCCGCGATGGCCCACCTGATCGCGCCAGCCCGCGATGTCCTCTATCTAGGACGCGGACCCGATTATCCGCTAGCGATGGAGGGCGCGCTAAAGCTTAAGGAAATTAGCTACATCCACGCTGAGGGTTATGCATCGGGTGAAATGAAACACGGCCCTATCGCGCTGATCGACGAGGCCGTGCCGGTGATTGTGCTCGCACCGTCAGGCCCGCTGTTCGAAAAGACCGTCAGCAACATGCAGGAAGTCCGCGCCCGCGGCGGGAAGGTCGTCTTGATCTCCGACGCTGAAGGCATCGCCGAGGCGGGAGAAGGCTGCCTTGCAACCATCGAAATGCCAAGCGTCCATCCACTCATCGCGCCTCTGGTGTACGCGGTGCCGGTGCAGTTGCTCGCCTATCATGTGGCATGCGCCAAGGGTACCGATGTGGACCAACCGAGGAATTTGGCGAAGAGCGTGACGGTGGAATAGGCCGATATCCGTCGAAATTTCCATGTAGTGGAACAATAGAGTTTTGCAGAAGACAATTAAGATTTGCAATTCTGCAAACTGTGACAACTGAATTTGGCAACAACCTTAAAATGAAAGTGTGGCGGGATGGTGCTGTCAGTCTAATCGCAACTCGTCTCCGATTGGCGCACGAGGGCCAAAAACATCGACTTTAGACGGCGAGCGATTGCCACTCGGACCGGCGACCGAGCGACGGGCCTTGTAGGACTCCAGTAACTCGCCCTCGTGGTCAACAGCGCGCCACAAATAATTGCGTTCACCGTTGATCTTGACGAATACTTTATCGAGGTGCCAGCGCCAGTGCCGTAAACCCCGCATCCGCGATACCCGCTGGCGACGGATGTCGGCCGCGAACATTGGCCCGAACCGGTTCCACCAGAACCGCACCGTCTCGCGATGTGCGTTCAATATCACTTTCATTCATGGCGATGGCGAATTGCGCATAGTTTCACCGGCGGTTCCAGGCTAATTGATCGCTAGCACGTTGCGCTAGCAGTCTGTTCCAAATCAAAGCTCTTGAAACCATCCCCGCCTTGCGCCATCACGCATCCGAATGGAGTGAGGCCAGTTGGGATTGTTCGATCGCTTCAGACGGCGCAAGGCGCTTCCGCCTTCGCCCACGTCGGTTCCAGTGGAGCCGTGGCCGCCCGAACCCGTTCCAGCATTTCCCGACTATCACCAGTTCGAACCCGAGCCGCAGGGCGAGCAACCTGCGTGGATGAAATATCCGGTGACGCCGCCCAAGGGGCATATCATTGTTTTCGCCAATGAAAAAGGCGGGGTGGGAAAGTCGACCTCTGCATTCCATACCTGTATTGCGCTCTGTAATGCAGGTGAGCGGGTGTCCGCGCTTGATGTGGATTTACGACAACTAACGCTTCACCGTGCATTGTGGGCGCGAGAAGAGAGCGAGCGCGAATATAATGTAAAACTCGCTGGCCCGGAGCAGATCATGCTCGTTCAGCAAAACGAGAATGAGCTAGAAGAAAAACTTCGTATGGCTCGGATCCATAGCAGCTTCATCATTATCGATGTCGGCGGGCATGACTCGCCGATCGCGCGCAAGGCGATATTCATGGCGGACACAATCGTCACGCCGGTGAACGACAGCTTCATTGATCTCGATATGCTGGGGCGAATCGATCCGCGTAGCGGCGAGCTTAAAACGCTTGGTAACTTCGCCCGGCTCGTCGAGCATTTGAAAGAGCCGGGCATGGTGTTGCGGCCCAAAGCGCTTGACTGGGTGGTGATGCAGAACCGGTCACGCAATTTTGCCACTAAGAATGAAAAGAAAGTGATGGAAGCGCTTGAAAAAATCGCGCCTGTCGCAGGTTTTCGTCTCGTTCCCGGTTTACGCGAACGTGTGACCTACCGCGAACTGTTTCCGATGGGGCTGACGCTGTTCGACCTTGATGCCATTCCGGAACTGGGCCGGCTGCAGCCGAAGGCGCGAGATGAAATCTGGGCCATGCTCCGCGCGCTTAATCTGCCGAGCGCTGCGCTTAATCGCGCAATTGCAATTCCGGATGAAACGGCATCTGTTGCCGACGAATAGGGACAAAATGGGGAGGACAGCATGAGTACAGCAGTTGTTATTTCCTTACTCGCGGTTGTGATTAGCCTTGGCGCGGCATTCGCGAGTTCGCAGACCCGCAAACGTAAGCAAACCGACAAGAGCAAGAATGGCGACGGCGGAAGCACCGCAACCGATTCGAGCTCCGATTGCAGCCCGGGCGATGGCGGCGGTTGCGATGGCGGCGGGGGTGGTGGAGATTGAGCGCGGCAAAAATTATTGCAATCATCGTCTTGCTGTCGCTGGGCTTCCATCTGCTGCTGTACGGATATCTGAGGCGGCGCATCGCTGCGGCGAGGCGTGCAAAGGAAAATGATTTATGAGTGAGAACCCTACCGCCACCGTAGAGAGCTCGGACGGAACATATGCGCAGGCTATCAAGGCACGCATGCACGATTGGGCAGCGGGGGAACCGGTCGAGATCGGCGGCACCGACAATGGCCCAACGCCTTATGAGCTGTTGTTGTCTGCACTCGGGGCTTGCACATCGATAACGCTCGAAATGTACGCGGCGCGTAAGGGTTGGCCATTGGACAAGGTTCATGTGACGCTCGAGCATTCGAAGGAAGAGCGCGCTGGCGAGAATGACGGCAAGCCTGTCGATATGATCGATCGCATCGTTCGGCTCGAAGGTGCGCTTGATGATGAACAGCGGGCAAAGCTTATCGAAATTGCCGAAAAATGTCCGGTCCACCGGACACTGACCAACCAGATAAATATCAACACGCTGCTTGGATAATTGCCGCTGGCGCTGTGGGTTGATTTGCCCTTTTGGCAGGCTTATAGCAGTGTCTTAGTGATAAGCGGTCCTTCGGGGCCGCTTTTTGCCTTTTGGCGAAAGTGAAAGGAAATGCCATGTCGATCACCCCTTTGATGCCTGTCTATCCGCGTTGCGGGTTCCGGCCGGTGCGAGGCGAGGGCGCTTGGCTGATTTCCGAAGACGGCAGCCGCGCGCTGGATTTTGCGGCGGGGATTGCGGTCAATCTT
>LNFM01006929.1_pt1 | contig 29919 bp, 25 predicted proteins | sample 596031 | NCBI WGS metagenome assembly LNFM01 (sample SAMN04254537, study PRJNA301005) | activated carbon metagenome | isolation source: dual media filters at the Ann Arbor, Michigan drinking water treatment plant | place: USA: Ann Arbor
TCGACGCCCGTGCCGTCGGACTTCACACGTACCTTGACGTTGTAGTCGACGACGCGCTTGACGGGTACCAGGACCTTCATGACGCATCACTCCTCAGCAATTGACGTTTACGTAAACCGGGAATTCTAGGCGCGAGGCCCGCAGCCGACCCCGGGCACCTGGAAATCGAACGATCGTGCTATTTTAGCTGGGCTGCGGCGATTCCGCGCGCCATCCGGATCGGCAGCAACATCAGCAGGCCGCCGATGAAGAAGACCACGGTCGACAGGATGGCGAGCCGGTGGTTGCCCGCCGTGATCCAGGTAACCAGGCCATAGGTCAGCGGCCCCACGATGGCCGACAGGCGGGTGGCGAAGGTCCACAGGCCGAAAAACTCGCCTCGGCGGTCCCCAGGTGCCAGCAGCGCGGCCATGGCGCGGCCGGCCGACTGGCTGGAACCCATGCACAGCCCGGCCACCACCCCGGCCACCCAGAACAGTCCCGGCCCGGTCGCCGAATAGGCCAGCAGGGTCATGCCGACCCAGCCGCACAGCGTGACGGCCAACGCACGACGGTGCCCCAGACGGTCCTGCCAGTACCCGAACGCGAAGGCGCCCGCCGCCGCCGCGATGTTGACCAGGAAGATCAGCAGCATGGTCTGCGCCTGCTTGAAGCCCAGCACCTGCTCGGCGTACACCGCCGCCAGCGCAACGACCACCGAGATGCCCGCCTGGTAGCTCACGGCGCTGCCTAGCAACGCAGCGAAGTCGCGGTAGCGGCGCGCCACGCGCCACGTTTCGTTCAGCCGGGCCAGCGACTGGCGGATGCCGACCGACGCCGCCCGTGTCTGCGGCACCGCCCGCTCCTTCAGCAGCAGGAAGGTGACGCTGGCGGCCAGCGCGTAGACGGTCGAGGTGATCAGCATGGCCACCGGCACGAAGCTGGTGGCCGGCTGGCCTTGCGACTGTGCCCACAGCACGTAGCCCAGGCTCAGCCCCAGCGTGAGCATGCCGCCCAGGTAGCCGAAGCTCCAGCCCCAGCCCGACACACGTCCCATCGAGTCCGGCCGCGCCAGTTCAGGCAGGAAGGACGCGATCAGCGCTTCGCCGTAGGCGTAGAACAGGTTGGACAGCACGACCGCTGCGACCGCCAGCCAGAGGTCTCCCGGCCCCACGGCCGCCAGGGCCGCGGTGGACAGCACGCAGCCCACGGTGCTGATCATCAGCACGCGCTTCTTGGCCGCCCGCAGATCGGTCCAGGCGCCCAGCGCGGGCATGGTGACCATGATCAGCAGGCTCGACGCCGCGATGGTGAGCGTCCAGGCCAGCGTGCCCCAGGCCGCGTTGCCGGTGACCACGCCGACGAAGTAGGCGTTGAACACGGCCGTCAGGACCACCGTGGTGTAGCCCGAATTGGCGAAGTCGTACATCGCCCAGCCGAAGACTTCGCGCCTGCGCACCCCGGGTTGCAGATCGGACTCGGCGAACAAGCTCATGTCGGGCCCCTGGGTCGTCGGTGGGTGGCTGGCCGGCGATGGTGCCCGGAACGGGAGTCGAACCCGTATGCCCCGTGAAGGGCGGCGGATTTTAAGTCCGCTGCGTCTACCAGCTTCGCCATCCGGGCGTGCCGTGCGGCGGCATTATCGAGGCGCAACCGTGACCGCGGCACGTCAGACGCGGCGCGCCACACCGGGACGGCCCGCATCGACGACGATGCGGCGCACCACCACCTGTCCGAGCAGCAGGGTGCCGATGGCCAGCAACAGGAAGGCCGGGCCCGGACCGGCGGCCTGAATCAGGGGGCCGAAGAGCAAGGGCCCGGCAGCGGTGCCCGAGAACAGGCTGGCCGCGAACAGCGCCACGGCCGATCCGCGCGTCGTGGGCGCCAGCTCGGTGGCCTCGGTCTGCAGGCAGCTGTGCAGCATGTAGAAGGCCAGACCGCAGAAGAACATCGCCAGCGCCACCTGCCACCAGCTGACGAAGGCCGCCATGGCAACGAACGAGGCCGCCGCGAGCAGGGCCCCCGTGCTGCACAGGCGCCGCACGCCCAGCAGGGCGATCAGGCGGCGCACAGTCAACGCATAGAGCAGGCCACCGACGCCGAAGGCGCCGATGGCGATGCCGACATGGCCGGCCAGCACGTCGGCCGGGCCCGGTTCCCGCACCGCCAGCACGCTGCCCAGGTGCGGGAAGACGCCGAAGAACATCGTGGCCTCGAAGAACACGGCCCCGAGCAGCCAGGGCGCCTTGGGTGTGCCCAGGATGCGCCGGTACACCGCCAGCGTGCCTGCCAAGCCGCCTCCAGGCCCGGGCCGGACGGCTTCCCGCGGAAGTCGCGCCCAGGCCAGCGCTGCCGCGACCACCGTGACCAGGCAGGCGATGACCAGCGCACTGCGCCAGCCGAACGCCCGGCTGGACAGGCCGGACACCAGGGAGCCGAGCATCTGCCCGCTGATGGTGGCCACCAGCAGGCGGCCGATGGCGACCTGCCGGTGCGCGATGTCATAGGCATCGCCCATCGCGGCCAGCACGAGCGGGATGAGCCCGCCGCCGAAGATGCCTGCGGCGACGCGCGAGACGAAGAGCGCCTCGTAGCTGGGTGCCAGCGCACCGGCCAGCAAGGCCCCGGCCAGCCCGGCGATGCACAAGCGGATGCAGCGCGCGCGGCCGAAACGGTCGCTGATGGGCCCCAGGAAGAGTTGGGAGGCGGCATAGGGCAGCGAGAAGGCCGGCGCCAGCAGGGCCGCCACGGCGGCGGTGATGGCGAACTGCTCGGCCACCGGCAGCACCAGCGGGTCGAGCAGGCGCATCGAGAAGCTGCTGGCGAAGGCGCAGACCCCGAACAGGAACAAGGCGGACATGCCCGGAGCTTAAGGGCGCGCCGCAGAAGTCGCCGCGGCGGCACGGGCCGGCGTGCTGCGCTCGCGCGTCGATGCCACACTGTGCGCATGAACCCGCACGTCGAACCCCTGCCCTTGCTGACCCAGGGCCACCCGCTGCTGGAGCAGCCGAGCCGGCCGGTGACCTGGCCCGATGCCGAACTGGCCGCCCGGCTGCCGGCCCTGCACGCGACGCTGGCCGACTTCCGCGCCCGCCATGGCTTCGGCCGCGCGATGTCGGCCGTGCAGGCCGGCATCGCCATGCGCGTGATCGTGATGAACCTGGGCGCCGGCCCGCTGACCCTGATCAACCCGCAGATCACCTGGCGCAGCGAGCAGACCTTCCTGCTGTGGGACGACTGCCTCAGCCTGCCCGGCACGCTGGCGCGGGTTCGCCGCCACTGCAGCATCAGCCTGCGCTACACCGACGAGGCGGGCCGCACGCGGCTGTGGCAGCACCTGCCCGACGATCTGTCCGAACTGCTGCAGCACGAGATGGACCACCTGGACGGCGTGCTGATGGACCAGCGCACCGAGGGCGACGACCCGCTGCGGCCGTTGTCGGAGCGTGCCGCGCTGGTGGACACGCAGCGGCGCGTGCACCGCCTGTCGCTCGAACGCATGGCGCGCGCAGCGGCCTCGATCCCGCCCGAGTTCCTGGACTCGCCCCAGTACGACTGCGAGCCGCTGAGCCAGGCGCTCGGCCTGTCGCTGACGATCAAGCTCGACTTCACCAACCCGATCCGCAGCTTCAAGGGCCGGGGCGCGAGCTTCCTGCTGGCCGAGTGGCTGCGCCGTGGCGAGCAGCGCCCGCTGGTCTGCGCCAGCGCCGGCAACTGGGGCCAGGCGATGGCCTACGCCTGTCGTGCCGCTGGCCGGCCCTTGGTGATCTACGCCTCGGTCAACGCCAACCCGCTGAAGGTCGAGCGCATGAAGGCGCTGGGGGCCACGGTGATCGCCCAGGGCCACGACTTCGACGCCGCCAAGGAGGCCGCGCGCGAACACGCCGCTCGCGTGGGCGGCGTGATGGTGGAAGACGGCCTGGAGCCGGAGATCAGCGAGGGCCACGCCACGCTGGCCATCGAGCTGCTGTCGCGCGGCGACGCCTTCGACGCGATCGTGCTGCCGCTGGGCAACGGTGCCTTGCTGGCCGGCGTGGCGCGCTGGATCAAGGCAGCCTCGCCAGCCACGCAGGTGGTCGGCGTCTGCGCCGTAGGCGCGCCGTCGATGGAACGGTCCTGGCGCCAGAAGCAGGTGCTGCGCACAGAGACCGCCGACACCATCGCCGACGGCATCGCGGTGCGCGAACCGATCCCCGAGGCGCTGGACGACCTGCAGGGTCTGCTCGACGACGTGCTGCTGGTCAGCGACGAACACATCCGCCAGGCGATGCGACTCGCTCACCGCCATGCGGGCCTGCTGCTGGAACCCGCCGGCGCGGCCGGCCTGGCCGGCGTGTGGGCGCACCGGGCCCGCTGGGCCGGCGAGCGCGTGGCCACCGTGCTGTGCGGCAGCAACCTCACGGCAGACCATCTGCAGGACATCCTGCGGTCTCCTTGATGCCGCAACGCCGACACGGACCGACAAGCGGCCCGGATCGTGCTTGCCGCAGAATGTTCTCTCCCGTTCCCTCTCACGAAAGCAGATCGACCATGCGCATGTTTCCCAGGCTCCTGATGACCTCGACCTTCGCCGCCACGGCGATGCTGGCGGTCGCTCCCGCAGCGGCCCAGTACCCGACCAAGCCGGTGCGCATGGTCGTGCCCTTCCCGGCCGGCGGCGCCACCGACACCATTGCGCGCGTCATCGCGGCGCCCTTGTCTCAGGCTCTGGGCCAGCAGGTCATCGTCGAGAACAAGCCCGGTGCCGACGGCGCCATCGCCGGCGATGCCGTGGCCAAGGCGGCGCCCGACGGCTACACGATCTTCCTGGCCACCAGCAGCGCGCTGTCGGCCGTGCCGGCGATGCGCAAGCAGCCGCCCTACGACCCGGTGACGGCCTTCACGCCGATCAGCAAGGTCGGCACCTTCTCGTACTTCCTGTTCGCCCACCCTTCGGTGCCGGGTCGCAACGTGGGCGAGCTCATCGAGTACATCCGCGCGAACCCCGGCAAGGTGAACTACGCCGGCGCCACCACGGCCGGCGTGATGGCGGCCGTCGAGCTGTCGGGCTTCGCCAAGCTCGACATGGTGCGCATCCCGTACAAGGGCGAGGGCGCGGCCACGCTGGACCTGGTCAGCGGCCGCGTGCAGCTGATGTTCGCCACCCCCACCAACGCGCTGCCGGCGGCCAAGGACGGCCGGCTGAAGGTGATGGCCGCACTGCTGCCCAAGCGCAGCCCGCTGTCTCCCGAGACGCCGACCATGGTCGAGGCCGGCGCACCGAACCTGTCCATCGTGCCCTGGGGCGGGTTCGTGGGCCCGGCCGGCATGCCGGCCGAGATCGTGGCGCGCCTGAACCGGGAGATCACCGCCATCCTGGCCCGTCCCGACGTGCGTGAACAGATCGAGCGCCAGGCCATCGAGGTGCAGAGCTCGACGCCGGCCGAACTGGGCGCGCACGTGAAGGAACAGCTCGAGATGTGGCGCAAGGCGGTGCGCGACAGCGGCCTCGCCGTGGAGTGAATCCCGCGTCCGCCCGGCGCGGGGGCCTGGTTCAGTACCCCAGCGCCAGGCCGTCCTTGCGGTGGTCCGACCCGCCGAGCAGCGTGCCCTGGTCCCAGTCGATGTGGATGGCCTGCGCGCCGCCGATGGCACAGGTGGGCATCTCGATGCCGTAGCCGCGGGCCCGCAAGGCGTCGCCCAGGGTCTCGAGCAGCCGGCCTTCAATCTCCAGGCTGGCGGTGCCCGGCAGCGGGAACAGCCGCGGCAGCTCGATGGCGCTCTGCAGGTCCAGGCCATGGTCGAACAGGCGCGACAGGAAGTGCGCCTGTCCCGTGGCCTGGTAGTGGCCTCCCATCACCCCGAAGCTCATGCTCACGCGGCCGTTCTCGGCCACCATGGCCGGGATGATGGTGTGCATGGGTCGCTTGCGCGGGCCGATGGCATTGGGGTGCCCTTCCTGGAGGGAAAAGCCTTCGCCGCGGTTCTGCAGCAGCACGCCCGAGCGCGGCGACATCAGCCCGCTGCCGTAATGCCAGAACAGCGAGTTGATGAAGCTCACGGCGTTGCGGTCCTTGTCCACCACCGAGATGTAGACGGTGTCGCGGTGCGACGCGCCGCCGCCGCCGCCGCCGAAGTCGGGCAGATCGACGGCGGCACGAGAAGGATCGATGCGCGCCGCCAGTTCGTCGAGCAGGCGGTCCGACAGCATGTGCTGCACGTCGACGCCGGCCATCGCCGGGTCGGCAACCCAGGCGTCGCGCGCGGCGTAGGCCAGGCGCGAGGCCTCGATCACGAGGTGCAGCTGGTCCACGTCCAGCGGGTCGCCCCGGATCTCGAAGCGCGACAGGATGCCCAGGATCATCAACGCGATGACGCCCTGGCCGTTGGGCGGACATTCGTAGACGGTGCGGCCGCGGTAGTTCAGGCTGAGGGGCGTGACGTACTCGCCTGACGCGTCGGCAAAGTCCTGCAGGGTGTGCACGCCGCCGTGGGCACGCAGGTGGCCGACGATGTCCGCGGCGATCGGTCCCTGGTAGAAGGCGCGGGCGCCGTCGCGGCCGATGGCCTCCAGCGTATCGGCCAGCAGCGGCTGGTGCTGGACCTCGCCCATGCCGGGGGCCCGGCCGTCGACCAGGAAGGTGGCCCGCGCCGTGGGGTCGCGCTGCAGAAGAGACTGTTCTTCGGCCAGGTCGAAGGCCACGCGCGGCGTGATGGCGTAGCCCTGCCGTGCCATGGCGATGGCAGGCGCCAGGATGTCCGACATCGGCAGCCGGCCGTGGTCGGCCACCAGCCGGCACCAGGCTTCCACCGCGCCCGGCACCGTCACGGCCAGCGGCGAGTGGCGCTCGATGCGTGTCACCCCGGCCGCGCGCAGCGCCGCCAGCGACACACCCGCCGGTGCGCGGCCGGAACCGTTGTAGGCACGGATGTCGGTGCTGCCCTGTGCCGAGATCATTGCGAAGCAGTCGCCGCCGACGCCGGTCGAGCCGGCCTCGACCACGCACTGCACGGCGCAGGCCGCCACGGCCGCGTCGATGGCGTGTCCTCCGGCCTTCAGGATCTCGACGGCGGTCAGCGTGGCCGCCGCATGCGAGGTGGCCGCCATGCCCTGGCGGGCGACGGCCAGCGAGCGGCCGGGGAGTTCGAAGTTGCGCAAGAGGGCTCCGTGTTGTGGTCGATGGATGGGAGGGGTCGGACGGCAAGGCATCGACCGCGGCGGCCATCGATGCGGCTTCCGGTCAGTCGTCCGCGAGGTTCTGCACGATCGTCAATCGCATCGTGACGCCGCCGGCCCCGTTGCGAACCAGCGCGACGCTGCCGCCGTGCAGGTCCATCACCCGCCTGACAATGTACAGCCCCAGCCCCTTGCGCCTGCCCGTGCGGGCCCCTGCCGGCCGGGCATCGCGTTCGAAGAGCCCGGGCAGCAGCGAAGCATCGATGCCCGGGCCGGCGTCGACGACGTCGAGCAGCAGGGCCAGCGGCGTGTCGGAGTCGGCCACGCAGACCGTCACGCCCGCCGCCGCCGGGCTGCACTTCAACGCGTTGGACAGCAGGTTGCGCAGGGCCAGCCGCATCAGGCTGGCATCCATGGCCGCCGTCCGCGTCGGCGTGGCGCGCTCGACATGCACACGCGCCGCATCGCCCGGGCCGAGGTCGGCGATGGCCACGGCAATGAGCGCGTCGATGTCGGTGTCCTGCCGCTGCACGCGCTTGTCGCCCACCAGCAGCGATGCCGCCGCCAATGTGTTGTCGATGCTGGCCCGTACGTCGCTGAGCACGGTCTGCGCCCGCAGCAGCGGCGCCTTCGCGGAAGGCTCCAGCGCGCCGCGCAGCACGGTGGCGGCCGCCTGCATGGCGGCGGAGGCATTGTTCAGCGGCTGCCGCACCTCGTGCGCCAGCACGTCGAGCATTTCACTGCGCTCGGCGAGTTGCCTCAGGGCGTCCTCCTTCGCAGCGGCCAGCCTGCGCTCGCGGTCCTCGATGGCCTCGGCCGAGGCATCGAGCGCCTTGGCCAGCGTGCCGATCGGGTCGTCGCCGTGGGGCAGGCCGCTGCGCGAGCCGGGTTCGCCGGCGCGCATGCGGGCGGCCGTGCGCGCCAGCGCCGCCAGGGGCTGCAGCACGAGGCGGTCGCTGCCGATCGCCACCCAGGCCGCGGTGGCCAGCAGCAGCACCAGCAGCAGGGCGAAGCTGAGCAGGGCGTCGCGCCGCAACGGGGCGTTGACGTCGTCCTTCGGGATCGACAGAAGCAGACGGTAGGGGCTGCCCGCAGCCGTCGTCAGCAGCGGCGCATGCGCCACCAGCCGGCGCTCGCCGAACAGGTTGGTCTCCTCCAGGGTGCCGGGTCCGGACGATGCCAGCACCCGCTGCATGATGGCGCTCTTGTCTCCGCGCTGGCCGGTGATGCCTTCGGGATCGGGGTAGCGAGCGGCGATCGTCGCCTGGCCGTCGATGACCAGCAATCGGGCGCCACTGGACACGCGGTGGCGTGCCAGTTCGCGCTTCAGCCAGTCCAGGTCCAGCCACACGAACAGCACCCCCTGGACCTGGCCGTCGGCGCTGCGCAGGGCCTTGGCAAACACCATGACGGCGGTCTGCAGCGTGGGCGGCGTGATGACGTCCGCCACGACGGCCTGTCCGGAACCCAGCGCGGCACGAAAGTAGGCGCGGTCGGCAACGTCGTCGAAGCCGGGCCGGGGGGCCGCAACACAGTCCAGCCGCCCCTGCACGTCGGCCTTGGCGATCTGCGAGAAGACCGGGTCGGATGCGAGCCGCGCACCCAGCACCGCCTGGCACACCTCGGGCGCCGCACCGGGTTGCACTTCAGGACTCAGCATCAACGCGCTCAACAGGGCATCTGCACGCGCCACCAGCGCGTCCTGCCGGGTTGCGATCAACTCCACGTTGTGCAGCAGCAGTCGCTGCGCCGTGAGGACATCGTCCTCGAACTCGGCCTCCAGGTGCCAGCCCAGCAGCGCAGCCAGGCCGACGAAGGCCGGCGCGAGCATCAAGGCCAGGCGGGCACGCAGCCCCGATGGACGGAATCGATGGAACGAACTCACGGCAGGAAGCTCGAGAAGGACGCGGCGACGTGCAGGACGACAAAGTCTATGCCCAGCGCGCGCCGGCATCGCGGCGGGCCACTGACCGGCAGGGAGGCCGCATGATCGACACCGTTCCCGTGGGTCACTTCGTGGACGCGCAGGGCCGCAGCGCCTTCCGCATCTTCGCGCCTCGGGCGCGTCGGCTCGCCGTGGTGCTGCCCGACGCCGGGCGCCGCATCGCCCTGCAGCGTGACGGCGACGGCCACTGGACCGGCCATGCCGCCCGGCTGCCGGCCGGCACGCTGTATTGGCTGGCGCTCGACGGACGCCTGCTGCCCGACCCGGCCTCGCGCCGCCAGCCGCAAGGCGTGCACGGACCGTCGATGGTGGTCGACGTCGTGCCGGCCGGGCGCCCTGAAGGCTGGGTCGGCGTCCCGATGTCGCAGGCCATCGTCTACGAGCTTCACGTGGGCACCTTCACTCCCGAGGGCACGCTGGCTGCGGCGCGGTCGCGGCTGACCCACCTGCAGCGCCTGGGCGTCAACGTCGTCGAGCTGATGCCGCTGGCGGCCTTCCCGGGCGAACGCAACTGGGGCTACGACGGCACCTACCCCTTCGCGCTGCACGCCGCCTACGGCGACCACGACGACCTGAGCCGCTTCATCGAAGCGGCGCGGGCGCTGGACATGGCGGTGCTTCTGGACGTCGTATACAACCACTTCGGCCCCGAAGGCCACTACAGCGGCGCCTTCGCGCCCTACACCCGGGCGCTCGAAACACCTTGGGGTGCTGCCATCAACTTCGACGGCGAGCACAGCCGGGGGGTGCGCAATTTCTTCCTTCACAACACGCGCTACTGGCTGCAGGAGGTGGGCTTCGACGGCTTCCGCATGGACGCCGTGTCGCTGGTCTTCGACGGCTCGCCGCTGCCCATCCTGCGCGAGATCACCGACCTGGCGCGCGAGATCGGCCGCGCCGACGGCCGCGGGCTGCTGATGATCGCGGAACATCTGCGCAACGAGCGCCACGTCACGTCCACGCCGGGCCTGGGCTTCGATGCGCAATGGAACGACGACCCGGGGCATGCTATCGCCGCCTGCCTCGGCGGCGAACGTCGGCGGCAGCTGGCCAGCTTCGGTAACTTCGAGGACGTGGTCAAGGCACTGCAACAGGGCTTCGTGCTCGACGGCACACGCTTCGACCACCACCACCGATCGTTCCTGGGCACCGACGGCCGGCTCACGCATCCGGCCCAGCACCTGGTCTACCTGCAGAACCACGACCAGATCGGCAACCGCCCGCGGGGCGACCGCTTCATCGCCACCAGGGGCCGCGAGAAGACACTGCTGGCCATCACCGCCTTGATGGCCAGCCCCTTCGTCCCCATGCTCTTCATGGGCGACGAGTACGGCGAGGTGGCACCCTTCTACTTCTTCGAGGACTTCTCCGACGCGGCCCTGATCGAGGGTGTCAAGGCGGGACGCAGGGCCGACTTCGCATTCGGCGACGCCGAACCGCCCGATCCGCATGCGCGATCGACCTTCCTCGCCAGCAAGCTCGACTGGCAGCGCGTGGACCGTGAAGACGGACGCGCCATGCTGGCGTTCTGGCGGCAGCTCATCGGCCTGAAGCGAGCGGGGTGGATCGGTCCGCGCGATTTCGCTGCGGTCACCGTGAAAGCCGACGCCTGCAAGCGGCTGATCACCCTGGAGACCGCGCACACGCTGACCGCGCTGAACTTTTCCGACCGTGCCCTCGCCTTCGGGCCCGTCGCCGGCCGGGTGCCCGTGCTCTGTACCGCCGGTAGCGCTTCCGAAGGCGTCATGGCGCCCTTCGCCGCCGTGGTGTGGGCCGGCCCCGCGCGCGCCGCCACGCTCAACCCTTGACGGCACCGGCGGTCAGGCCGGTGATGATCTGGCGCGCGGCGACGAAGGTGAAGATCAGCGGCGGGATGGCGATGAGGCTGCCCATGGCCATCACGCGCCCCCAGTCGACGCCGAGGTCGGTGATGAACAGCGAGGCGGCCACCGGCAGCGTGCGCGTCTGGCGGTCGGTCAGCACCAGGGCCAGGATGAACTCGTTCCAGGCGATGCGGAAGGTGAAGATCGCCGCCGCCGCCAGGCCCGGCGCCATCAGCGGCAGCAGCACCTTGGTGAACACGCGCAGCGGCCCGCAGCCGTCGATGGCGGCGGCCTCTTCCAGTTCGACCGGCACCTGCAGCACGAAACCGTACAGCAGCCAGATGGTGAAGGGCAGGTTCACCGCCACGTAGAGCAGCACCAGTCCCCACAGGCTGTTGACCAGCTGCCATTCGCTCCAGATCAGGAACACCGGAATGGCCAGCACCGCCAGCGGCACGGTGCGCAGCAGCAGCGTGGTGTAGGCGATGGTGCTGCGGCCCTTGAAGCGGAAGCGGGCCAGCCCGTAGGCCGCCATGCAGCCGAGCACCAGGGTGATGACGGTCGACACGATGCCGACGAACAGGCTGTTGACCAGGTAGCGGTCGAACTTGTCCTCCTGCAGCACCCCGCGGTAGTTCTCCAGCGTGGGCGTGAAGATGAAGTCCAGCGGCGCGCCGAAGATGTCGACCTGCTGGCGCAGGCTGGTGGCGAAGATCACCAGGATGGGTGCCACGCACAGGAAGGCCAGCACCACCAGCATCGCGTAGTGGCCCGTCACCAGCCACAGCGGGCGCCTCATGGCAGCAGCATCGCAGCGCGCTCATCGCGGATCACCCTTCATCGGGTTGCTCAGCCGCAGCGCGCCCCAGCTCAGGGCCGCCACCACCACCAGCAGCAGCACGCTGATGGCCGCGGCCACGCCCAGTTGCTGCCCGACGAAGGCCGTCTTGTAGATGTGCAGCGCCAGGATCTCGGTGCTGTCGCCGGGGCCGCCGAAGGTCAGCACGTACACCACCTCGAGCACGCGGAAGGCGTCGATCAGCCGCATCATCAGCGTGATGGCGATGACGTGCATCACCATCGGCAGCTTGACCAGGAAGGTCTGCTGCCACCAGCGCGCGCCGTCGATGCGTGATGCCTCGATGACCGCGCCGTCGACGTTGGCCAGCGCCGCGATCATCATGATGAACACGAAGGGCGTCCACTGCCAGATGTCGGCCACCACGATGGCGATGAAGGCCAGCGTGGGGTCGGCCAGCCAGGTCTGCGCTTCCAGCCCGACCGCCACCAGCAGGGCGTTGATGAGCCCGAACTGGGCGTCGAACATGTAGCGCCAGACCAGCCCCACCGCGATCGGCGCGATCATCATCGGCAGGATGAACAGGGTGCGGAAGAAGGCCATGCCCCGCACCGGATGTTCCAGCGCCAGGGCCAGCGCGATGCCCAGCACCATCTCGGCGCTGACGCACACTGCGGCGAACAGCAGCGTGGTCCACAGGCTGCTCCACACCCGCGGGTTGGAAAAGGCAGAGACGAAATTGTCCCACCCGACCCAGCGTGCGCTGTCCCAGGGCGTGCCCATGCTCCAGTCGAAGCCGGCCAGATGGAAGGCCGACAGCACCGGGTACAGGCAGGCCGCCGCCATCACGAGCACGGCCGGCCCCAGGTAGAGGACGGGAACCCAGGAAGGTGTGCGCATCAGCGGCTCACGGCAGACGGGACGGGAAGTCGCCCAGGCGGTGGGTCATGCCTTCAGACCTTGTAGCCGGCCTCGCGCATGATCGTGGTCACCTGCGGCACGAGGTCGTTCAAGGCCGCCTCCGCCGTCTTCTTGCCGGTCAGCGCCTCGCTGATGCCCACGCCCAGCGCCTGCACGTTGATCTTGTCCCACACAGCGATGATGGGCCGCCAGTCGGGGTTGCTGTACTTCAGCGCTTCGCGGAAGACGATGAACTCCGGGTACTGCCGCACCATGTCGACATCGCCCAGCGTCGAGTTGCGCATGGGTGCGCCGCCGAGCCGGGTGACGGCCTTGTCCTGCGCCTTGCTGGTCAACCACTGCATCAGCAGGAACGCGGCCTCGGGGTTCTTGGCGTTCTTCGGAATCGTCAGCCCCAGGCCGCCGGATTGCGATGCTCGCCGCGTGCCGGCCGGGTGCAGGGCCCAGCTGACCTTGTCGACGACCTTGCTGCGCGTCGGGTCCTTGATCACGCCGGCCAGCGAGGTGGAGTCGAGGTACATCGCCGCCTGACCCTGCAGGAAGGCCGTGTTCGCCTCGCCCTGGCCGAAGCCGGGAATGCCGGCCGGCCCGGTGGCCACCACCTCCTGCAGGAACTTCAGTGCCGCCACACCCTTGGCATCGTTGAAGCGCGGACGCCACTGGTCGTCGAAGACGCTGCCGCCCAGCGGGTTCAGGTGCAGCAGCCAGGCATGCACGCACTGGTGGCCGGCCTGGCCCCGCGACGTGAGCGCACCGATGCCTTCCTTGTCCTTCAGCAGGCGCAGCGCCCTGGCGAACTGCTCGTAGTTCTCGGGCGGCTTCAGGTCGTGCTTGGCGAAGATGTCCTTGCGGTAGGCCAGCACCGAGGTCTCGGCGCCGTAGGGCAGGCCGTACAGCTTGGCGCCCGGCCCGGCCAGGTAGCCCTTGGGCCCGCCCACCAGGCCCAGGTTCTCCAGGTAGATGGGCACGATGTCCTTCATGTCGTAGGACGGATCGGCCAGCGCCGGGTTGGCGAAGAAAGGCTCCAGCGGCTGGATCAGTCCCTTGGAGACGTACTCGGTCTTCCACATCACGATGTAGCAGGCCAGGTCGTAGTCGCCCCGGGGCTTGGCCATCTCCAGCAGCTGCTTCTCCTTCAGGCGGCCGATGGCGAGCTTGTCCACCTCGACCTTGATGCCCGATTCCTTGGTGAAGTCGGCCAGGATCTTGCCCATCGCGTCGTAATGCGGATGCGCCGGGATGTTGATGGTCACCGACTGCCCGGCGTACTTCGAAAAGCGGTTCTGCGCCTGCACGCCGCTGAAGGGAAAGGCGGCGCCGAACACGGTGGTGGCGCCGGCCTTGAGGGTGTCGCGTCGATTCATGCTTCGGTCTCCTTGATGGTGGGGTTCACTCGGTGGATCGTGGTTTCAGCGACAGCCCGCTGTCGGCATCGAACACATGCAGGGCACCGGCCTCGGCGGCCAGGCGCACGCCCTGGTGCAGCAGCGCCTTGGCATCGCCGGGCACGACCGCCGACACGCGCTGGCCTTCGGGCACCTGCAGGTGGCCGACGATCTGGCTCTCGGTGCCCAGGTACTCGACCACGTCGACCTGGATCGGCAGCGCCGCGGCTTCGTCGCTGGGCTTCAGCGACTGCGGCCGGATGCCCACCACCAGCGCCTGCTCCGGCCCCTTGGCGGCGGGCAGCAGCCAGGCCGGCGCCGGCAGCACGAAGCCGCTGCCGCGCAGCAGTGCCACGCCGCCCTCGTGGGCCAGCCGCGCCTTGAAGAAGTTCATCGTCGGCGTGCCGATGAATCCGGCGACGAACAGGTTGGCCGGGTGGTTGAACACTTCCCCGGGCGTGCCCACCTGCTGGATGCGACCCTTGTCGAAGATGACGATGCGGTCGGCCAGGGTCATGGCCTCGACCTGGTCGTGCGTGACGTAGAGCGTGGTCTTGCCCAGCCGTTCGTGCAGCAGCGCCAGCTCGGCCCGCATGTGGCCACGCAGCTTGGCGTCGAGGTTGGACAGCGGCTCGTCGAACAGGAACACCTGCGGCTCGCGCACGATGGCCCGCCCGATGGCCACGCGCTGGCGCTGGCCCCCCGAGAGCTCCTTGGGCCTGCGCGCCAGCAGGTGCTCGATGTTCAGCACCTTGGCGGCTGCCGCCACCTTGGCCTGGATCTCGGCCGTGGGCCGGCCCGCCAGGCGCAGCGAGAACGACATGTTCTGCGCCACGTCCATGTGCGGATACAGCGCGTAGTTCTGGAACACCATGGCGATGTCGCGCGCCATCGGGTGGGCGTGCGTGACGTCGCGGCCACCGATCAGCACCTGGCCTTCGGTGACCTCCTCCAGGCCGGCCACCATGCGCAGCGTGGTGCTCTTGCCGCAGCCCGACTCGCCCAGCAGCACGACGAACTCGCCGCTGGCCACAGAGAGGTCGAGATGCTGCACGACGGTGACCTCACCGAAGCGCTTGACGAGGTTGCGGAGTTGCAGGTCGGCCATGGTGTTCGGATCAGGACTGCGGGCGACGCACGCCCCAGCCGATCGGCTTGACGCGGTTGCCGGGATGCCGGGGGTCGGGGCCCCAGATGGCCTGGTAGGTGTCCAGGCAGCGACCCTGGCGCTGCCAGCGCCAGGCGGCTGCGCCCAGCATCAGCCACCAGGCCGACAGCGCGGCGGCCATCCAGCGCGGGGCATCGGCCACGTGCAGGCCCAGCACGGTGACGAACACGGCCGCCAGCAGCGTCGCCCAGCCCAGGCCCTTGTGCAGGCGCTCGAAGCGCACGCGGTGCGGCGTCATGTCGTAGTGGTCGCCGTGCGGCTGCACGTCGGTGGGCCCGCCCTTGCTGCCGCGTCCCAGGCCGGCGGCGATCTGCAGCCAGCCGAGCAGCACCAGGGCCCAGCCCATCCAGCCATGCAGCCGGGCGGCGACACTGGCGCCGTGCCCCTGATCCCAGGCCAGTGCGGCGCCGATCGACATCAGGCCGATGCCCGTCCACTGCAGCGCGCGGTGTGCGTGCCACCAGGTCTTGTTGTCCAGCTGCTCGGGCCAGTGTTGTGACGGCGTGACCTTGAAGTAGCGGGCGACCAGCGCCCCCAGGGGCAGCAGCACGCCCCAGGCCAGCACCATCGTCCTGGCATGCCAGTAGGCCCAGGGCTCGATGTGATGATGCGCGGCGCCGCTCAGGGGCAGGGTCCACCAGTCCAGCATGGGATTCAGGGAGTCGTGAGAAGGGTGGGGTGGCGAGGCTTCAGGCAATGGCCCTCGGCGCAGTTCATGGCCACCCGACCGCCCCGCCTCATGCGGTGGCTCCGCGGGTGCCCAGCACGATGCGGTAGAGCGAGCTGCTGGCGCAGATGAAGAGCTCGTCGCCCTGCTCGCCGCCGAAGCACAGGTTGCCCACCTTCTCGGGCACGGGGATGCGGCCGATGCGCGTGCCGTCGGGGTGGTAGACCTGAACGCTGTCGGCGCTGCTGGTGTAGACGAATCCGTTCACGTCGACGCGCAGGCCGTCGGCCAGGCCGGGTTCGATGACGGCGAAGATGCGCGGGTGGGCAAGGTCCTGCCCGCCGACGACGTCGAAGGCCACGATGTGGTGGTGGCCGCTGCCGTCGCGGCGCAAGGCAGCCGAGGTGTCGCTGACGTACAGCACCGACTCGTCGGGCGAAAAGGCCAGGCCGTTGGGCTCCTCGACGAAGTCGCTCACGATGCGCAGCGCCCCGGTGGCGGGGTCGAAGCGGAAGACGTAGCAGTCGCCCAGCTCGCTCTCGGCCTGGTGTCCTTCCCGGTCGGACACGATGCCGTAGGGGGGATCCGTGAACCAGATCGAGCCGTCGCGCCTGACGATCACGTCGTTGGGGGAGTTCAGGCGCCGGCCCTGGTAGTGGCCCACCACCGACTCGTCGCCCACCGGCCTGCCTTGCGCATCGAGTCGAGTGCGGACGATGGCCCGAAGGCCATGCGAGCAGTGCAGCAGAGCACCGTCGCCTTCGCGTGCATGGCCGTTGGTGAACTCGACGCCTTCGCGCCAGACCGACAGGCCGCGCGCCGGGTGCCAGGCCAGCATGCGGTCGTTGGGAATGTCGCTCCACAGCACCTGCCCGGTTTCGCGAAGCCACACCGGGCCTTCGCTCCAGACCGCGCCGGTGCACAGCCGCTGCAGCGCGCCAGCCGGGCGGGCGGCAGCAGCAAAGCGGGGATCCAGAACCTCGATGGACGACATGGCGATGTGCGGCTCGCCGGGATCCTGGCCCGGCCTGGCGGCAGTTTCGGAGCTCACAGGGTTACCGGTAACTGGGATTTACCCACCCGTGGAACCCGGCGCGACGAACCTTATGATTCCCGCGTCGGTGTGCCGCTCCAGGCGTCGTGCACCGCCACACGACGCCAGCGGCCAGCGTCGTCGACGCCGTTCCCAGGAGCCCTGCCCTTGCCCGCACGAAAGACACGTTCAGCACCTCCGGGCCTTGCCGGGCCTGCGCTGAAGGCCCCCCAGGCGCCGCCGGCGCCGCCGGTCACGATGGCCGACGTGGCCGCCCGCGTGGGCGTGTCCAAGATGACGGTCTCGCGCGCCCTGAACCGCAACGGCACCCACACGCGCAGCAGCAGCGAGGCACTGCGCCAGCAGATCCTGAAGACCTGCCACGAGATGGGCTACGTCATCGACCAGACGGCGCGCACCTTCTCCAGCAAGCGCTCGGGCTTCGTCGCAGCGCTGATCCCCACGCTGAACAACTCCAACTTTTCCGACACCGCGCACGGCCTCACCGCGGCCCTGGAGGGCAGCGGCCTGCAGGTGCTGCTGGGCTACACCGACTACGACGCCGACACCGAGGAGCGGCTGCTGCGCGCCATGCTCAGCCGGCGCCCGGAGGCCGTGGTGGTCACCGGCGGCCGCCACACCACCGCGGCGCGCAAGCTGCTCAAGGGCGCCGGCGTGCCGGTGATCGAGACCTGGGATCTGCCCGACGATCCTGTGGAACACACGGTGGGCCTGTCGAATGCCGAGGCCGTGGGCCAGATGGTGCGGCAACTGCACCTGAAGGGCTATCGGAACATCGCCTTCCTGGGCGGCGTGCCCGAAAGCGATGCACGGGGCGCCGATCGGCGACGCGGCTTCGAACAGGCCATGCGACGGCTGAAGCTGGACCCCAGGCGCAGCCTCAGTGTCGGGCAGGCGCCGGTGTCGATGGAGCACGGCGCACAGGGCGTGGCCCTGCTGATGCAGCGCTGGCCCGACACCGAGGCGCTGGTGTGCGTGTCGGACCACCCGGCCTTCGGGGCGCTGGCCGAATGCCAGCGGCGCGGCTGGAAGGTGCCGGGCCGCCTGGCCATCGCCGGATTCGGCGGTTTCGAGGTCTCCTCGTCCTGCCACCCCCAGCTCTCGACGGTGGTGGTGGATTGCGTGGCCATCGGCCGCACCTCGGGCGAACTGCTGCTGCGCGCCATCGAGGCAGCGCGCGGCGGTCGCCGTCTGGCTCCGGAGACCATCCTGATCCCCTACCGCGTGGAGATGCGCGGCAGCACCTGAAGAACAGCCCGCTGCACGCGTGGCGCGTGCAGGTCACCGGGCCCTGCCGCGCCGGGCCGGTCTCACTGTGGTTCCGCGTTAACCACTAACGACCCTTGGAACCCGGCCGTCTACGATACCGGTAACGATCGGGCCCGCCCCGCCTTCGAGAAGGTCGCCCACCCAGTCTCCATGAACGAATCGCCAGTCGATCAGAAGCACCGTCCGGCCGTGGTGATCATGGGCGTCAGCGGCTGCGGCAAGACGGCCGTCGCGCTCGGGATGGCAGACCGGCTGCACTGGCGGGCCCTGGACGCCGATGATCTGCACGCCCCCGGCTCGGTGGCCAAGATGCGCGCCGGTGTCCCGCTGTCCGATGCCGACCGCTGGCCCTGGCTCGACCGGGTGGGAGCCGCCCTGGCCGACACGTCGCCGTCACACGACGGGACGGTGATGGCCTGTTCCGCCCTGCGCCGCGCCTACCGGGACCGCCTGCGCGCCGCCTGCCCTGGGCTGCGCTTCCTGTTCCTGGACGGCGACCCCGATCTGATCGCCACACGGCTGGCCCGGCGCCGCGGCCACTACATGCCACCGGGCCTGCTGGCCAGCCAGTTGCAGACGCTGGAACGTCCCGGCCTCGACGAACCCGACGTGATGCACCTGGACCTGGCGCCGCCCGTGAACGAGGTGATCGAACGGGCCTGTGCCGCGTTGGCGTCCCCGCCTGCGCACACGACGATCCCTTGACGCAGGGCAACGGTGGCCGCTCGTGGCGCGCGCCCAATGCCGTCATCGCCACTGCAGAAGGACCACCATGCATGCGCTCAAGGATCTCTTCACCACGGACGTCGGCCTCATGAGCGTGGCCGGCATTGCCTTCATGCTGGGCATGGGGGTGTTCTTCGTGCGCTACTTCCTGCGCCACATGCGCGAGGACGGCGAAAAGGCCGCTGCAGCGCAATCGCGCCGCTGACCGGCCCGGCCGCGTGGTCGCGCGGCCCAGCCCCGCACCGCGTCGCCCCGCACCGTCAGGGCAGGCTGCCGTCGTCCTCGATCTCGCGAAGCTTGCGGTACAGCGACCTTTCGCTGATGCCGAGCTTGCGCGCCAGGTCGGCACGGCTGCCGCGGTGGGCCTGGAGCTGGGCGCGCAAGGCGGCGCGTTCCACACTGCGCAGCGAGACATCGCCGACCTCGGTGGCCTTGGGTTCGCCCGGGAGCGCGTGGTGTGCAGCCCTTGTCGCCGAGGCCGGCGTGTCGGATCCCAGCGCACGCTCGACGTGCTGGACCTCGATGGTGTCGCCGTCGGCCAACAGCGTGGCACGCTCCAGCACGTTGCGCAGTTCGCGCACGTTGCCGGGAAAGGCATGGCTGCGCAGCAGCGCCAGTGCGCCTGACGACAACGCCAGCCGGCGCTGCGGCGCCACCCGGGCCAGCAGCGCCACCGCCAGCAGCGGGATGTCATCGGGCCGATCGCGCAGCGCCGGCAAGGGGATGGGGAAGGTGCTCAGGCGGTAGTACAGGTCTTCGCGGAATCGCCCGTCGGCCACCATGGCCTGCAGGTCGCGGTGCGTGGCCGACACCACGCGCACGTCGGTGCGCCGCAGTTCGGTGCTGCCCACGCGTCGGTAGGTGCCGCTTTCGAGCAGGCGCAGCAGCTTGACCTGCATGGGCAGCGGGATGTCGCCCACCTCGTCGAGGAACAAGGTGCCGCCGCTGGCCGCTTCCACCAGCCCGGCCTTGCTGGTGCCGGCCCCCGTGAAGGCGCCGCGCTCGTGGCCGAAGAGTTCACTTTCGAACAAGGTCTCGGGCAGGCTGGCGCAGTCCACCACCACCAGCGCGTGGGCAGCGCGCGGGCTGGCCTCGTGCACCGCCTGCGCGACCAGTTCCTTCCCGGTGCCCGACTCACCCAGCAGCAGCACGCTCGCCCGCGACGGTCCCACCCGCGCCACCAGTTCCAGCATGCGCTGGAACGCCGCCGAGCGCCCGATCAGGCCCTGCGCCGCCGGCTGCCCCTGGGCCACGCGCAGAGGCTCCATCTTCTCGATGTAGTAGGCCTGCTCGCCCTGCGCGTCCAGCAGGGGCACCAGTTCGATGTTGACGTAGGACTCGCCCTGAGGCGTGTGATGCAGGTGCAGCACGCGCTCGCGCTGGCCCGACTCGCGCGATCGCGCCAGCGGGCAGCTTTCGCCGGCCTGGTCACAGGGCATGCTGAAGTGGTGCGAGACCTCGTAGCAGGTGCGGCCGACCACCGAAGCCTGCGGGCTGAACTGCCGGCGGTAGGCGGCGTTGGCCGCAAGGATGCGGTAGTGCCTGTCGAACAGGATGTGCGGCTCTGCCAGGCCTTCCAGGTAGGACACCAGTTCAGGCAGCACGCTGGCCATGGTCGGGAAGCCCCTTGTTCGATTGCTGACGGCCACCGGGGCCGGGAACCTGAATGATCTCAAATATCAGTCTATACGGATATATGGGCCGGCCTGCACCTGGTGACGCTCAGCGGCGCCATCCCGGTTCCGTGGCCGGAGGGTACCGCCGTTTTGGCAGACGACCGCCAGATTGTCACTGTCGCCCTGCCGTCAGCGTGGCAGTCGGTTGCTGATCCTCAACGCAAGTCATTGATCCGTATGGAAACCTGTCTGACGGACGGGATGGCACGGGTCTTGATAACGAGCAGGTCAAGCAGCGACATCCATCGCGTCCACGGCAAGGAGCCGACCATGAATCCGACCTTCCCCATCACCTGCCCTTCCGTCCAGGCGACGCCTTCCGACCCCGACAAGCGGCAGTGGCTCATCGCCACCGGCGTGGCCGGCGGGGCAGCAGCCCTGGCCACGGCAGTGCCCTTCGTCTCCACCTTCGCACCGAGCGAGCGCGCCAAGGCGGCGGGCGGGCCGGTGGAAGTCGACATCTCGGACATCCCGCCCGGGGGCATGAAGACGGTGGAATGGCGTGGCAAGCCGGTGTGGGTGGTGCGGCGTACGCCGGAGATGCTGGCAGCGCTGCAGGGGCACGAGAGCGAACTGGTCGACCCGCAGTCCGCCAAGGAGCAGCAACCGCCCTATGCGAAGAACCCGGCGCGGGCCATCAAGCCGGAGGTCTTCGTCGCCATTGGCATCTGCACCCACCTCGGTTGCTCTCCCAGCGATGCGCCCAAGGGCGGCAACAACCCCGGCTTGCCGGCCGACTGGCCGGGCGGCTTCTTCTGCCCCTGCCATGGCTCCACCTTCGACGGGGCCGGGCGGGTCTACAGGAACAAGCCTGCGCCGACCAATCTCGAGATCCCGCCGCACCGCTATGCCGGTGCCACGCGCATCCTGATCGGCGACGACACGGCATGAAGCGGCCCGCGCCCCAGCCACGGCACTGACCCCCTCACGAGACCCATGTACTTCCGACTGCTGCACGACGACGCCAGCGGTGCCGTGAGCTACCTGCTGGCCGATCTGGACGCCGGCGAAGCCGTGCTCATCGACCCGCGCGGTCCCGACGTGCCCGTGCTGCGCGCCATGCTCGACGAGCATCGCCTGCAACTGCGCTGGCTGTTGCGGACCCACGAGCACGATGCGCAGGTCCCGGGCGAGTCGGCTGCGCTCGACGCGCTGGGCGCGCCGCGCATCCAGCACCAGCCGCCGACGCAGCCCGCAGCCTGCGGTGTCACGGCCGCAGGTGAACACGCTGTACTCGCGCTGGGCCACGAGCACCTGCAGGTGCTGCGCACGCCCGGCCACACCGCCGCTTGCCTGAGCTACCTGTGGCGCGACCGCCTGTTCTGCGGCGGCCTGCTGGCCGTGGACGCCTGTCCGTTCCAGCCCCGCCCGGAACAACCCGAAGCACTGTGGGACAGCGTGACACAGGAGGTCTTCACGCTGCCGTCCGAGACGCTGCTCTTCACCGGACATGCCACGCGCTCGCGTGCCGTGTCGACCCTGATGGAGCAGCGGCGCTGGCATCCCTGGTTCGGAGGCGCCACACGCGACGAGTTCCTGGCCCGCGTGCAGGCCCTGCCCGGCGCAGGCCCCGCTTCCCCATCCAGCCCTTCCAACCCTTCGATCAAAGACCATGAAATCAGCCTACGCCTTCACCATTGAACTGCCGCAAGCCCTGGCGCCTGCCATCGACACCCTTCGCGCCGCGCTCGCCACCGAGCAGATGGGCATCGTCAGCGAGGTCGACGTGCAGGCCACGCTGAAGACCAAGCTGGGGCTGGACAGCCATCCGCAGAAGCTGCTGGGCCTGTGCAGCCCGGCCATCGCGCACGCCCTGCTGACCGCAGAACCCGACATCGCCGCCCTGCTGCCCTGCGGCGGCGGGGCGGCCGAGGCCCGGCCGGGTCGCACGCGCATCGTGCTGCAGGACCCGCGCGTGATCGCCGCGCTGTCGGGCAACCCCCTGGTGCAGGCCGCCTGCGAGAAGGCGCATGCCGCCTTGCGCCGCGTCGTCGACCGGCTGGCCGGGGGCTGATGCTTCCGGCCGCGTCAAGAGCAGCGATGACCCGGCCCGATTTCGACAACAGGAGACAGACATGAACGACAAGCCCTCGACCCCGCGCATGGACCCCGCCCGCCGGCGCTGGCTGCAGGCCCTGGCCGTCTCGCCGGCCCTGGCCGGTGCCGCCGCGGCGCCGCTGCCGGCACGCGCTGCGCTCAAGACCCAGGCCCGCATCGTCATCGCCGGCAGCGGCCTCGGCGGCATCGCTGTGGCCAACCGACTCGCCGGCCTGCTCGACGGCGCGAAGATCACCATCGTCGACCGCAAGGAAGAGCACAACTACCAGCCTGGCTACACCCTGGTGGCCACCGGCGTCTGGCCGGTGGACAAGGTGCGGGATCGCAACGCCGACTACCAGCCTGCCGGGGTGGAGTGGGTGAAGGACATGGTGGCGGGCTTCGACCCGGCCGCCAACACCGTCATCACCGCGGGAGGGCAGCGCATACCCTACGACTTCCTGGTCGTGGCCATCGGCGTGCACATGGACTTCGGCCTGATCGAGGGCATGGACGTGGCCGCCATCGGCCGCGAAGGGCTGGCCAGCGTCTACCCCAGCCCGCAGGCCGCACAGGCCACCTGGGCAGCCATGCAGGCCTTCACGGCGCGCGGCGGCCATGCGGTGATGACCTTGCCGGCGACGCCGCTCAAGTGTGCGGGCGCGCCGCTGAAGATGAGCTTCCTGCTGCGCGACCGCCTGCACAAGGCCGGCACCCTGGGCGCCTCGAAGATCAGCTTCGAGTCGGCGCTGGGCAACGTCTTCGGCGTCAAGGTCGTCAACGACAACGTGCTCGAACGCTGGAAGACGCTGGGCATCGACGTCGAGTACTCGCGCAAGCTCGCGTCGATCGACATCGGCGCGCGCCGCGCCACCTTCGTCACGCCCGAAGGCGAGAAGCAGGAAATGCCCTACGACTTCATCCACGTCGTGCCGCCGATGCGCGCGCCCGACGCGGTGAAGAACAGCGACCTGGCCTGGAAGCAGGGCCCGTTCGCCGCCGGCGGCTGGCTGGAGGTCGACAAGAGCACGCTGCAGCACCGGCGCTACCCCAACGTGTTCGGCATCGGCGACATCAACGGCACGCCGCGCGGCAAGACCGCCGCCACGGTGAAGAAGAGTGCGCCGCTGGTGGCACACAACCTGGTGGAGGTGATCGCCGGTCGCCAGCCCGACCAGACTTTCGACGGCTACACCTCCTGCCCCCTGATCACGCGCGAAGGCTCGGCCATGCTCATCGAGTTCGACTACGAAGGCCGGCTCACGCCGTCGCTGCCGATGATCGAGCCGCTGCAGGACAGCTACTTCGCCTGGCTGATGAAGTACCGCATGCTCAAGCCTGCCTACATGGCGGTGCTCAAGGGCCGGGTCTGACACACGACGAACCAAGGAGACGAACCATGTACGAGATCTGGCTGGTGATGAACATCGTGTGGGAGATCGCGCTGGGCCTGTGGCCCCTGCTGCTGGCCGCGGCGGCGCTGTGGGTGATCCTGATGCTGACCGCCTGGCGGCGCCCGGGCACCCGCTGGCGGGCCGGCCTGCCGCTGGCCCTGGGCCTCGGCGTGCTGACGACGGTCGCCGCCTTCACGCTGGTGCCGGGATGGACGCGCTCGACGCTGTCCGAACTGGGCTACTGGGTGGACTGGGCCAACCTGCTGGCCGTCGCGGCGGCCTTCGGCGCGGCGGCCGTGGCCTTCGCCTGGCCGCTGTTCTCGATGCGCCAGGCGACGACCCGCCGCTGATCGAAGGCCGCAGGGCGCTCCGTCGAGCGGAGCGCGCCGTGAAGCGCACGTATTTCCTGGATCGTTGCGGCCTCTGTGCCGCATCGCATCCAGGACCACGCCATGCGCAGCACAGCCAGACCCTCCCCGGCCGACCACTCCGCCGACCTAACCTGCGGCCTGCACTGCGGCCTCTCCACCGGCCCGGCTGCCGCTCGAACCCCCGCTGCCGGCGCGCTCCACCATGGCTGAGTGGAGCGACGCCGATGGCGCGGCGGCGTCGCGTGCCCTGCCGCCTCGACCGCAACTGCCGGTTCTGCAGCGCGGCGGGTTGCACGACCCGAAGACGCCGCAACGGTCGCGTGTGCGGTGGTGGCTGCCGGCCGGCGCCGCGGCCGCCGCCTATGCCGCCTTGTTCGTCCACCAGATGGCGACCGGAACGACAGGCCAGGGCCTGGACTCGCCGGGCACCTGGGCCCTGGCGACCCTGCTCCATCTGCCCTACCTGCTGATCCTGCTGATGCTGGCCTTCGGCCTCGTCGAACGCATCGGCTTCTACTGGCGCGGTCGCGCGCCGCACCGGCCCGGCAGCTTGCCGGCCCGACTGCCCAAGGTCTGCATCCAGTTGCCCATGTTCAACGAACAGGCCGTCGCCAGCCGCATCATCGGCGCCGCAGCCGCCGTGCGCTGGCCCAGGGATCTGCTCGTCATCCAGGTGCTGGACGACTCGACCGACGAAGAGACCCGCAGGATGGTGCTCAGCGTCTGTGCCCGGGTGCGCGAACGCACCGGCATCGCCTGCACCTGGATCCACCGACCCATCCGCACCGGCTACAAGGCCGGCGCACTCGAGCATGGTCGCCAGGAGACCGATGCCGAGTTCATCGCCATCTTCGACGCCGACTTCGTGCCGCCGCCGGACTATCTTGAGCGCGCGCTGCCGCACTTCTACAACCCCGACGGGTCGCCCATCGCCCGCCTCGCGTTGGTGCAGGCCCAGTGGGGCCACCTGAACGACGACGAGTCGCCGTTGACCGAGTCGCAGGCTCTCTGGGTCGACGACCACCACTCGCTGCAGCAGTCCTGGCGTTCGGCCAACATCGACTGGGTCAACTTCACCGGCACTGCAGGCGTCTGGCGCGCGTCGGCCATCGAGGCGGTGGGCGGCTGGCGCTCGGCCAGCCTGGTCGAGGACTGCGAGCTCAGCGTGCGCGCCCTGCTGCACGGCTACCGCAGCCGCTTCATCCGGCAACTGGCGGTGCCGGCCGAATTGCCGCAGACGCTGGTCGCCTACCGCCTGCAGCAGAAGCGCTGGACCCAGGGCTGGGCGCAGTTGCAGCGCCTGCACCTGGCCAGCCTGGTCTTCCGCTACCGCACCCACTGGGCGCGCAAGGCCTTCCTGGTCTACCTGGCGTGCATTTCCTGGCAGTGGCCCTTGTGGACGGCCTGGATCGCGCTGCTGCCCTTCCTGATGGCCAACGGGCTGTGGCTGGGCTCCTTCGGCACCGGGGCCGCCCTGCTGGCCTACCTGGCCCCGCCGCTGCTGTTCGCCCTGTTCGCCGGTGTGGTGGCCACGGCGGAGACGCGCCATGGCCAAGGCTCCACGCGCGGCAGCTTCGCGCGCCGCTGCGCCAGACTGTTTCCCTACCTGGTCATCAACACCGGCATGGTGCCGCACCACTTCTGCGCCTTCGTCGAAGGCCTGTTCGGCCCGCTGCACGCCGAGTTCGAGCGCACGCCCAAGACGGCGAGTGTCACGGCCGCCGACGGCACGACGGGCACCGCCCCGGGCCCCGACGGCAGCGGCCCGCCGGCCGCCTCGGCACCGACCGCTTCGCGCTCGAAGTCGACCCGAACGGCCTATCTGACGACCGAGGCCGCGCTGTGCGCGGCGCAAGGCGGCTGGGTGATCTTCTTCATCAGCCAGGGCATGGGCCTGGCCGTGGTGGGCGCGGCCTGGGTGCTGACCTGCGTCATCGGCCTGCGCCTGGCGCCTGCGGTCGGCGACTTCCTGCACAGGCGCCGGATCGCTTCACCCGGGCTGCAGCGATGAACCGCAACCTTGCTGGACGCCTCTGCGCGCTGTGGCTCGGCGCGCTGCTCGTGACGGCCCCGGTCGCAGACGCCGGCGCCACCGCCGCTGCAGCCGACGAAGCCGTGCAGCAGGCGCGCCAGGCCGCGCGCGCCGACCGCCACGCCGACGCCATCGCGGCATTCGGCCGCGCCGTGAGCGCCGCGCCGCAGCGCCGGCGGGAGTGGCTGCTGGAGTGGGCCGACCAGCACACCTGGGCCGGTCGGCTGGACGAGGCCATGGCACTGTACCGCGAGGCTCTGGCCACGCTGGAGCCGGCCGCCCGGCCGCGTGCCCGGCTGGGGCTGGCCCGTGCACTGTCCTGGGACGGCCGGCACTCGCAGGCCCTGGCGCAGTACCAGGCTGTGCTGCGAGACCGGCCCGGCGACGAAGACGCCCGCCGCGGCATCGGCCGCGTGCAGAGCTGGCGCGGCCGTCATCGCGAAGCAGCGGCCGACATGCAGCAGTTCCTGCAGGATCGCCCGCGCGACCGCGAGGCGACGATCATCCTGGCCGAGTCGCTGGCCTGGATGGGCCGTGCCGACCGCGCCCGGGCCGTGTTGCGCGAGCAGGTGGCGGCCGACGCCGGCGACTCCCGCGCTGCCGCGCTGCTGCTGAAGCTCGATCTCGACCAGCGCCCGCAGACCACGCTCGACTGGCGGGACTTCGACCAGTCGGATCGTCTTCGCATCCAGGACCTGTCCCTGGCCACCCGGCGCCCGCTGGCCGAGGGCCAGGGCCACGTCGGCCTGCGTTTGGGGGCGACCCGTTTCGTGCCGCCCGCCGGGCCGGTGAGCTCGATCGAGGTCTTGCGCCCCGGCGTCGAGGCCCGCTGGCGCCTGACCGATTCGCTGGAATGGAACGGCCGCCTCGGGCTCGACCTGATCGACACGCGCGGCGACACCGGCGAACACAGCCGCCTGGTGCACGACACCTACGTCACCTGGTGGCCTGGCGACCTGCTGCGCCTGGACCTCGGCTCCTCGCGCTGGACCTTCGACAGCGAGGAGACGCTGCGCCAGGGGCTCACCGCCACGCAGACCAAGCTGTCGGCCGACCTGCTGCCGGACGACCTGACGCGCTGGACGGTGCGGGCCCATCGCTCCGAGGTGTCCGACGGCAATCGCAGCGACGGCTGGCAGTTCGAAGCCGAGCGGCGTGTCTGGCACGAGCCGCGCGTCCACCTCGGCTACCGGCACAACCGTTACGGCTTCAGCCGGCCCGGACAGGGTGGCTACTTCAACCCGCAGGACTACCGGTCCGACGAATTGACGCTGCAGGCCTCCGGCTGGCTGCCTGCCGGCCTGCGCTGGCAGCTGCGCTGGGCCGCCGGGCGGGAGGATGTGCGACCCGGCGATGTTCGCCCGATCCGCAGCGGCAGCGTCGGCCTCGCCTGGGAGGCCAGCCCGCGTCTGGCCTTCGAGGCGGCGTACGACCACTCGACGTCACGCACGCTGGCCAGCGGCGGCTTCAGGCGCGACATCGCCCGCATCACGATGCACTACCGGCACGAGCGCTGAGACGCTGCCGGCTGGCGGGCTACCCCAGCTTGAACACCGCCACGGCCTGCACCAGCTGACGGGCCTGTCCCTTCAGACTCTCGGCGGCGGCAGCGCTTTCCTCCACCAGTGCGGCGTTCTGCTGCGTGGCCTGATCCATCAGCGTCATCGCCTCGCCGACCTGGGACACGCCGGAGCTCTGCTCGACGCTGGCGGTGGTGATCTCGGCCACGATGTCGCTCACGCGCTGCACGCTGCCCACGATCTCGCCCATGGTCCTGCCGGCACGATCCACCAGCACGGCGCCTTGCTCGACCTGCTCGACGCTGCGGCCGATCAGGGTCTTGATCTCCTTGGCGGCCTCGGCGCTGCGCTGCGCCAGGTTGCGCACTTCCGAAGCCACGACGGCGAAGCCACGCCCCTGTTCTCCGGCGCGTGCCGCTTCCACGGCGGCATTCAAGGCCAGGATGTTGGTCTGGAACGCGATGCCGTCGATGACGCTGATGATGTCGCCGATCTTGCGGCTGCTGTCGTTGATGCCCTTCATGGTGCTGACCACCTGGCCGACCACCTCGCCACCCTGGGCCGCCACCGTCGACGCGCTATGCGCCAGCTGGTTCGCCTGACGGGCGCTTTCGGCGTTGTTGCGCACCGTGGTGCCCAGTTCCTCCATCGTGGCGACGGTTTCCTGCAAGGCACCGGCCTGCTGCTCCGTGCGACCCGAAAGATCCTGGTTGCCCTGGGCGATCTGCGCACTGGCCGTGGCGACGCTTTCGGCATTGCCGCGAACGCTGCCGACCACCTGCGCCAGGCTCTGCTGCATGCCGGCCAGGGACGCCAGCAGCGGGCTGATCTCGTCGCGCGACGTGTCGATGTAGCGCGTGGCCAGATCACCGTCACGCACCCGGTCGGCCACCTGTCGGGCCTGCTTGAGGCGGCGCTGCAGCAAGCTCGCGATGTGCCAGCTGACCAGCGCCAGCAGCACGACTGCAGAGAGCATCAGGACCTGCAGCAGGACCTTCGTCTGGATCGACTCGGCCTGGACGGCCTTCAGGTCCTTGTCGAGGCCGTCGGTCTGGTACTTCACCGTCAGTGCCAGCTGTTCCAGCAGCTGGTTGCGGGCGGGAATGGTGTTCTCGACCAGGAAGGCGAAGGCTTGCTCACGCTGGCCGGCCTGAATCAGCTTCAGGTTCTCTTCACCCACGCGCCAGAAGTTGGCCACCACGGGCGGCAGCGACGCGAAGCGGTCGCGTCCGGCCTGGGTGAACAAGCCCTTTTCGTAGTCCGCCAGGTTCGCTTCGATGAGCTTGCGCTTGGCGCCGATGTCAGCCAGCGTGGCCGCCAGTTCCTCGGGGTTGCGCGACAGCATGGCGTGTCGCACCTGCAGCGACACCCGTGTCACGTTCAGTTCCAGGCTGGCCATCTGCATCAGTTGCGGCACCCGGCTCTCGTTTGTCGCCTCGGCCTTGGCGGCTGCGGCGTCCAGACTGCGCGACGACACGAAGGCGGCCGAAGCGAACGCCAGGGCTAGCAGGGCCACGACGCCATAGAGGCGGTGCGACAGACTGAAGGAGCTCAGCAGGGACATGGGCAACTCTCCGAAAGATGACGTTGTGCACCGGCTACAGGCCTTGACCTGACCTGGCGCAAACCGCAGGGCCAGGCCGATCCGTCGGCAGCGATGCACTGCCGCGAATTTCTAGCGTCTTCGGCAAGTAGTGGTCGATACTTGAGCCACAACAGGGTCTGCGCCACCTTGCAAGCGCAGAAGTGGGGCCGCGTGCCCTGCTGACCGTCGCACGTGTCAGACTGCGCGCTCCGGACGCCGAATCGCTTCCTGCACTCGACGCGGCAGCCGATATCCACGCCATCGATGAGGCACGAAACCGCCCCCGGCCACGAACTTCTGTCCGACGACCACCAGGCAGGCTGGCGTGGCGTGCTGCTGCGCATGGGCCGCACGCGCGCCGTGCTGTTCATCACCGCGGCGTCGGTCGTGGTGTCGCTGGCGGTCACCTCGC
>LNFM01008812.1_pt1 | contig 29909 bp, 23 predicted proteins | sample 596031 | NCBI WGS metagenome assembly LNFM01 (sample SAMN04254537, study PRJNA301005) | activated carbon metagenome | isolation source: dual media filters at the Ann Arbor, Michigan drinking water treatment plant | place: USA: Ann Arbor
AAGCTCCCCTTATTCGCTACGGTCCAGCCCGGAATATCCTCACTGCTGATGTCCACATCGGTAATCTGTAATATTACAGGTTCGCCATCAACTGACAAATTATATTGACCTTCTTTTTCTAACAAAGCAATGTCTTCTTGTGTGAATTGCGACAAAGCTGTTGATACGGCTTTCATCTTAGCACCCAATTTTTTGCCAAGGGCAACAAAGTTTGGTTTGATCTTTTTGCTGATAAAAGTATTATCAGGATTTAGATATTCTATTTCTTTGATATTCACTTCAGCTTTTATCAAATCTTCCACTTTCTGTATTTGTTCCTTCATAGAAGCACTCATGACTGGTATTAATACTTTTTGAAGCGGCTGACGAACTTTGATATTAACCTTTTTGCGGAGTGATAGTATTAATGAAGAAGCATCCTGCGCCATTTGCATTCTTTCTTCTAACAATTCATCGATCACCGATTCGTTAGCTACCGGGTAATCTGCATGGTGAACTGATTCTACATTGAAACGGCCGGTTACTTCATTCAGGTTTTGAAAAACTGTATCGCTAAAGAACGGAGAAATTGGTGCAATCAACCGGGTGATTGTTTCTAAACATTCGTACAAGGTTTGATAAGCACAAATTTTATCCTGCTCATATTCGCCTTTCCAGAACCGGCGGCGGCAAAGACGAACATACCAGTTGCTCAAATGCTCATCTACAAAATCTTCTATTACACGACCAGCTTGTGTGGGTTCAAAATCATCCATGTACGCATTGGCTTAAGAATCCAGCGGTCAATCTCCGGACGTTCTGCCAATGGAATGTATGCTTCTTTAAAAGCAAATCCATCCACATTAGAATACAATGCGAAGAATTGATAGGTATTATATAATGTACCAAAGAACTTGCGTTGCACTTCTTTGATACCATCAAGGTCAAACTTCATGTTGTCCCATGGCGATGCGTTGGTAACGAGATACCATCGTGTAGCATCGGCACCGAAGGTTTCAATAGTTTTGAATGGATCCACCACATTGCCCAACCGTTTACTCATTTTGTTGCCGTTCTTATCCAGCACTAGCCCGTTTGATACACAGGTTTTGTACGCAACACTATCAAACAACATTACAGCCAGTGCATGCAAAGTATAAAACCACCCTCTGGTCTGGTCCACACCTTCTGCGATATAATCTGCCGGGAAACTTTTTTCAAATGTTTCTTTATTCTCGAATGGAAAATGCCATTGGGCATAAGGCATGGCACCGCTATCAAACCAAACGTCGATCAAATCAGGAACCCGTTTCATTGGCTTGCCCGTTTTGCTAACTAGGATGATATCATCAACATATGGTTTGTGTAAATCAAGAATCCCTTCGTGTAAGTAATGTTTGTTTACATCCCCGCCCAATACTTCATTGGCTTTGCGGATGCCGGCATTCAATTCTTCGATGGAACCGATACAAATTTCTTCATCACCTTCTTCAGTTCTCCAAATAGGTAATGGTGTACCCCAAAATCTTGAGCGGCTTAAATTCCAATCCACCACATTCTCTAACCAATTACCAAAACGGCCTTCGCCGGTTGATTTTGGTTTCCAGTTGATGGTTTTATTCAACTCCACCATTCTTTCTTTTACCGCAGTGGTTTTTATGAACCATGCATCCAATGGATAATAAAGAATGGGTTTATCTGTACGCCAGCAATGCGGATAGTTGTGTTCGTATTTTTCAACTTTAAAAGCTCTGTTCTCTTTTTTAAGCTTTACGCTGATGTCAACATTTACATCCACATAGTTCGGGTCGTCTTTATAATTCTTTACATAACGATTGCTGAACTCACCCAATCCATCAACAAATTTTCCTTCCTTATCCACCATTGTTAAGATGCCGATGTTGTATTTTTTTCCAACCTTATAGTCATCTGCACCAAAGGCTGGTGCGGTGTGAACGATACCGGTACCATCTTCTGTAGTAACAAAGCTATCCACCATTACACGAAATGGTTTTGCACCAGGAGTAATTTCTTCAATTACTTTTAATGAATTGGCTTCGTAAGGAAGTAGTTGTTCGTATTCGCAGCCTTCGATGTCTTTTCCTTTGAATTCTATAATTATTGTATAAGGAAGATTCTTACCATCGTTTTTATAAGCAGTAAAATCACCATTTTCGTTTTCTGCTTTAAAGTATTTACCTAACAATGCTTTCGCTAAAACGATATTTACTTCGTTGTGCAAATAGGGATTAACTGTTTTTACCAAAACGTAATCGATATTTCCGCCAACAGTCAAACCCAAATTAGAAGGCAATGTCCATGGAGTAGTCGTCCATGCTACGAAGAAAATCTCGTCACTTGCTCCTTGTGCCTTAAATAAAAACTCACTTTTCTCATTGCGAATCGCCTTAAACATCGCCACCGCACTTGTATCCTTTACATCTTTATAGGTTCCCGGCTGATTCAATTCATGCGAACTTAAACCTGTACCTGCAGCAGGAGAATAAGGCTGGATGCTTACACTTTCATACAGCAATCCTTTTTTATACAACTCACTCAGTATCCACCAGAGTGTTTCAATGTATTCATTTTTGAAAGTGATGTAGGGATCATTCAGATCAACCCAATAACCCATTTTGCGGGTAATATCATCCCACTTGTCTTTATATCTTAGTACCGCTTCCCGGCATTTGGCATTATAATCTTCTACCGAAATTTTCTTACCAATATCTTCTTTGGTGATGCCTAGTTCTTTTTCTACGCCTAACTCGATGGGCAAACCATGAGTATCCCAGCCGCCTTTTCTTTTTACCTGGAAACCTTTCATGGTTTTGTAGCGGCAAACCAGATCTTTCAGGGTTCTGGAAATTACATGGTGGATGCCGGGCATACCATTGGCACTGGGCGGACCTTCATAAAATACAAAAGGAGTAGCCCCTTCCCGAAGGGAAACACTTTTCTCAAATGCCTGTTTTTCAGTCCATTTGGCGAGTATTTCTGCTTCGAAAGCTGGTAAATTTAATCCTGAAAATTCTTTGTATTTCGCTGCCATAGCCGTTTTAAAATGGTGGCGAAGTTACGGAAATAAACTGCCTGTTTAGCCACAGGTTAATTCCGATTTACACAGATAACTTCTGAAAATGCATTAAACCATTTTTTGAAATAGTTAGATACGAAGCAATTTCAAGCCTTCCAGATTTTGGAAGGCTTGAAATTGTCTATCCAATACAATATTTAAAATCTTGCTGTTCCGTCGGCTTGATAAGCTACACGGATTTTGTACTTAATTTTTGTTGGTCTTGTTGGGGGTGTTACCAGATTTCCCAAATCGTCGGCGGGATCGGCAGTTAATACCTCCATTTTGGCGTATTGGCCAGTAGCCGTTTTAAATACAAATGTCTTACCTGCTATTGGAGCGAAAGTACGGGTAGCTGGATTGTATATGTACCAATCTGTTCCTTTTATTGCTTTTTGTGCTACAGTAGTATCATACCTGTAGCCTGTTGCTGGCGCAGTCAAGACTGCATCAAAGGGCTGGTTTACAATCTGTACTCCTGCAATACCTGGGCCACTGGCATTGCTGTTTACTATAAATGTTTCAAAACGCATGGCAAAATCCCACTTGTTACTAGATGAATCAATAAATGGCTTTTCTCCGGCTGATTCAAAACTGAAAAAATTATAATTACCGGTAGTGGCGCTACCATTTACTAAAAAATCTTTCGTTGCTACTTGAGCAGGCACAGGGTCTTTTTCTTTTTCGCAGCTTGTAAAAACGAACACTGCTGCAATAGCCAATAATCCTCTTGTCATGTTAATTAGAATTTATTTTTTTTGAAATGAATAGTGAATACCTGCATACCAGTTTATGCCGGGTATGTTTGGTAAATATTTTGCGTTGGTGCTGTTTAATACATTGTTGACACCAGCTTGTAATTGAAAGCAATTGCTTAGCCTGCGGGTTGCAGCAAGGTTTACTTGTAGTAATCCGGGAGCAAATTCTTCCTTCATATTGGCAAAGCCGTTGCCATCTTTATCAGTAACTCCGAAGCGACTGCGGTAAACAAAACGTAAAGACCCATTCCATTTATCATTTTTTTGAACATAGAAAATCCGCAAGTTGGCCATGTGTCGGCTACGGTTTAGCAAACCGGAATAATCTTCTCTTGTCATTAACCTTGCAGGACCGCTTACTTCATCCCGTCCATATACTTCTTTGTTATTTACTTTTTCTAGCAGGTCTTTATCCGCAGTTAGTAATAATTGGTAACCGCCGCTAATAGTTACACTTTCTTTTTTCCATTGCCAGTTGCTTTCAATCCCTTGGGTATAAGCTCTGTTTATGTTTACATAACTAAATACAGAGGTGCCATTACTGTTAGTAGCCACCGGGATATAGTTAATCAAATTATTTACATCATTTCTAAACAAGTTAATATCAGCTTTTAGTTGCTCGTTTAATTGAACCTGCACGCCTGCATTATAACCGTTAGATACTTCGGGGTTCAGTTTTATTATGCTATTAGCTGCCGGTAAAATAGCAGCAATGATACCAAGGGATTGTTGCTGCTGTAAAAATGGAAGTGAAAATTCATTGCTTCCATAAATACTATAACCTTCAGCCGCATTATTGGTAAAGTTTAAATACAATTGACGGAAATCGGGTGCTTTGAAACCGGAACCAAATGAAGTGCGAATGGCCACTCTATCATTTACTTTATAAAGTATAGCCAGTTTTGGGCTGAGCCTTGCTGTAAAAGCCGTGTTGTAATCATACCGAAGGCCGGAGATAACAGAAATATTTTTAAACTGCTTCCATTCATGTTGTACAAAGGCATGCCACATTTGTTGCTGTTGTTCATTTTTATAACGGGTGGTGTTTACCGTTTGCAAAGTGTAACCTGCCCCGGCTGTAAGCGTATTACTTTCGTTCCAGGAGAAATCGGTCTGATTTTCCGCCCTGTAAAATCCCTGTTTGAAACTATCGTGGTAATATTCTTTATTATTGCTGATACTATCTAGATTCTGCACAAAACTGTAGCCACTGGCCACCAATCGCAAACTGGTTTGCCATTGCTTATTAAAGCGGTGGCTGTAAACAGGATTTAATATAAAATCTTTAGTAATACCTTCTCCATGAACATTGATAACAGGATTATTAATTGCGTAACTGCTTTTCTGCAACCCATAAAAGCCGCGACTGTTAAATACTATTTTGCTTTTATCATTAAACCGAAAAGTTAATTTAACCTGTGCGGTAAGATTTCGGAATGGGTCTAATGTTTTTTCAGGAGTGGTTTTATCCAGCTCATATCCATTACTGCTATTATGATTTAAAAAATAGTATGTAGAAAGTTTATTGTGTGTTGTATTGCAGGAAGAATACACATCGGTATTGAAAAAAGAACCGCTGCGAATACCTGCTGTAAAATTTGTGCCGCTTGCCGGCTCTGTAATAATATTAATTACACCGCCCATAGCCTCACTGCCATATAAACTGGATGAGGGGCCTTTTACCATTTCAATTTTCCGAACATTACCAACCGCAAATCTTGTTAAATCCATGACTCCGCCCTGGCGGCCAATCAATGGCTCTCCATCTAATAATAACAGCGTATGATCAGCTGAAAGCCCCTGCAACTGCACACCGTTACCAAATACACCGCCGCCCACTGCATTACTGCCAGTACCACTTGTAATTAAGATACCGGTTTGCTCTTGTAATATATCATTGAGGCGTAGCGAGCCGCTCTGCCGGATTGTAGATTTTGTAATAATTGAAACGGGTACTGCTACATTGCCTACTTTTCGTTCGGTACGGGTGCCGGTTACCACCACTTCATCTAACTGGCGGTTAGCATTAAAGCCAGTATCAACTTGTGAATAGCCGGGTAAAAAAACTGTTGAAAGAAATAAGATGAAAAGCAGCCGGGTCATAAATTTTAAAATCGGCCACAAATGTCAATCAGAATTATATCCTATTTATCATGAGTTTGTCATAGAAGTAATGTTTTGTAATGTTTGACAAAGTATTGACATTACACAACTACATATCATCGACATACATGATTAACATCATGGTATTAATCATTGTCGACTGTTAAACAAACCTGCGGCTGACTATTAAAGCTTTGCACCAACACTTAAATAGAAAGTTCTTCCATCTGCAGGCATTGCCCCAGGTCCCGGGTAACCACCGGCTCGACGGGTAAAATATCTTTCATCAGTCAAATTGTTGATCCCAGCTTTTTTAATAATTCCTTTTGAGAACTTATAAGTTGCGGTTAGATCAATTATAGTATATACAGGGATCAAACCATATTGTGCATTAGCAGTTGGCGAAGCCGTATTGTTTGCAACACTAAAAGTTTCTCCAGCCCTGCTTAGCTGAGTGGTAAACAAAAAAGATTTATACCCAGCCGTGATACCACCACGAAAAATATGGCCGGGCACATTCTCTACTTTCTTTCCTTTTGTTGCAGCGTCTTTATGATCATTGCCATATTTTGCATTAGTATATACATAGGAGCTAAATAAAATAATGTCAGTAGTATTGATTTTAAAATTGTTTTACAAACAAATGACGCTACTGTATAACAAATCATATTCGGCAATGACATAAATCATGTTGATTTAAAAATTGTTACGCAAATGTGATGTATGAAAAAGGAGCTTCGTCGCTTAACCGGGAAAATTAATTACGCAAAAAGGAAACTGACTTTTTAATGACAATAAAAAAAGGCTGCTCTTTTCAGAACAGCCTTTTTTATCGGGATTTTTTTTATTAATCTACTATTACAATTCCTTTTGCTTCTACCCTAATTTCTTTCTTAGGCTCAGTAATTTTTGCAATTTCTTCTTTGGATTTTTTTGCATCTTCTGCATAGTGCTTTAATTCAGCTACAGAAGTTGTTTTCATTTTAAGTTCCCCATCAATCACTACTGTTTTACCAGTAGCTGCAACAGGTAAAAAGAATCCATAATCTTTCATTTTCACCATGGCAGTTTCCCCATTGGCTAACTCCAATTTTAACCAACAACCTTTTTTAGGGCATACTTCAGTTATTTTAGCTTTAATTTTTCCATCCACTTTATCATTACCCTCACTCAATTTTGCAACTGCGTCATTGATTGCAACTGCGCCTTCTGTTGTGATTTTTTCGCCATACCATTCACCTGGTTTTGCATCACCAGCAGGAGGTTGTGCATTGGCTATAACAACAAATCCGGCTACTAAAAGGCTTAAGAATACTTTTTTCATATAAATTGTTTTAATAGTTTATAGTAATAGGACTGCAAAGATAGCTTTTAGTCGGAAATAGTTGCCTATTGAGGGATGGCTGGTTTAATAAATTCTACCGGCGGCGCAGAAATTGCGTTTAGAAAGGCCAGCAAATCCCTTATTTCCCGTTTGCTTAGGTCGATTTGTTGTATCAATGGATCATACCGGGCAAAACCACCTTGGTTGTAAACATTCAAAATATCAACGAGAGAATGTTGGCTGCCGTTATGCATCCAGGGACCAGTTTTAACTACATCCCGTAACGAAGGCGTTTTAAACTTTCCTGTATCTGCATCTAAATGCGAAAACATATACAGCCCTTTATCTTTTGAAATCTGGTCTGGAAAAAAGAAACCATTGTTATGAAACTGATTATCGGAAAACATGGCCCCGTTATGACAATTCATACACCTTGCTTTGGTACGAAAGAGATGCAGCCCTTGTAATTCACTTTTAGTTAATGCCTTTTTATTTCCTTCCAAAAATTTATCGAAACTGGTCTTATTGCTTACAACTGTCTTTTCAAATGTTGCAATTGCTTCGGCCATTTTATCCGGGTTGATCTCATCGCTATCAAATGCTTTTTTGAAAAGTTCTTTGTAGCCGTTTATTCGCCGCAGCTTGCGCATTACATCCGGCATATCGCTATGCATTTCTGATGAACTATTAATAGGAGCAAATGCCTGGTCTTGCAAACTACCGGAACGTCCATCCCAAAAAAGTCTTTTATAAAACCAGGTGTTCTGAATAGTCGGGGAATTTCTTTTGTTAATAGCTCCTTCGTGACCCAATGATTTTTCTATTCCATCTGTCCAGTTGAGCTCTGGTTTATGACAAGTAGCACAACTTATTTTTTCAGAACCGCTCAATCTTGTATCAAAGAATAATGCTTTGCCGAGTTCAACAACATTTTTTACCGAATCATTTTGTAAATCAACAGGACTTGCAGGAAGAACAGCTAGCTCTGTCCAATGTACTCCTTCATCAATAAAAGGCTTTGGCCATTCTGAAGAAGGACGGGAATAAATATCCCGAAGACTTTCCTTAGAAAAAGAAATATTAAGGGTAACAGCTACTGTCAATACTATAATAACGATCCACTTTCTCATTAGAAATTAATCAGAAGTATAATTATTAAATAAAACCTCTACAGTTTTTTGCTCCACAACGACAAGGTAATTTTCCTTCATGATGTGTTTCCCCGTAATCGCAACTCAACTCCTGCCCTTTCTTAATATTCTTCAATGCATAAAATTCTACCCTGGTTTTCATCACTCTCAAATATGTATTGGGGTCGCAGGAATGATTGATAAAACGCATATCATTTGGATTGGCAGATGCATTCAATGCCAGATCATCATCGAGCTCTACAAGATTAATCACTTTTAAATGCTTAATCAATTTCATCGCCTCTTTCATGGTGATGATGATACCACCAAGGTCGCCAATTTTTTTTCGGGCCGGAATACGCTGTAAAGCATATGCTCCCTTCCCTGCAATTTTGCTCTTAGCGACTTTTACCGGGTAATAAATTTTATATGCTGGTGTAATGATTTGTTTTGGCATTGCTTATTCTTTTATCCAGTTTGTTTTTTCTTCAATTGGTTTTCTTGTAGCACCGGTAGTTGGAATGGCTATTTGACCAATATAAAAAAAACCAAGCAATTTATCTTCTTCCCCCAAACCAAAAAAATCTTTAGCCTGCTCTTTATAGGTAACTCCGCCTGTAGTCCAGTAACCGCCTAATCCATATGCTGTAACAGAAAGATATAAATTTTGCACCGCACAAGACACAGCTTCTATATCTTCAATCTCTGGAATATTTTTGTTATTGGTTCTCTTCATACCAATGGCAATAACATGAGATGCTTTCAATGGATTTTGTTGCAGTTTGCTATAAGTAATTTCTTTAAAACTATCTCCTGCCAGTTCCTTGTATAATTCACTTTGAAAGGCTGCCAGTTTCTTCAAACCATCTCCACTAAAAACCGTAAAATGCCAGGGTTCTTGCTTTCCATGATTAGGCGCCCAGCTGGCATTAATAAGTATCTCCTTAATAATTGCATCGTCTACTTTTTTTCCTGCTTCCAGTTGGTCTGGAAAAGTTGAACGCCGGCTACGGACTAACTCATTGAATAAATCTGGATTCATACATCTATTTTCACAAAAATAAAGGTAGCTGTCTAATTGAGGGCTGCTTTTCTAGTTTATAGATATATTTTGAAAAGAGCAGCTATACAAAAGAAGTAGTCGGGTTCCTTGAACAATTCCAACTATACAAACTCCCGACTAACGACTCCTGACTAAAGACTCAACTTCACTCCTCCATTTATTACAAACCCATCCAGCGGTGCATAAATATCCTTAAATACAGGATTACTGATAGGGCCAGTATAAATGCTTCCATACTTTGTTTGTCTTGCATCTAAGAAATTTTCAAAATTGATATACACAGAAAATTTTTCCCATAGTTTCTCTACCATAAATCCTGTTATCCAATAAGGCTTTCCAGTTGTTCCATCACTTAGCTTTTGCTTGCTGAAATAATAACCTTCTAATCCTACTTTCCATTTTTCATGCACTTCATACATCAATACAGAATTGATGCGATGCTTTGGTGTTAGAAAACTCTCTGTTCTTACAGCTCCTTCATGTAATTCGGCTTGTGTGAATGTATATCCCAAAAACAATTTAAAATCGCTGTAGCCAACTTTGATATTTGTTTCCATCCCTCTGCTGTCAATATGTGCATTTAAGGTGTTAAAACGATAATTATTACCATCGGGTTGTAATAGCATCGGATCATCTATTCTTGTATAAAAGAAAAGGTGGTTGATACTCAAACTCACCCCGTCAAACTTAGTTTTATAGTTTATATCTGCGTTTACACCGTAACTGCGTTCAAGTTTATTTATGTTCTCATCTACTGGCAACACATTTCTATATTGAAGTCTTTCACTTTCTTCCGTAAAGATGGTTGGTGTTTTATATCCTAATCCGCCACCTATTCTTGAAGAAAGCTTTGTTGTGAATTTGAACAAGGCAGACAGTCTCGGTAAGAAAGCGAATCCGTAATCTTTCACATAGTCGCCCCGAAGTCCTGTTTCCAAATGAAACTTCTCGTTTATTTTCAATGTATTTTGAACGAATGTTCCAAAAGTAAGTTGCTGATAGTTTCTTAATGGAGTAGCCGTGAATTTTGTTTCTTTAAAATCGTCCGTCAACAAATTCAACCCTGTTATCCATTCTGATTTCTCACCGTGATTCGCATAGGTAAATTCCGTGAACGTACCGTTTTGAGTGCCTACAAAATCATATCCCGGTGAAGCAATTCCTCTTTTAAAATGATTGAAACTATTTTTAAAAGTAATATGGCTGCATTTTCCAAAATGATGCTCAATACTGAACTGCGTACTATAACGATCTGTATTATTTACTTCATAAAAACCAGCTGGGTTATTGCCTTTTATAAACTGCATATCACCACCGGTTCTTTTTTCTGTTGTGATGTTCGCACCAACTGTCATCGTTGTTTTAGGCGTGAAATACACAAACAATTTTGGATTTACGGTGTAGCGTTCAAATTTTGGAATAGCTGATAACCCAATATCTGCAGGATCATATGCTTTATTGCTATTGCGGGATGCAAAAACTGTCAATCCCGTGTTGCCAAATTTCTTTCCATAAAAACCGCTGGTATTTAATCCACCGGCACCCGTAACATCAAAATGAAATTTTAATTCTTGTTGTTCTTTTGGTGTTTTGGAAATCAGGTTTACCAAACCTGCAATTGCACCGCCACCATATAAGGTAGAAGCGGAGCCTTTTATTACTTCAAATTGTTTCAAGTCCAATGGAGGCGTTTGCAATAATCCTAAACCACTGCTAAATCCTGCATACAACGGAAATCCGTCTTTTAAAACTTGTGTATAGCGTCCATCCAAACCTTGAATGCGTATAGATGAATTAGCAGATGTGGCAGATGTTTGTTGTGTTTGTATGCCGGTGCTCTCCGTTAATACCATTCGTATATCACCTGGTTTCATGTTTGCTTTCTCATCAAGTTCTTCTCCGGCGATAAATTCTACTCTTGTAGGAATGTCTTGAATTGTTCTGCTGCTTCGGGTGGATTGAATGACCACCTCTTCTTCCTCTTCATGCTCTTCTTCCTCTAAAAAAATATCGATAGCATCTGCTGATGCCAAAGGAAATGTAAACTCTTTTTCTGTTTCTGGTCGGCCAACATAGGTAATTTTCACTTTATGAGTTCCGGATGGAATATTATAAAAAATCACTGTTCCGGTACTATCTGCTATGGCCGCTTTATTTAAACCGGGAAATGTAACCGTTGCTCCTGATAATTTCTCTTTATGATGGGCACATTTTATCACAGCTTTAAAACTGTTTTGTGCAAATGAAGTTGCGGCACAGAATAATGCCACAATAACTAAACATATTTTGTTCATTGTTTAATTGATTAATGTTCGTGAAAAAATAAATAACTCCACATAAGGCGGAATGAAAACATTAACCAAGTTTGGGAGGCTGCCAGAAATCATAATGAACATCTGCAACAAATGGATGATTAAACTCTGTGTAAGATTTGAGAGTTGATAAAGGAGCTAGTGTAAAAAAAGCCATGCCTGTATTATCTGTAGCAGTGGCACAACCTTCACAACTAAAAAATGGGGAGCAGCTACCACAATCTTCATCGCCATTTTCATGACTGGCGGTTTGTTCTGTTTTATCATCCGGACAATCATCGAACGAACAGCAAGGAATTGCTGCTAGTAAGATTAAGTAAAGAGCAAGTATGTAGCCCACAAATTTCATTGGGAGCAAAAATACTCTTCAAGGATTGATTTTTATAATGAATGGGAGGATTTATTATCGCAACAGTAGTTCACAAGGCTTCAACCCTGTGTGCTTTTTGAATGCTGTAGAGAAGTGAGAGATAGAAGAATAGCCGAGCAACATGGAAACTTCTGTTACGCTTAATCCTTTTTCGTACAAAAGATATTTAGCATGCTCCATACGTTGGCTTTGGTAGAAATCAAATACCGTGGTACCAAATAATTCCTTGAAGCCTTTTTTAAGGTAACATTCATTGATGGCAACCTTACGACTTAGTTCTTTAATGGTGATTGGCTCTCCTATATGCTGAATTAGAATTTCTCTTGCTTTAATGATCTTGTCCCTGTCGGCTTCATTGGCCAGAAATTTACAATTAACAACATCAATCTGCTTTTCACCAATCATACAATCCAGGCTGTACAATAACAACATCTGGGTTTGCGCATTGATGTAAATATTTTCTAAACTATCGCTGTAGGTATGATTCAATACCCCCTCTAACACCATTCTTGTTTTACCACAGAGCGGTAATATTTTGGTGAAGGAAGAAGCATGGTTGAAGCTCATGATATCATCCGTCAATACTGCGTTACCTTTTCTTGGCTTTACAAATTGACTAAGATGCGTTGGGGAAAATTTGAAACTAACTACATCCACACTGTCTACTCTTTCCATACAGCTTTTTGATGCGCTGAACTGGCACATATCACACTCCGTATTTTTTTTACGGCAGTACACATTTCCGCTAACACAAAAACGTAGTTCGAGATAATTTTCTTTTGGCGATTTTTTCTCGTAGTGGTAGACCATCATGCCCGTATCCTCAATGTTCCATTGTGGGTTGCGGTTATACCGGTTGATAGTATATTGAACCGAACCGGGTATCTGCTGCTCCCTTTCCTGTAGCAATACCAATTGGTCCTGCATCAGGTTTTGCTTGTAGGCCAGCGCCAATATATCCGGGGGATTATGCATGATTGATTGCAAATCTACGATTTCTCCTGTTATTTCAATGTCGCAACGTTGATTTGATGCGTAGTGTCCCTGATTTTTAACAATATATGGCGAAAAAAACTTCTGTTTTTGGGTGTAACGACTAACTTTGCCCGTTCCGGTTATTTAGCCGGAGTTTTTAATTATCTATGATTCACCCTCACACATACATACATCCTAACGCCAGGTTAGCTACTAATGTTAAGATCGACCCGTTTACAGTAATCCACCAGGATGTGGAAATTGGTGACGGAACCTGGATCGGTTCTAATGTAACTATTATGGAAGGGGCGAGAATTGGCAAGAATTGCCGCATTTTTCCGGGAGCTGTTATTGCTGCCGTACCGCAGGATCTAAAATTCCAGGGTGAATATTCCAATGTATATATAGGAGATGGTACAACCATCCGTGAATTTGTAACGGTTAACCGTGGTACCAAAGACAGAGATAAGACGGTAATTGGTAAGAATTGTCTCATCATGGCCTATTGCCACTTTGCCCATGATTGTTTGGTGGGTGATAACTGCATTATGAGCAATAACACACAAGTAGCAGGACATGTTACCATTGGCGATTGGGCTATTATTGGTGGTATGTGTGCCGTACACCAGTTTGTAAAAATCGGACAACATTCTTTTATCAGCGGTGGGTCGCTGGTTGGTAAAGATGTGCCTCCCTATATTAAAGCTGGTCGTACACCACTTTCTTATGCCGGTGTAAATTCAATCGGATTAAAACGAAGGGGCTTTAGCATCGAACGTATCAATCATATTCTCGACATCTACAGGGTGCTTTATAATAAAGGTATGAATACGAGCCAGGCAGTAGAATACATAGAAGAAGAAATGCCGGCTACCGACGAACGGGACGAAATTGTAACTTTTATCCGTGAAAGCGGAAGAGGTATCATCAAACGCTTCACTAAAGGCAGCAACGATGACGATCTACCTATCTGATGCGGGGAAGCGATTCAACCGTGACTGGATCTTCCGTCATTTTACTTACAACTTTGAATCAGGACAATCGTATGCTATAACCGGACCGAATGGGTCGGGGAAGAGTACTTTGTTGCAGAGTTTGAGTGGAGGAATGATGTTGAGTGAAGGAAGTATCAAGTTCGAAGTTGGTAATCAAAAGTCGGAAATTACTACAGAAGATATTTACACCCAGGTGTCGATATGTGCTCCTTACCTGGAAGTAATTGAAGAAATGACGCTGAGAGAATTTCTAGATTTTCACCATGGCTTCAAACCATTTCTTGCTTCCATCAGTACTGATTCAATTATTGCTGCACTTGGTTTGGAAAAAGCAGAGAATAAACAGATCCGTTATTATTCTTCGGGCATGAAGCAGCGGGTAAAACTGGCCCAATGTATTTTTTCTGATACGGCTATTGTTTTATTGGATGAGCCTTGTACCAATCTTGATGTAGATGGTATCGCATTGTATCATCGGCTAATTGCTGAATACTGCAAAGACCGTTTAGTAGTGGTGAGTAGTAATGATGAGGTGGAGTATCAATTTTGTGAGGAGAGAATTAATATTGGGGATTATAAGTAATGAAAAAGCTGTTACTTAATTAAAGACTTTGACTCTTCCTCCTTTATTTGCTGAGCACACTCTGCTCCTATTTGTCCCGCACCTTCTTTATCCTTGTTAAACTCTTTATGGGATTTATATTTTACCAGCATTTTTTCCGATGCGCAGTCACAAAGCTTTGCCACTTGCATGGTGGTAAACATTTTCTGTTCTTCATTACGTTTGGTAAAATCTCCAAGACAATCATTTACCAATGCATCCTTTGTCCAGGAATCTTTATCCGCACAACCAATAAGTGAAAGAATAATAACTGATAAAAAAAGCTTTTTCATTTTTATTAGTTTGCTCGTCAGACCGGAGTCGATCAGACGAATGTTAACGCTGACTTGCGATTAATAAATTGAGATCGGTGTATTTTAAATCGAATCGTTGGCTCAAGTAAAAATTCGTCAGCGAACCCTTAAATAAATAAATACCGCTGCGCAAATGTATCTGGTGCCAGAGCAGGTTTTCAAATCCACCTTCTTCCCCGGCTTCCAACAATAAAGGCATCAACACATTGCTGATAGCTTGCGAGGCAGTGCGGGAAAATCCAGAAGGAATATTCGGAACACAATAATGTATCACTCCATATTTCAAAAAAATAGGATGCTCATGCGAAGTAATCTCAGACGTTTCAAAACAACCACCCCGGTCAATGCTAACATCAATCACCACAGAACCGGGTCGCATATTGCTTACCATTTCTTCTGTTACCACCATAGGTGTACGGCCAGTTTCAGAACCTAATGCACCTACAGCAACTTCGCAAGTTTTTAATTGCTTGGCCAGCAAGCGGGGTTCTATTACCGAAGTCCACATTCTTTGCCCCACATTGGTTTGCAATCTTTTTAGTCGATACACACTATTGTCAAACACTTTTACCGAAGCACCTAATGCTAAAGCGGCTCTTGCTGCATACTCACCCACTATGCCTGCGCCGATGATAATAACTTTTGTAGGAGCAATGCCCGATATACCTCCCAACAATACTCCTTTTCCATGATTAGCAGAGCCAAGATATTGCGCTGCTATTAACATCACTGCACTTCGCGAACTATGGGATAGCTATCACTGTCATCTTTTAAATTCTCAAATGAAATAGCTGTGATTCTTTTCTCCATCATCTTCTCCAGTATTTCTGCTTTCATTACTGAAAGATGAATAGGAGAAATGATTATTTGATTTAATTGAATTAAGGGTAAATCTTCTTCAATAATTGGTGCACTTTTTACCAGCAAAGGGGCTTTAAAAACAGTTTCTCGATCATATACGATCTTTGCGCCAGCTTCGCTGTAATCTTTATCCCGGTAGTGAGAAGCTTCACCTGCATTGTGTTCAATCATCACCTGGTGACCATTGCTTATCAATACACTCACCGCATCCGGTGTTAATGCAATACGATTTTCCTGGAATGCAATTTCTTTGGGAATGCCGATCATCATGCCTTCGGCCTTTGGCTTTATATCAAGCGTCTCTTCTAAAGTTTCGTAGCTGAAAGAAGTAGATATTTTTGGCTTTTGCTGGCTCATTTGAAAGTTTTGGGTTTTCAGTTACGAGTTGCTTAAAAATTAAACCCTCATCGCTGTTTCAAATGTACTTAATTATCAGCGATTTTTAGTCGCCTTGTGGTTCCTCCGGAAATATACCCGGTGCCTTTTCCGGCCATTCTACCAAACAGATATGCCCACTGAATAAAGCATCTTCCACTCCTGTCCGCAGTGCTTCTTCTTCATCTTTTAGCCGGTAAAGGTCCATGTGAAAAAGAACCTTTTTTGTTCCTTCACAATCGTAGGCGTATTCATTAATAATTGAAAAGGTTGGGCTGCCTACAACATCCTTCACACCTTTTGCATCACAAAGTGCATGGATAAAAGTGGTTTTACCGGCTCCCATTTGTCCATGTAAGGCAAAAACTTTTTTGCCTTCAACTGCTTTCCAGAACTGATTGGCAACCTCGCCAATATTATCAAGGGAAAAAGTCCATTCCATAGTGCAAATTTAAGCAAAGAGCATGTATGGGTGACACAGACTTGAACCATCCCAACCCTTGTTTGCAACTTCGTTGTTATAGTATTTCGGTATTCGAAAAGAAGGCCTTGTTAGTTTAGGTAAATTTGTACCATGGAAAAAGTACAATGGAAAGTAGAAGGAATGGATTGTACCACCTGTGCACTCAACATTCATAAATACCTGGAAAAGCAGGGTATGAAGAATGTAAAAGTAAATTTTGCAACAGGCGATGTGATATTTGATGCTGAAGCAACATTTCCTGAAGAAAAAATAAATAAAGGCATTACTGATCTCGGCTATAAAGTAATGGATGGGCATGAACATTCACATGGCCATAGTCATGATGAAAAAAGTTCTATTAAATTCCTCTCTTCTCATTTACAACGTTTTTGGTTCTGTCTTCCTTTTACAGCAATCCTGATGCTTCATATGATTCCGGGTTTGCACATTCATTGGCTGATGAATCATTGGGTGCAACTGGCATTAACAATTCCTGTGTACCTAGTTGGTATGAGTGTTTTTGGCAAGAGTGCCTGGAAAAGTATCCGCAACAGAATGCCCAACATGAATGTGCTGATAGCAATCGGTGCTACAGCTGCATTTATTTACAGTTTGTATGGCAGCTTATCCGGCCAGCCTGCGCAGTATATGTTTTATGAAACTGCTGCCACTATTATTACCTTAGTTTTTCTGGGCAATTATTTAGAAGATGCTTCTATTGCTTCTACGCAAAGGGAACTGAACAAACTGGCCAAATCGCAAAAGGTAATGGCTAATATGATTGCTTTTGATGATGAGCATAAAGAACAAATTTTTCCGGTAGAAAATACGGCATTACGGGTTGGCGATCTGATCCTGATAAAAAGTGGAGAACAAGTTCCTATCGATTGTAAAATTTTATGGGGAGATGTACAGGTAAATGAAGCGATCGTAACCGGCGAAAGTGCACCTGTACATAAAATTGCAAAAGACAAATTGATTGGCGGCAGCCTTATCAGCGATGGAACAGTAAAGGCACAAGTAACTGCTGTTGGTAACGACACTGTTTTATCCGGCATTTTAAACTTAGTAAAGCAGGCACAGGGAGAAAAACCACCTGTGCAGCAAATGGCCGATAAAATCAGTGCCATATTTATTCCTATTGTGTTAGGCATTGCAGCTCTTACATTTATTGCCAACTGGATCATCCTACAAGATTTTACTCAGGCACTAATGCGCAGCATTGCTGTTTTGGTAATTGCCTGCCCATGTGCAATGGGATTAGCCACACCTGCAGCCATTGCAGTTGGATTAGGCAGAGCTGCTAAAACCGGAATTTTATTTCGTAATGCTACAAGCCTCGAATCATTTAAAGACATCAAACAAGTAGTGTTTGACAAAACAGGAACATTAACAACGGGGAAGTTTATTGTTTCTGGCTTTGAGTCTTTGGCTAGCGATGAAACTAAATTTAAAAATATCGTTTACAGTCTTGAAAAATATTCCAATCACCCTATTGCAAAAGCCATCACCAACGAATGGAAAACAAAAGATGAAATTCGCTGGAAGAAAATTGAAGAAATAAAAGGAATGGGTATGCAGGCAGAAGATATGGAAGGCAATCAATTTACTGCCAGCTCATACAAATCGGTAGAAGGTTTAACAAAGGACGACACACATAATGTTTATGTGACCAGGAATGGAGCATTACTGGGTTGGATTGATGTAAAAGATGAAATAAGACCAGAAGCAAAAGAAGTGATTACTTATCTGCACAGCAAAAACATTGAAACCATTTTATTAAGTGGCGACCGCTTAGCAAAATGCCAGCAGTTAGCCGCACAACTTGGCATTGATACTGTTTTTGCAGAACAAACGCCGGAGCAAAAGCTGGCGAAAATTGATGAGCTGAATACAAAGGTTCCTACTGCAATGGTAGGCGATGGCATTAATGATGCGCCTGCATTGGCAAAAGCAACCATTGGCATCTCAATGAATGATGCTTCGCAAATCGCCATGCAAAGTGCACAGGTTGTATTAATGAATCATGGATTAAAGAATTTGCCTACTGCATTGGGATTGGGCAAGCATACATACCTCACTATCAAACAAAATTTATTGCTATTCCTGTAGCAGCTTTCGGTTTTCTTACTCCAACTTTTGGTGCCTTAGTAATGGGATTAAGTGATGTCGTTTTAGCTATTAATTCTGGCCGCCTGTTCGTGAAGAAAGTGGTGTAAATTCACACTTGTACGATGCAGGATTTAAAGGCAATACTAAAACAATACTGGGGCTATGATGTATTTCGTCCACTACAGGAAGAGGTGATTACTGCTGTGCTTAATGGAAAAGATACACTTGCACTAATGCCAACAGGCGGTGGAAAATCGTTGTGCTACCAGATACCAGCCATGGCAAAAGATGGAATGTGTTTGGTAGTTTCTCCATTAATCGCATTAATGAAGGATCAGGTAGAAAGTTTGCGAAGAAAAAATATAACTGCACTTTCTATTTTTTCCGGCATGAGCCGCAAAGAAGTTATCAATACATTTAAAGTAGCAACAGAAAGCAATTGCAAATTCTTATACGTTTCTCCGGAGCGATTAGAAACAAGTTTATTCAAAGAATATTTACCCGGGCTTGATATAACATTAATTGCAGTGGATGAGGCGCATTGCATTTCACAATGGGGATATGATTTTCGTCCGCCGTATTTGCGCATATCAAAATTAAGAGAAGAACTTCCGAATGTACCAATACTTGCTTTAACTGCATCTGCTACACCTGCTGTTCAAAAAGATATTTGTCAAAATCTTGAGCTCGACAACCCGGAAATTTTTCGTCAATCATTTGAAAGACCGAATCTTTCCTACAGCAGTTTTAAAGTTGATTCCAAGATCAATAAGATCATAGAAATTATTAAAAAAGTGCCCGGCTCATCTATTGTGTATTGCAAAAGCAGAAAGAGAACAAAAGACTTAAGCGATCTACTTCGACTGCAAAATATTTCTGCTGATTATTATCATGCGGGCCTGGAGCAAGATATAAGAAGTAAAAAACAAGAAGATTGGATCCACAATAAAACAAGAGTGATCGTTTGCACTAATGCATTTGGAATGGGCATTGACAAACCAGATGTAAGAACGGTGGTGCATGCGGATGTTCCTGATTGTTTGGAAAATTATTACCAGGAAGCCGGCCGTGCAGGAAGAGATGGCAAAACTTCTTATGCCGTTTTGTTATCCGATGAAAGAGATTTAAAAGAGTTAGATGAAATGGCATCGCTGCGTTTTCCCTCCATAGAAGATATTCGAAATGTTTACCAAGCGGTTGCCAATTATCTTCAGCTGCCAATCGGAACTGCTGGTGAAGGACAGTATTATGATTTTGATATCACTGATTTTTTAAAAAAATTTAATCTAACTAGTCATACTGCTTTGTATTCTTTGAAAGCATTGGAACAAGAAGGCTGGCTGGCATTGAATGAACAAGTGTTTCTTCCTTCGCTTGTTATGTTTACCAGTAATAGGGAACGGCTGAGCATAATAGAAAAAGAACAACCGCAGCAAGATCTATTAATTAAAACATTACTCCGCTCCTATGGGGGAATTTTTGATCAACCTTCCTCCATTTCAGAAAAAATGATAGCGGGGTTGATAAAAAAAGATAGTGAAGAAATAAAACAACAGTTGTTGCAATTGCATCATGCTGGTGTAATTGAATACCAGCCACAAAAAGATAAACCACAGCTAATCTTACTTCGAAACCGGATGAAGGCAGAAGAAATTACGATTGATATGGTGGCGTATAACAAAAGAAAAGAACAGTTTCAGCAGCGGATGAAACAAATGGTTACCTATGTAAAAGAAGAAGGAGAATGCCGCAGTCGAATCATTGGCAAGTATTTTGGCGACAGTCAAATCAAACCTTGTGGCATTTGTGATAATTGCTTGAAACAAAAAACCACTGCACTTACTAAAGAAGAATTTGAGACACTGCATCATCGTATTTTGAACATGATAAAGTATGAATCACTACACACAAAAGATTTGCTCCAAAAACTAAATGGTATTAAAAAAGAAAAAGCCTGGAAGGTGATTGAATTTCTCCAGGCAGAAAATAAAATTGAAATGGACGCAGGTGGGTGGGTGAGGTTAAAATAAACTCTTCCTGCTCCGGCTTCTTCCACCCAGCCCCAATACACCCAATAATGTTCTTACAATTGTATTACCTGCAGTCCTTGTCATACTTCTCACTGTAGGGTCATCAAAAATGCTTTTTTCCTTTTTAGCAGGCTTAGTCTTTTCTTTTTCTTCAGGCTCCCGTTTAGCAGCATCCTCAAGTTTTTCAGTCAATATTTCATAAGCACTTTTGCTGTCAATTACTTCATTGTACTTCGCAGCAATTTTTGATTTTGCTACAACGGCATCAATCTCGGCATCCGTCAATATATCCATGCGGCTTTGAGGCGGACGGATCATACAATGAGCTAGTGGAGTGGGAATTCCTTTTTCATTTAATATCGTTACTAATGCTTCACCCGTTCCAAGTTGTGTGATCAGATCTTCTGTTTTATAGAATTCCGTTTCCGGATAATTCTCTGATGTTTGTTTAATCACTTTTCTATCCGCAGCCGTAAATGCCCGTAAGGCATGTTGCACTTTCAATCCTAATTGCGCCAGCACAGATGCAGGAACATCCATCGGGTTTTGTGTACAGAAATAAATACCAATTCCTTTGGAACGGATGAGTTTAATAATTGTTTCAATTTGTTGCAGCAATGCATCGTTCGCTTCCTGGAAAATTAAATGGGCTTCATCGATGAACATGACCAGCTTTGGTTTGTCCATATCTCCTTCTTCGGGGCAGGTAGCATACAACTCCGCTAACAATTGCAACATAAAAGTGGAAAATAGTTTAGGCCGGTCCTGCAAATCCGTCACCCTTACAATAGAGATCATTCCTTTTCCATCTTCATTGATGCGCATCAGGTCGTCCACTTCAAAACTTTTCTCACCAAAGAAAACATCCGCCCCCTGTTGTTGTAGTTCAATTACTTTTCTTAGAATCGTTCCCGTTGAAGTAGTTGAAATTTTTCCATAAGTTTTTTCCAGTTCCTCTTTTCCTTCATCACTTACGAACTGTAATACTTTAATAAAATCTTTCAAATCAAGAAGGGGCAACTTGCTATCATCGCAATACTTAAATATCATGGCTACAAATCCGCCCTGTGTATCATTTAATCCCAAAATTTTTGACAATAACACGGGGCCAAATTCACTCACCGTTGCTCTTAATCTTGCTCCTTTTTGATTGCTCAATGTAAGCAAGTCGGTTGGGTATGCCGTGGCTTTAAATTCAATATTCAATTTTTGGCAACGCTCAGTTATCTTATCATTTACTGTACCTGCAGCCGCAATACCACTTAAGTCGCCTTTTATATCCATCATCAGCACCGGTATGCTTGCATCGCTTAATCCTTCTGCCAGCACTTGTAGTGTTTTTGTTTTTCCTGTACCGGTTGCCCCGGCAATTAGCCCATGCCGGTTCAAGGTTTTAAATGGCACTACTACATCTGCACCTGCCACTACATTACCATCCAACATCGCACAACCGAGCTTGAAAGATTCTCCTTTGAAAGTGTAACCGGTTTTAATTGCTTCGAGAAATTTTGCACTATCTGCCATTGTCAAACTATTTTGGGTGAAAGTTAAATGAAAAGTTTTAGTTGTTATAGTTCTTGCCTGTCAAATCAATATGATCCGTCAATAAAATATCATGGTTTCCGGATGCATGGCACAGTTTTTTATATATATGCGATAGTAGAGAGCAAAACGGCTGAAACAGAAGGGATTTAACAAAATATTCGTCCCTTATTCTTTAACCCCCGAAATGCTTTAACTTTATTTGTCACCAATATAAAATCACCAGATTATGGATACTAAGAAACCTAAAATTTTGTTGTGCGCTTGAACTAAATGACTACGATGTAACGCTGGAAAGAGATGGCCGTCTTGGCCTGGCTGCTTTTCAACGGGAAAAATTTGACCTCTGCCTGCTGGATGTAATGATGCCCAATATGGACGGATTTACTTTGGCGGAAGAAATTAGAGATATTGACCCGGATGTGCCTTTGTTCTTTTTGAGTGCTAAAACCATGAAGGAAGATGTAATACAGGGTTACAAATTGGGCGCCGATGATTATATCACCAAGCCTTTTGATAGTGAAGTGTTATTGTTGAAAATAAAAGCAATTCTGAAAAGAAATGAAGAACAGAATAGAGAAAGTGAGAACAAAGAGTTCGATCTTTCTACTTATCATTTCAACCCCAAATTACGTCAGTTGATACATGGCGGTATTACACAAACATTGTCACCCAAAGAAAATGAATTGTTGAAAATGCTGGCCGAGCATTTAAATGATTTGTTGCCGAGAGAAGCTGCATTAAAGAAAATTTGGGGCAGCGATACTTATTTCAATGGGCGCAGTATGGATGTGTATATTGCCAAGCTTCGCAAGTACTTAAAAGATGACGAGAAGATCGAGATTGTGAATATTCATGGAAATGGATTCAGGCTGGTAGTACAGTCTTAAGTATAGATTAGCTGATTTTAAAATAAAAAATGGATGCTCTAAATTGGGCATCCATTTTTTTATGAAAATAATGAGCCAGTTCCGCTGGGCCTGCTCTTTCCTAAATGGTTGTAAGCTTTTTCTGTTACTTCTCTTCCCCTGGGTGTTCGTTGCAAAAAACCTTCTTGTATAAGGAAGGGTTCATACACTTCTTCCAGTGTTCCTGATTCTTCACCCACTGCTGTTGCAATAGTGGTGATACCAACTGGACCACCTTTAAATTTATCGATGATGGTTGAAAGAATACGATTGTCCATATCATCCAAACCATGTTCATCTACATTTAATGCTTTTAAAGCATGCTGGGTTATGCCGAAATCAATTTGTCCATCGTTTAATACCTGTGCAAAATCTCTTACTCTTCTCAATAATCCATTGGCAATTCTTGGCGTCCCCCTGCTTCGACGGCCAATTTCTTCTACAGCTTCGTTAGAAATTTGTGTTCCTAATATTCCTGCGGAACGTTGAATGATTTTATTCAGTATGGCTGATGTGTAATACTCTAATCTTGACTTGATGGCGAATCTTGATAATAATGGCGCAGTTAGTAATCCACTTCGTGTAGTAGCACCAATTAATGTAAATGGATTCAGATTGATTTGAATGCTCCTTGCATTGGGGCCACTGTCAATCATAATATCTATGCGATAATCTTCCATGGCAGCATATAAATACTCCTCCACTACTGTACTTAAGCGATGAATCTCATCAATAAATAAAACATCGTTGGGTTCAAGGCTGGTAAGTAATCCTGCTAAGTCTCCAGGTTTTTCTATTACAGGGCCAGAGGTTTCTTTAATATTTACACCTAGCTCATTCGCAACAATTCTTGATAAAGTTGTTTTGCCCAAGCCCGGAGGGCCATGAAATAAAACATGATCTAATGCTTCTCCACGAATTTTTGCTGCTTTAATAAAAATGCGAAGGTTCTCAATAATCTGATCTTGCCCGGAGAAATCTGCAATAGCTGCAGGCCGGATAGTGTTTTCAAAAACAACATCTACCGTTCCCATATTTTCTTTATCAATATTCAGATTCGGGTTTGCCATGCTGTAAATTTAATCATACACAATCGTTCTCAGGAGTAATTCAGTATAAGAATTTATTCAATTGTAAAATTATATCCGGGTCAGGGCTATTAGCAAGCCATCTTTCTTGTTCAGAAAATTTACAAACTCCCGGATAATCTCCTTTCCACTCTCCTATATCAAGTATAATTTGAAAATGAAGATGTGGCGGCCAGCTTCCATTTTTCCTTTTTCAATCCGGTTACCTTCTTCGATGTTTTTTATAGAGTTTAAGCTTAGGTGCCCGTACAATGTATAAAAACTAAACGCATCTACTATATGAGAAAGAATAATTGTTGCACCGTAATCACCAAATTGATTATTAAAAGCAAAGCTGTGTACAATCCCATCCAATGGAGCCATCACAGCTGTATTTGGCTTTCCCCATATATCTGTACCAAGATGCAAACGCCGTGGCTCTTCACCCGGTTCCGTTGCATCAAACACTTTACTGATTCGATAAACAGTTCTGTGTTCCGCATATCCACCTATACCATACCGGGCATTTGCCTTATTTAGTTGCTGATTGATATAGGTGGTAAATTTTGGAGTATCCCCTACATCCGTTTCAATAAGTTCTGCATTAGTTTCAGTAAAATCTAATTGAAGCAATCTATCCTTCGCCGGATCAAAGTGAACAACAGGATGAAAAAGATGCTGACTTGCAGTAGCTATTTCACTGAAAAAAGTAGGTGATTTCATACAACAATAAAGTTACTGTCAAAATGAAGAATTAAAAAAGGCACCCCTAAATCGGGATGCCTTGTAGATATGTGATAAATAATATTCGCTTATTGTCGTCCGATAATAACCGGGAAGGTTTTCTCAGAAGTTCTTATACCGCCATCATAGAAGAACCTAACCATATAAGGTCCGGAAGGCAGTTTAGATAGATCGATCGGTATTACCTGTCCGAATACAAGATTGGTGAACGATTGCTTATGCACCAATTGACCGGCTGATGAATACACTTGCATTCCAAGGAAGCCATACAATGTACTATTGATTCTGATATTGAATCTTCCATCACTTGGATTTGGATACAATATAACTGCATTATCTCTTAGCAAGTTAATTCTGCCACAAGACTGAGCATCTGCCACTTTTGCGGTAATTGTTGTTGTTGAAACGCAACCAGCACCATTTGTATAAGTATAAGTAAGTGTGTAAGTACCCGCTGCTGTAGCAGATGGTACAAAGTTAGATCCGGAAACACCAATACCACTCCATGTACCACCCACAGGTGAGCCTACCAGAGCAATCGGCCCATCACTTAAGCATATACTTGCTGGCAATGCTGTAGCTGTAACAGGTGTTAATGCAGGAACAGTTAATGTAGCATTATTGCTGGTAGTAGATTGACCACAACTATTGGTAACAATTACACGATAAAGATTACCACTCATTGCAACAGTTACAGCCGGAATTGTAAATGATGCTGTGTAAGAACCACCTGTAGTAAGGTTAGTCCATAAACCTCCTCCATTAGTACTTACCTGCCATTGGAAAATTGTTGGTGTAGGTGTACCAGTTGCCGCAACTGTAAAGGTTGTTGGCAATCCCTCACAAACTGTTCTGCTGGTTGGCTGTGTTGAAATTACAGGCGCAGCTGCTATTACTAAAACAGCATTTGATGATGTTACCGAAGGTGTACAAGTTCCACTTACAACTACGGTATATGTTCCTGCATCAGCAGCAACAACTCCTATTAATGTCACACTGTTTGTTGTGGCACCAGAAACCAAACTTCCTGAAGCCTGAACACCGTTAACAAGGTTTACACCATTCTTACGCCATTGGTAGGTAAGGCCAGTTCCAGTTGCCGCAACTGAATACACAACATTAAATCCAGGGCATATAGTTTGTGTAGCCGGAGCTGGTTGAGTTGTGATAGCAGGTAATGCATTTGTAGTAACATTTACAGTTGCAGAACCTGTACAGCCTTCTCTGGTTGCTGTTGCTGTATAGGTAGTAACTGTAGCTGTAGTTGTTGCCGTTGGTTTTACATATACTGGTAAAATTGTTGGAGTTCCTGCTACATATGGTATAGTACCGGCTGGGTTTGTAAATATTGTTCCAGCACCGCCAGCACCCGCTGTCCAGGTTACAGGAACAGGAATATTAAATGTGATACTCCAACTTGTAATTGAACCTCCGTCAAGACTAAACTGGTCATTCACAAATAATTTCCAAGCGCCATTATAATCAGACGTTGAACCAAGACTGGCAAGCGTTGGATTAAGCTGGCTAACAGAACCAGGACCGGGAGCAGGGAAATTATCAGGGACTGCTGTATTTGTTGGCCTATGAGTACCTGCTACTAATGGCGAAGGAGCAATAGCTGCAGCTGCATCATCAAAAGTAAGGTTGATATTGCTTATAGGTGTTGCTCCCCCTCTATCTGAAAGCAAAATAACATTTCCACCTGTTGGAGATTGAAGTAAAATATCCAAATCGCTAGGGAATGTATGGGAAACACCGTTAAGCGTAACTGATTTGATTGTAACACCTGTTGTTGGTAATCCTGTAACAACCAAATTAGAAGGATAAGGATTTCCCGGTCCGGCAGATGTCCCAATTGTAACAGTGCCACCACCAGTTACTAATTGTGGAAGTGGCGGATTAACCGTAGCAGTTAGTTGCTGCACATCTCCATTGCATATAACTGGAGCCGCAGGTGCAATAGTAACAACCGGAGTAGGATTAACCGTTACACTAAGATTACTTACTGCAGAACATCCTGCACCGTCAGTAGAAGTTAATACATAAGTATGAACACCTGCTGGTATAGCAGTAACAGAGAAGTTTCCTGTTGCATTATTAGGTCCTGTTGGAGGGTTTTGTACAATAGTACCCGGTCCGGTAAGTGTGTGAGTGTATAAATTAGTTTTGAAAATGGCCCAGTCAACTAATGCACCAAGATCACCGGCTCCGTTGTCAGAAATTGTTAGCGTCCAGTTACCTGCAGCGCAAGGGAATGTAAGACCCGCCCAGTTATGAGCAAATCCAGGATTGCTTGCATCAGAAGGCTGGTATGTTCCTGCTGGAATAAAGCCCGTTGGTAATGATGCTTCTGGAATTATGGTTGCACCCGCAATATCAAAAATATATGCAGCGGGTGGTGGAGTAGTTGCATTGCTTGTACCAAGATTACTGCTATTACCAAAAGTTGATGCCGGCACACCAGGTCTGTCAAATACTATTGTATTACCACATGGTCCGGTTAATGTAATTCTTAAATCCCCTACCCAGGAGTGTCTCATATTAAGGCGCAATTTTAAATTTGCAGCACTGGTTATAGATTGGGGAACATTCAGTATCGAACTAACTCCTGTTGCATTGTTATCAGGAATTGCAAGATTAATTGTTCCTGATTGAGCAAGAATTAAATTACCACCTGCAGATGTACCCCCTGCAGTTCCGGTTATTGTAGTTGCACCAGGGGAACAAATGGATGAATTTGGTGTAGCGGTAGCTGATGTATGTGTAGTTTGATTAAGAGTTAGTACTCCAGCGCTGCTGGTTATTGTACCACAACCATTAGTAACAACAACACGATATTGGCGGCCACTCATAGCAAGTGTTGCACCTGTTAAAGTTAAAGTTGATGAAGTTGCACCGGAGTAAACGCCACCATTAGAAATGTTAGCAAAAGTACCACTGATATTTTCCTGCCACTGATACGTTGGAGCAGAACCAGCAGTAGTTACTGTAAAGGTTGATACTGCACCCAAACATACAAATGAGTTAGAAGGCTGTGTTGTAATAGTAGGTGCCACACAAGGACCACAACTAACTATATCAAAAGACACATCATCCACATTAAAATTAGAATTACCGCTACCTGCCGGGTTATCATACTGAAACCTTATTGTATGAGAGTTGCCATCTGCAAAAGCAGATAAATCAAGAGTTCGCAAAGTGTATCCTACTTCTGCAACAGCCGGTTCGATTATAGTACTTTGAGCCACCCCATCTACAAAAATTCTTAGTGTAGCATTAAAAGGAGCAGTAACAGAACCTATCCACAAATAGTAGTTTAAATTAAATGTTGCGCCTACGGGTATAACAACAGACTGTTCAATAGTGCCAACTTCCGCAGCCGAAATTCCTCCAAACCATGACCAGAAACTACCTGTACGGGGGCCAGCTGTTCCTCCACCTGTTCCGCAGCCACCTGTATTGCAAAAAGATGACCCAAAATTAGTAGAAGTGGATGGCCATGAAGGATTTACGAATGTACCTGGGTTAGTGGTTTCAAAACTTCCGTCTGTTACAATATTTCCTGGCGTACAACCACCGGAAGTGGTAAATAGTATAGCCAATGTATAGTTCCATGGAAAATCTGATGGTTCATTATCAAAAGATGTTACAACTGCAGTATAGGTACCAGCTGGCAAAGGTGTTGTCGTTGTTAATCTTGATGTAAAACCAACGCCACCATCATCATCCGCAGCAATAGAATTTGTACAGGCAGAACCAGGAACAAATCCTGCTGGACTATAAAGAGCAATATAAGTATCTGAACCTGCAGGAGTAACAGAACCTCCATCAACAGGGTCAACACTTATAGTAACATTTGAAGATGTAGTTAGAGTAAAAGTATGTGTTTTGTAATGGGTTGCTGTTCCTACAGCGGATAATCCAGGACACGGAGCACCCTGCGCATGAGGGAGTGTACGATTAAATACTGGATCGGCCGATGATAAAGTTCCATTTAAAAAAACAGATTCTGTTACAATATTTGAAGTTCCCCTTGCAGGTATTTTTTGCTCAAGCAACATTGAATTTCTTTGTGCAACAGAAAGACTATTTTTCACTCTTTCTTTTTCTGCCTCTATCAAAGCAGGGTTACTACGCAAACTGATCTGTTCACTGGTTGCAGGAGTACGAAAACAATTTCTTTCTTCGATACTACGCACCGGAGTTTTTTGCGCAAAAGTTTGTTGAATTGATGTTAAAAGGAGAATTACAATAATACCCGAGAAGTATAGCTTTCTCATAAGCAAAGTTTAGTTAGTTGAAATTTTGGTTAACCTGCGGGCAGGCTTTAGGGTCGAAAGTTAGGATTTTTTTTTAGGCCGACAATTTTTAAGCAGAAAATAATCAGGTTCTTTAGGCGTTAATAAAGCAAACCTCTCAATTGGTATGAAAAGATCCGTTTCCCTGTTTATTTTGCTGCTTGCTGCTTCATTCTCTACCTATGGACAAATGATTACTGGTACCTGGAGAGGAAAAATAAACCGGCAAAAGGTGGAAATAAAGATTATCCAAAATGGAGACAGTCTTACAGGAACATCGTACTACTACGAGTCTGCCAATAATTACCGGCGGTATAGTATTAAGGGTTATTTTGATCAACAAACCAATAGTGCGGTTTGGTGGGATGACCAATTATTGGAGGAAAAATCAGGTCGTTTAAGCATATCAACTCCCGGCAAAGTACCTATGCTTTCCAGAGCCGATTTTAATTGTCCCGGTGATGGTAAAATGATGCTGGATGGTAAAGCCGGAAAAAAAGACGTTGACG
>LNFM01004802.1_pt1 | contig 29880 bp, 24 predicted proteins | sample 596031 | NCBI WGS metagenome assembly LNFM01 (sample SAMN04254537, study PRJNA301005) | activated carbon metagenome | isolation source: dual media filters at the Ann Arbor, Michigan drinking water treatment plant | place: USA: Ann Arbor
AAATTCAAATTGTTTAGCGTTTACAGGGAGATAGGCGGACATTGGCGGCTCCTTGCGCTTTTTGGCGGAGCTAGCCATATTCCCTCCGAAGGCAAAGGTCGCACGTTCGAATCGTGCCGGGTGCGCCAGTTTTTTTTCATGCCGCCTTCAACCGCCCGGGGCCTTCGATGGCCCGGTTGTGGCCGCGCCGTTCCTCGCGGGACTGCCGTCTTGCACCGACGGATCCCCCCATCGTCCTCCGCCGCGCGGCTGCGTGGCGCAGCGCGCGTCTGAAGACCGTCTGGTCCAGCGAGCACGGTGCCGATGGGCGCCGCGCGCCCGAGGGGTGGCGATCTTTCAGCCAGACGTTGCTTTCGCGCAACAGTGCACCACCGGCCGTCAAATCTTGACCCGCGCGCAACAATAATACCCGCGCAACCCGGGAATGTTCATTTTATTTCAGGAAATAATCGAAAAACTCTGTAAGGACTCTAATCTGTCGATATCTAGAGGGATTCCAGAATGTCGCTCCCTGGAATGGCTCAATAGTGTGTTTCGGGCCGTTACACTGGATTGACGCCCCCGGGATGCGGTGCATTTTCGGCGCTCTTCGACCAGAATGAGTGCAGGCCCATGCGCGTCCCCCGCCCTTCCCGTCTCTCCCCCCGAGCCATCGCCGCCGCCGGCGCGCTCGCCTGCATCCCCGCCGTGGCGCTGGCGCAGCAGGAGCCGGTCGCGCTGTCCGAAATCACCGTCACCGCGACCCGCGCCGAGCGCCCCATCGAGCAGGTGCCAACCACCGTGCGCGTGGTCGAGCGGGCCGAGATCGAGCAGCAGCTGCAGTTCTCGCCGAGCCCGGCCGCGGCGCTGTCCAAGCTGATCCCCGGCTATTCGGCCTCCACGGAAACCATTTCCGGCGCCTCCGAGAGTTTCCGCGGCCGCGATCTCCTGGTGATGATCGACGGCGTGCCGATGAACACGCCGCTGCGCGACGTCAGCCGCCTGCTGTCGATGATCGACATGAACGCCGTCGAGCGCATCGAGGTCGCCGCCGGCGCCTCGAGCCTCTACGGCGCCGGCGCCACCGGCGGCACGGTCAATTTCATCACCCGCCGGCCGGTGGAGGGAAGGCCCGAGGTGACGGTGTCCACCGCGCTCCGCGCCTTCACCGCCAATGCCGCCGCCTCCCTGGCGCCCGAGACCTCGGTGAGCATCCGCGGCGGCCAGAACGGCTTCGACTACACGATCATCGGCACCGGCCGCATGGCCGGCCGCACCTATGACGGAGCCGGGCGGGAACTGCCCTCCGACGCCATGCTCGGCCAGGGCGGCGGCGACCGCTACTGGAGCGGCAATCTGTTTGCCCGCCTGGGCTACACCTTCACCCCCGGACGCCGCTTCGAGGTCCAGGGCATGATGATCGGCCTGGAGCAGAACCCGCAATACAACACGCTCTATTCCGGCACCTATGCGCAGCCGAACGTCAACGCGCTCTACAGCGGCCGCAGCGTCTCCGAAAAGACGGCCTCGTTCCAGGCGCGCTATACGGATTCGGGTTTCGTCCTGGGCAGCCTGTCGCTGCTCGCCTTCTACAACGACACCAACAAGCGCTTCAATTATTCGGACTATTCCTACCCCTACAACAGCCTGGTCTACTATTCCGGCACCCCCTCCTCACCGACCAGCGCCTTCAACCAGACCACCCTGCACTCGCGCCGCTACGGCCTCAACGCCACGATCGACACGCCGCTCGACATGCTGCGCCAGGGCGCCAAGCTCACCTGGGGGGCCGACGTCACCCGCGACCACACCTCGCAGGAGCTGACCGACGGCCGTGCGGTGTTCACGCCCCTCGCCCAGACCGGCCTTGCCGGCTTCGCCCTGCTGCAGGTGCCGATCACCGACCGCCTGACCGTCCGCGGCGGCATCCGCTACGAGCAGTTCGACCTCACCGTCTCCGACTTCACCCGGCCGGACGTCTATTACGGCGTCAGCCCGTCGCTCGCCTACATCCTGCCGGCGCTCAACGTCACCGGCGGCCGGTTCCGCTATTCGGCGCCGACCTACAATCTCGGCGCCACCTTCAAGCTGACGGAGACGGTCGACCTCTACGGCGGCTTCTCCCAGGGCTTCGCCCTGCCGGATGTGGGCGCCTTCACCCGCCGCGCCGGCCTGAGCACCGCCTATGCCTGCCCCGTCTCGCGGCCGAACTGCCTGCCGGCGGGCACGACCGTCAGCTATGCCAGCATCGCTCCGCGCGCCCAGCTCGTGAACAATTACGAGGTCGGCATCCGCGGCCGCATCGGCGCATTCCGCGGCGGCATTGCCGGCTTCATCTCCACCTCCGAGAACGGCGTGACCTTCGATTCCGTCACCAACCAGCTCTCCCAGCAGAAGGAGATGATCTACGGCGTCGAGGTCACCGGCGAAGTGGCGGTGACGGAAGCCCTCACCCTGGGCGGCAACGTCACCTGGCGCGAGGGCCGCTACGATTCCAACAAGGATGGCCGCCTCGACAGCGCCCTGCCGAACAACCGCATCGCCAACCCGTTCCGCGGCACGCTCTACGGCACCTACCGCTTCGAGAACGGCGTCGCCGTGCGCCTCGAGGGCGTCGGTTTCTCCGGCCGCAACGAGCCCGTCAACATCGCCGGGACCATCTACCCGATCCGCGCCGGGTTCACGATGAACGCCTCCGTCTCGGCGCCGGTCGCCGGGGGGCAGGCCTTCGTGTCGGTCAACAACCTGTTCGACGCCCTCTACGAGAACCCCACCGCCACCTCGGTGCGCAACCTCACGAGCTATGCCTGGGGCCGCACGGTGACCGCCGGTTTCCGCCGCAGCTTCTGAGGGACGCGCACCATGGTCAGCCTCGACGAAGGTGGGGACGGCATCGTGACCCTGCGCTTCGTGCCCCCCGTCGGGGAGGGCGACGAGCGCGCCTATCTCGACGCGCTGCACAGGGTGGGCGCCATCGCCCGCCCCTTCGCACTGCTGACCGTGTTCGGGGGCGCCGGCGCCCTCGGGCGCGAGGGCGAACGCGAGCAGGCGCTGTGGTTCAAGGCGACACGCGGCCACATGAACCAGGTCTGCCGGGGCCTCGCCATCGTGCGTCCGGGCGCGACGCAGGCCATGGCCGACACCTTCGGCAAGCTCTGGACCTTTCCCGTCACGCTCGAGGCCGACGAGGCCTCGGCCCGTCGCCTCCTCGCCACCTATCTGGGTAGCCCGCCATGACAGCCTTGCCCGCCGCTGCTGCCCCGCGTCCCGGCCGCATGCGGCTCTTCGCCGTCCTCGCCGGCCTCTATGTGGCGCAGGCGATCCCCTCCTACCTCTTCGCCGCCGCCATTCCGCCGATCATGCGCGAGCAGGGCGTGTCGCGCACCGCCATCGGCTGTGTCTCGATCCTCTTCCTGCCGCTGGTGCTGAAGTTCCTCTGGGCGCCGTGGGTCGATCGCATCCGCCCCGTCGCCCGCGCCCACCGGGCGAGCTGGGTCATCATCACCCAGTCCGGCATCATCCTCTCCATCCTGGCCCTGCTCTGGGTGGACGTGCGCGACGTTCGCGCCGTGCTCGCCATCGGCATGGTCGCCTCGCTCCTCCTGTCGACGCAGGACATCGCCACCGACGGCTATGCGGCCAAGTACCTGCCGGAAGAGGACCGCGCCGTCGGCAACGCCATCCAGGGCGGCTCGGTGGCGCTCGGCGTGGTGGTCGGCGGCACGCTCGGCCTCGTGCTCTACCACCATCTCGGCTGGACATGGATGCTGCTGACCATCGCGGCGGTGTCCACCCTGCCGCTCGTCGCCGCCTTCATGATGCGCGAGGACGACGGACCGGCCGGAGCGACGCCGGCTCCGCGCCCCTCGATCATGGCCTTCCTGCGCCGTCCCGAGGCGCGCCAGATCCTGTGGATCGCGCTCGTCTACAGGGCGAGCGAGGGCTTCGTGAAGGCGATGGAGGGACCCTATCTCGTCGATGCCGGCGTGCCGCTCAACCAGATCGGCTATCTCTCGGGCCTCTCCGCGGCGACGGCCGGCCTTGCGGGATCGGCCATCGCCGCGTGGGTCATCCGCACTCGCGGCCTGTCCTTCGTCCTCAGCCTGCTCGGCGGCATGCGCACCCTGTGCTTCCTTCTCTTCGCCCTCCATGCCTTCGGCGTGGTGACGGGCAAGGAGGCGCTGTTCGGCGCAGCCGGGTTCCAGACGCTGATCCGCTACATGGAGATCGTGGCGCTCTACAGCCTGTTCATGGCGGTGTCGTCCTCCGAACAGCCGGGCACGGACTTCACCATCCTCGCCTGCGCCCAGCTCATCGTCTACCTCGCCGGCTCGCTCATGTCCGGTCGCATCGCCGACTGGCTCGGCTACGGCTGGCTCTTCGCCATGTCGACGGCGCTCTCGGCGGTGGCGGTGATCGCGACGCTGCATCTCCTGCGCAACGCCGCGGCCCGGCCCGGATTGCCGCCTAATCGGTGAGCCAGGTCATCTCCGTCATGATCAGCAGGCCCGGCGCGTCGTCGGGCGAGCCGTCGAGCCGCAGGGTCCCCTCGGCGGCGGCGCCGCGCAGGACGAGCCGCCCGTTGTCGGCGCCGAAGATCGTCTGGACCGCGGGATTGGCGGTGTGGCGCTCCGTGGTCACCACCAGCTCCAACATGCCCTCGGCCTGGCGGATCGTGCCCGTGTAGAAGATCACGCCGTCGCCGCCCCAGACCCTGCCGCCCGCCATGTAGAGGACCCCGGATCCCCAGCCGCGCGCCGACTGGAACCTGAGGCGATAGAGGCCGTCCCGCATCGTCTGCCCGCCCGTTTCGAGATGGCGATCGAATGCCGCGAACCGCCGGCCAATTCAAGCGCGCCGATGCGGGGCCCGCGCGCCGGAACGCCCGGGTGGCCGGCGGCGTTGATCGGGTCATGCGACGATCCCGGCCCGCGAGCGAGCGATGACGAAACGCAGGGACGCGGAAGACGCGACGACCTTCAAGCTCGCCACCTTCAACATCAACGGCGTCGTCCGCCGCCTGCCCAACCTCCTCGCCTGGCTGGACGCGGCACGGCCCGACGCCGTCTGCCTGCAGGAGCTGAAGACCGCGCAGGACCGCTTTCCCGCCGATGCGCTGGAGAAGGCCGGCTACGGGGCTGTCTGGCGCGGGCAGAAGACCTGGAACGGCGTCGCCATCCTGGCGCGCGACGCGGTGCCGGTGCAGACCGCCGACCGGCTGCCGGGCGACCGCGCCGACGACCAGTGCCGCTACATCGAGGCCGCCGTCGGCGGCATCCTCGTCGGCTGCATCTACCTGCCCAACGGCAATCCGCAGCCAGGTCCGAAATTCGCCTACAAGCTCGCCTGGTTCGAGCGGCTGCGGAAACATGCGGCGGCCCTGCGCAAGGCCGGTCACCCGGTGGCGCTCGCCGGCGACTACAACGTCGTCCCGACCGACGCCGACATCTACCCCACCCGATCCTGGGACGACGACGCCCTGCTCCAGCCGGAGAGCCGCGCCGCCTTTGCGAAGATGGTGAGGGCCGGCTGGACCGACGCACTCCGACAGGTCCACCCCGAGGCACCGCTCTTCACGTTCTGGGACTACAAGCGAAACCGCTGGCCGCGCGACGCCGGCCTCAGGCTGGACCACATCCTCCTGTCCCCCACCCTCGCCCCGCGGCTGGTCGATGCCGGCGTCGACCGGGACGTGCGCGGGGAGGAGGGGGCGAGCGACCACGCGCCCGCCTGGGTCGCCCTCCGCCGCGACGGCTAGGCGATTGCGACAGGCATCTCGCCGAATCGCAGGCGCTGCCGCTCCAGCTCCTCGGCGAAATCGGCGTGGAGCGACCGTTCGTCCCGCCCGTCCGGCATGGTGAGCAGCCCGGTCTCGCACAGGCGCCCGTCGTCCCAGCCGGGATAGTCGAGCACGGGATAGAGGCAGATGCCCTCGACCGGCACCCCGCCGCGCATGGCCGCCCGGACCTCGCCGCAGACATAGTGCAGCCACGACGCCCGGGCGCTGCGCTCGGCCCCTGTCTCGGCTATGATGATCGGCCGGCCGTAGCGGGCGAAGGTCTCTTCCAGCATCTCGGCGAAGGGGCGGTAGCCGTGGTGGCCGAGGGGAAGCGTCGACCCGCGGTGCAGCCACTGGTTCCGCGGGTAGTAGTTGACGCCGACGAGGTCGAGATGGTCGGCGCGGCCGCCGAGTTCCGGCGACGCCCGGCCGGCGATCATGTCGAGCGCCTCGAACTGCGACAGCCGATGCATTTCCGCCGCCCGTCGCACGGCCGCGCTGCGCGAATAGCTCGCGATGTGGATGGCGGGCTCGGCATGGAGGAAGCGGGCTTTCGGCTCGACCTCCCGGATGGCCGCGATCGCCGCGATGGAGGCCCGCACCAGCTGCGCCTTGAGCTCCGCGCCGCGTCCGCGCGTTCCCGGGTTGATGGCGCCGACCTCGCCCCCGGCCCAGGCGACGAAGGACATCTCGTTGACGGGACAGAAGATCGGAACCGCGTCGCTCTCCGAACGGACGAGCCGCGCGGCCGCGGCGGCGAAGCGGGCGAAACGGTCGACGAAGGCGGGCGACCAGACGTCGAGATCGTCGGGCCAGCCGAAATGGCAGAGGTCCCAGATTGCCTGCACCTCGGCCCGGCGCGCGGCGCGGATCATAGGCACGACGCTGGACCAGTCGTAGGCCCCGGGCGCCCGCTCGATCAGGTGCCAACGGAAGCCATCCCGGACGGTGCGCAGGCCGAGCGCCGCCATCGCCAGATAGTCGCCTTCCACGAGCCGATCGTGCCCGGTCGCCGCCAGGAGATCGAGACGCCGTCCGTCCCGGCGACGGTGGGTGGCGCATTCGAAGCCCGCCATGAAGAAGCTCTGGAACAGCGGGGCGTCGGCCAAGCGGGGGCGCCTTCGGGTGAAGTGGAGGGATGCCGGCACAACCGGCCTTTCCGGTCACGGTTCCCTTTTGGAAAGCGGCGCGAGGGCGCGCCGCGTTGCCGCACCCAATAGGAACAGGGCGACGCAGCGGTCCGTTCATCGGGGCGGCCTGAACGGCCCGCCCGGATCACCCCCTGCACCTGTAGTCACCGTGAAGGTTGCGCATGAACGCCCTCGACCGACGCCCGCAGCTCATGTGCTTCTCCCATCTGCGGTGGGATTTCGTCTTCCAGCGTCCCCAGCATCTGCTGACGCGCGCCGCGCGCGACTACGACGTCTATTTCGTCGAGGAACCGCTGGTGGAGGCCGACGCCGCGCCGCATCTGCGGGCGAGCCGCCGGCCGGAAGGCGTGACCGTCATCGTCCCCGTACTGCCTCCGGCGGGCGAGGACGCCGCGGCGACGATGATCGCCGATCTGCTTCGGCCGATCCTGCCGCCATCGAGCCGGCAAAGGATCCTCTGGTACTACACGCCCATGGCGATGGCGTTCAGCCGCGGCATCGAGGCCGACACGGTCGTCTACGACAACATGGATGAACTCTCCGCCTTCCGCGGCGCGCCGCCCCGCCTTCTCGACCTGGAGGCCGAGCTCTTCGCGCGGGCCGACCTCGTCTTCACGGGCGGCATGAGCCTCTACGCCGCGAAGCGCCGCCGTCACCGCAGCGTCCATCCCTTCCCCTCCAGCATCGACGTCGCCCATTTCCACGAAGCCCGGCGCAAACCGGCCGAGCCGGCGGACCAAGCCGTCATCGGCGGACCGCGGGCCGGCTTCTTCGGCGTCATCGACGAGCGCATGGACATCGACCTCGTCGCGCAGACGGCGGCTCTCCGGCCCGACTGGCAGTTCGTCATGATCGGACCGGTGGTGAAGATCGACCCGGCGAGCCTGCCCGCGGCGCCCAACATCCATTGGCTCGGCGGCAAGTCCTACCGTGACCTGCCCGCCTATCTCGGCGGATGGGACGTCGGCCTGATGCCCTTCGCGCTGAACGAGGCGACCCGTTTCATCAGCCCCACCAAGACGCCTGAGTTCCTCGCCGCCGGCCTGCCCGTGCTCTCCACCGCCATCGCCGACGTGGTCTCGCCCTATGGCGAGAAGGGCCTCGTGGAGATCGTCTCCGACCCTGCCGGGATGGCCGAGGGCCTCGACCGGCTGCGCACGCCCCCTGCCGGCTGGCTCGCCGCCGTCGACGGCCACCTCGCCGGCATGTCGTGGAACCAGACCTGGGCCGGCATGCAGCGTCTCATCGACGGATCGGTGCAGGCACGGCGCCAGCGCATGGGCGATCTTCGCAGCCGGACACGCCCGACCCCGGTGGGGGAAACGCTCCATGTTTGACTGGCTGGTGGTGGGTGCCGGCTTCGCCGGTTCGGTCCTCGCGGAACGCCTCGCCAGCCAGCGTGGCGAGCGCGTTCTGCTCATCGACAGGCGGCCCCATATCGGTGGCAATGCCTATGACCGCTACAACGAGCAGGGCCTGCTCATCCACGAGTACGGGCCCCACATCTTCCACACCAATTCCGACATGGTGCTCGACCATCTGTCGCAGTTCACCACCTGGCGGCCCTATACCCACCGGGTGCTCGCCTCCGTCGACGGCCAGCTCGTCCCGATCCCCATCAACCGCACCACCGTCAACCGGCTCTATGGCCTGTCGCTGGAGACGGAAGCGGAGATGGAAGCCTGGCTCGCCGCGCGCGCCGAACCGGTGGAGCGCGTCGAGACCTCCGAGGACGTCGTGGTCAGCAAGGTCGGCCGCGAGCTCTATGAGAAGTTCTTCCGCGGCTACACGCGCAAGCAATGGGGCCTCGATCCCTCCGAGCTCGACAAGTCGGTGACGGCCCGCGTGCCGACCCGCACCGACACCGACGACCGCTACTTCGCCGACAAACACCAGGTCATGCCGGAGCACGGCTACACCCGCATGTTCCAGGCGATGGTCTCGCATCCCAACATCACCGTCATGCTGCAGGCGGACTACCGCCGGGTCCGCGACCTCATCCCGCACAGGCGGGTGATCTATACCGGCCAGATCGACGAGTTCTTCGACTTCCGCTTCGGCCGCCTGCCCTATCGCTCCCTGCGCTTCGAGCACGTGACCCTTGATGCCCCCCGCCACCAGGACGTCGCCGTGGTGAACTATCCGCAGACGGAGGCGTTCACCCGCGTCACCGAATACAAGTACCTGACCGGGCAGGAGCACCCGAAGACGGCGATCACCTACGAACATCCGACCGCCGACGGCGATCCCTACTATCCCGTGCCGCGGCCGGAAAACCAGGAGCGCTACGGGCTCTACGAGGCGCTGGCGCGCGCGACGCCCGATGTCTGGTTCGTCGGCCGGCTTGCCACCTACCGCTACTACAACATGGACCAGGTCGTCGGGCAGGCTCTCGCCACCTTCCGCCGCATCGACGAAAAGCTGCCGCGCGACGGGGACGCCACGTCCGATCTGAAGGCACGGAGCGGCGTGCGCGCCGTCGCCGAGGTGTCCTGAGGCTCCGGGAGCCGGCGGACACTCGCCGGTCTTCGCCGCAGTTAGGAACGGCCGCCCACTCCCGCAGGTTCTCTCGCCGACACAAGGGAGCCTCATCATGATCGACGACCAGACACCCGGGATGAACACCGCCTCCGGCACCGCCGGGAACGGCAACGGGAACGGCGGATCGTCCGCCAGCGCGCAGCTCAAGGCGGCGGGCATCGACACCGAGCGCATGTCCTCGCGCGCCGGTGAGGTGACGCAGCTCATCCGGGACGAGGTCGCCGCGCGGCCGTTCCAGGCGGTTATGGCCGCCGCCTTCGTCGGTTTTCTCTACGGCATGCGCCGGTAGGCGGGATGGCGGGCCCCGAGGAGCGACGCGACTGGCCGCGGCTGAGCCCGCTCTCCACCGGGGTCCGCGGCCGGTGCCCGCGCTGCGGCCAGGGCCACCTCTTCTCCGGCTTCCTCACCATCGCGCCGCGCTGCGAGGTCTGCGGCCTCGACTTTTCCTATGTCGACACGGCCGACGGACCGGCCTTCTTCGTCATGATGTTCGGCTGCGTGCCCGTGGTGATCCTCGCCATCATGCTGGAGGTGCGCTACCAGGCCTCGCTCACCACCCATCTCCTGCTCACGCTGCCGTTCGGTCTCGCGACCTGCATCCTGCCCCTGCGCCCGCTCAAGGGCTGGCTCGCCGCCAGCCAGTTCACGTTCAAGGCGGGGGAAGGACGGCTGTGGCGCTCCGGCGATCCCGACTGAGGGACCACCGGCGCGCCGCTGGCATCAGTAGCCGCCGATGATCGGCAGGATCTCGCCGGTGATGTAGCTGGAGCACTGGGGCGAGGCGAGGAAGACATAGGCCGGCGCGATCTCCTCCGGCTGCGCGGGGCGCTTCATCGGCGTCTTCGCTCCGAATGTCGCCACCTGGTCCGCCGGCCGGTCGGAGGGGTTCAGCGGCGTCCAGACCGGTCCCGGCGCCACGCAGTTGACGCGAATGCCCTTGCCGATGAGGTTGCCCGACAGCGCCCGCGTGAAGGCGTGGATGCCGCCCTTCGTCATGGAGTAGTCGATCAGCTCCTTGGAACCGTCGATCCCGGTGATCGAGCCGGTGTTGATGATCGCGGAGCCCGGCTTCATGTGCGGCACCGCCTCCTGGGCCATGTGGAAATAGCCGTAGAGATTGGTCTTCAGCGTCGTGTCGAAATGCTCCTCGGTGAGGTCCTCGAAATCGGCCGTGTGGATCTGGAAGGCCGCATTGTTCACCAGCACGTCGAGGCCGCCGAGCCGGCCCACCGTCTCGGCGACGGCCCTCGCGCAGGCGTCCCGCCGGCTGACGTCGCCGGGCAGGAGGATGCAGCGCCGACCCTCCGCCTCCACGGCGGCCTTCGTCACCTCCGCATCCCCGTGCTCGTCGAGATAGCTCAGGGCGACGTCCGCGCCCTCGCGCGCGAAGAGGACGGCCACCGCCCGGCCGATGCCGGAATCGCCGCCGGTGACCAACGCCACCTTGCCCTCCAGCTTCCCAGAACCCTTCCAGAACGGCGCGTCGTAGAGCGGCGCGGGATCGATGCGCGATTCGAGGCCGGGCTTGGCGTGGTGCTGATCGGGGAACGGCGGCTCGGGATAGCGGCGGGCGCCGGCCTGCATGGCGGACGGTGCCTTCTCCTCGCCGCGCTGCCGATCCCGCGCATCGACTTGCTGCTGGATGGCGCGCTGCTGGTCGGAAGCCTGGCGGGTGTCGGACATCGTCTCGTCTCCGATCGTGGGGGAGAGCACGGCGCTGGCGCCCTGCGTCGCCGACCCAACGCCACGGCGCGGCCGGACGTTCCTTATCGCCCCGGTGCTACCCGATGTCGTTTTGTGATTTTTACGATCCGTTCACTGTGACGCCGTGCGGCTCCAGCGCATTCCGCTAGCTGCGGCCGGTCTGGCGACGGCGTGACTTGGTCGGTCGGGAGGTGCAGCCGCGGCCTCACGCCACCATGCGCGGGGTCTCGAAACGCTCGAAGGCCGGACGCGCCAGCACGTAGCCCTGGATCAGCTCCACACCGAGGTCGCGCAGGACGGCGAGCTCGCCGGAGGTCTCGACGCCTTCGCAGATGGTGGTGATGCCGAGGTCGGCGAGCATCGCGAGGGTGTGTCGGACCACGATCCGCCGGGCCCGGTCGGTGTCGATGTCGCGGATGAGGTTCATGTCGAGCTTGACGATGTCGGGCTGGAATCGCGTGAGCAGCCCGAGGCCGGCATGCCCGGCGCCGAAATCGTCGATCGCCGTGGCGAAGCCGATTTCGCGGTAGGTGCGGATGATGTTGAGGATGTGCGCCGGGTCCATCCTCTCGTCCTCGGTGAACTCGAAGATGATGCGGTCGAGCGGGAAGCCGACCCGTTCCGCCGTCGCCAGCGTCAGCCGGATGCAGGCGCGCGGCTCGTAGACGGCATTGGGCATGAAGTTGATCGACAGGCGCGCCGGTGCCGGCGCGCGGCCGGCGGCGAGCTCGATCGCCTTGACGCGGCACTGCTGGTCGAAGGCGTAGCGGTTGGTGTCGTCGACGGCGCCGAGCACCGTCGCCGCGCTTTCGCCGGCCGGCCCCCGCACCAGCGCCTCGTAGGCGAAGACCTCGCCGCTGGCGGCGTGGACGATCGGCTGGAAGGCCATGGAGAAGGAGTGGGGGAAGGCGCGACCGTCGCGGCAGCCAGCACAGCTCATGGGGGTACTCGAGCGTTGATACCCTTTCCGTTCTACGGCGCGGTTCTTAACGATCCCTGCTCCGGACCCACGTCGCGAAGGCCGGCATGGATGCGCCGCATCGTTTCCGCGGACTGGCGCACCACCGCGGCGATCTCGCCGAGCTGGCGCGCGAGCGGGCTCGTCGCCCGCCAGATCATGCCGATGGTCCGCGACGGGCGCGGCTCGCCGAACCGCGCCACCGCCACGGGAGCGGACCGCGTCTCCACCGCCACCGCCATGTCGGGGATGAGCGTCACGCCGACCCCTGCGCCGACCATCTGGACGAGCGTCGAGAGCGTGCTGCCGTCGAGTAGCTCCCGCGGCCGGGCGGCGTTGACCCCGCAGAAGGACAGCGCCTGGTCGCGGAAGCAGTGGCCCTCCTCGAGGAGCAGCAACCGCATCTCCCGCAACACCTCCGGGCTCGGCACCGGCTCGCCCGCATCCGCCGCAGGCCGCACCAGCACGAAGTCCTCCCGGAACAGGGCCACCTCCGCCATCGACGGTTCCGACACCGGCAGCGCGACGATGGCGGTGTCCAGCTTGCCGTCGGTCAGCTCCTGGATGAGGCGGGGCGTCTGCGTTTCCCTGACGCTGATCTCGAGGCCGCCGTGGCTGCGGGCGAGGTCGCCGATCACAGCCGGCAGCAGATAGGGCGCGACCGTGGGGATAATGCCGATCCGCAGGCGCCCCACCAGCCCGGCCCGCGCCGCCCGCGCGAGATCGCCGAGCTCGTCGACCGCGCGCAGGATGTCGCGGGAGCGCGTCACGAAGGCCTCGCCGAAGGACGTCAGCCGGACCTGCCGCGCGCCCCGCTCGAACAGGAGGGTGCCGAGCCCCTCCTCCAGTTCGCGGATCTGCATGGAGAGCGCCGGCTGCGAAATGGCGCAGGCCTCGGCGGCGCGGCCGAAATGGCCGTGGCGGGCCAGCGCGTCCACATAGCGCAGCTGTTTGAAAGTGATGTTGATCATAATTTGAGCTTATCGTCATAATCAGATAATTCAACTTAGTCTAATGAGATGTCTTCGCTAGAAGGGGAGGGTCACCGGCGCCAGGGGTATTCCGCTGAGGCCGGCGGCGGCCGTCCCCCGGCGGTCCTTCTCGGGCGCGCATGAGCGCGACGGGCCCGCAGGGGCCGGCTGCGGCATCAGGCAGGATTCACAAGCGACGGCGCGCCGCACGGGGCGCAGGTCGGACGGACGATCGGAGAACACCATGGACGGAATGAACATCGAGGCGGGCGGCAAGTGCCCGGTCATGCACGGGGCGACGACCAACAAGATCCGCTCCAACCGCGACTGGTGGCCGAACCAGCTCAACATCAAGATGCTTCACCAGAACTCCGCCCTCTGCGATCCCATGGGCGAGTTCGACTACAAGGCCGCCTTCGGCCGCGTCGACTACCAGGCGCTGAAGCAGGACCTCTATGCGCTGATGACGGACAGCCAGGAGTGGTGGCCGGCCGACTACGGCCATTACGGCCCCTTCTTCATCCGCATGGCCTGGCACAGCGCCGGCACCTACCGCACCGGTGACGGCCGCGGCGGCTCGTCCTCGGGCACCCAGCGCTTCGCCCCGCTGAACAGCTGGCCGGACAACGCCAATCTCGACAAGGCCCGCCGCCTGCTCTGGCCGATCAAGCAGAAGTACGGCAACGCCGTCTCCTGGGCCGACCTGATGATCCTCGCCGGCAACGCCGCGCTCGAGTCCATGGGCTTCAAGACCTTCGGCTTCGGCGGCGGCCGCGTCGACATCTGGGAGCCCGAGGAGGACATCTACTGGGGCGCCGAGACCGAATGGCTCGCCGGCTCCGACAAGGCCAACAGCCGCTACACCGGCGACCGCGTGCTGGAGAACCCGCTCGCCGCCGTGCAGATGGGCCTCATCTACGTGAATCCGGAAGGCCCGGACGGGCGGCCCGACCCGCTCGCCTCGGCCCGCGACATCCGCGAGACCTTCGCGCGCATGGCGATGAACGACGAGGAGACCGTCGCCCTCGTCGCCGGCGGCCACACCTTCGGCAAGACCCACGGCGCGGGCGATGCCGCCCTCGTCGGCCCCGAGCCGGAGGCGGCGCCGATCGCCGAGCAGGGCCTCGGCTGGATTTCGGGCCATGGCTCGGGCAAGGGCGCCGACACCATCACCAGCGGCCTCGAGGGTGCCTGGACCTCCAACCCGATCCGCTGGGACAACGGCTATTTCGACGTGCTCTTCGGCTACGAGTGGGAGCTGGTGAAGAGCCCGGCCGGCGCCCACCAGTGGCACGCCCGCAACCTCGCCGAGAAGGACATGGCGCCCGACGCCCATGACGCCTCCAAGCGCGTGCCGATCATGATGTCGACGGCCGACATGGCCATGCGCATGGACCCGGCCTACGAGGCGATCTCGCGTCGCTTCCACCAGAACCCGGACCAGTTCGCCGACGCCTTCGCCCGCGCCTGGTTCAAGCTGACCCATCGCGACATGGGGCCGAAGGTCCGCTATCTCGGGCCGGAGGTTCCGGCCGAGGACCTGATCTGGCAGGACCCGGTGCCGGCCGTCGACCATCCGCTGGTGGACGCCGCCGACATCGCCGCCCTCAAGGCGAAGATCCTCGCCTCGGGCCTCAGCCAGGCCGAGCTCGTCCAGACCGCCTGGGCGGCCGCCTCGACCTTCCGCGGCTCGGACAAGCGCGGCGGCGCCAACGGCGCGCGCATCCGCCTCGCCCCGCAGAAGGACTGGGAGGCCAACCAGCCGGCCCAGCTCGCCAAGGTGCTCTCCGTCCTCGAGGGCATCCGGCAGGCCTTCAACGCCTCCGCCACCGGCGGCAAGAAGGTGTCCCTCGCCGACCTCATCGTGCTCGGCGGCGGCGTCGCCATCGAGCAGGCGGCGAAGGCCGCCGGCCACGCGGTCGAGGTGCCCTTCACGCCGGGCCGCACCGACGCGACGCAGGAGGCGACGGACGTGGAGTCCTTCGAGGTCCTCGAGCCTCTCGCCGACGGCTTCCGCAACTACCAGAAGACGGCCTTCACCGTCTCGGCGGAGGAACTGCTGATCGACAAGGCGCAGCTCCTCACCCTGACGGCGCCGGAGATGACCGTCCTCGTCGGCGGCCTGCGCGTCATCGGCGGCAACCACGGCGGCTCGCCGCACGGCGTCTTCACCACCCGCCCGGGCGCGCTGACGAACGACTTCTTCGTCAACCTGCTCGACATGGGCACGGTGTGGCGGCCGGTCTCGGCCGAGGAGGATGCCTTCGAGGGTCGTGATCGCAAGACCGGCGCGGTGAAGTGGACGGCGACCCGCGTCGACCTCGTCTTCGGCTCGAACTCGCAGCTTCGCGCCCTCGCCGAGGTCTACGGCCAGTCGGACAACGCGGCGAAGTTCGTGAAGGACTTCGTCGCCGCCTGGACCAAGGTGATGAACGCGGATCGCTTCGATCTCGCCTGAGCCCTCCAGCGCCCGCGCGCCGTCCTCGGGCGGCCGCGGGCGTGACGCCTCACGCCGGCTGCGGGATCGCGTCCGCGGCCGGCGTCCCCGCGACACGATAGGCGCGGAACTGCGCCCGGATCGCCATGGTCCCGCGCCCCACCAGGTCGAAGCGCCGGCCATATCTCAGCCAGTCGACGATGATGCCGTGGAACAGCCACTGGAAGGTGGCGGCCGCCGCCTCGGACGTCCAGCCGGGCGCGAGGGACCCCCGCCGCGCCGCCTCGGCGAAGGCGCCGACGAACTGCACGTGGACCCGGTCCATGGTCTCCACCTTGCGCTGCAGGACCTGGCCGAGATCGTCGCGGTATTCGCACAGGGTCAGGATCGTGTAGATGCGCTGGCGGCGCTCGTCGGCCGCCAGCAGCGCCAGCGCCCCGAGCGCGAGATGCTCCACCAGCGCCAGCGGATCGGGATGCCCGTCCAGCGCCGGCGGCGCCAGCAGGTCCTCGGTGATCAGCGGCGCGTCCTCGAACAGGGCCATGAACAGGTCGGCCTTGTTGGCGAAGTGCCAGTAGACCGCGCCGCGCGTCACCCCCGCCTCGCTGGCGATCTCCTCGAGCGAGGTGGCCGCCACGCCCTTGGCGTGGAAGATGCGCTCGGCGACATCGAGGAGACGGCGGCGCGTCTCCTCCGCCTCCGCCTTGGTGCGCCGGGCCATCGGCCCTAGTGGCCCGGTTCGGAGGCCGCGGGGGCCGCCTCGGGGGCCGGCTTGTCGCGCCCGCCCATCACGCGGGTCACCACCACGAAGAAGACCGGCACGAAGAACACCGCGAGCACGGTCGCCGAGATCATGCCGCCGAGCACGCCGGTGCCGAGCGCCTGCTGGCTCGCGGCGCTGGCGCCGGACGCGATGGCGAGCGGTAGAACGCCGAGCGCGAAGGCCAGCGAGGTCATGATGATCGGCCGGAAGCGCAGATGCGCCGCCTCGATCGTCGCCTCGATGATGCCCTTGCCCTGGGCCCTCAGGTCCTTGGCGAACTCGATGATGAGGATCGCGTTCTTCGCGGAGAGGCCGATGATCGCCACGAGGCCGACCATGAAATAGACGTCGTTCGGCATGCCGCGCAGCGTCACGGCCGCCACCGAGCCGATGACGCCGAGCGGCACCACCAGCAGCACCGAGACCGGGATGGACCAGCTCTCGTAGAGGGCGGCGAGGCACAGGAAGACGAGGATGCAGGACAGCGCGATGAGCAGCGGCGCCTGCGAGCCCGCCTGGATCTCCTGCAGCGACTGGCCCGTCCACTCATAGCCGAAGCCCGGGGGCAGGTCGGCGGCGAGGCGCTGCATCTCGGCGATGGCGTCGCCCGAGGAGAAGCCCGGCGCCGCCGCACCCGACATGCGGACGGACGGATAGCCGTTGTATCCGACGATCTGCGAGGGGCCGCGCTGCCACTCGGCGCGCGCGAAGGCCGACAGCGGCACCATGCCGCCGTTGGAGTTGCGCACGTTGAGGTTCAGGAGGTCGGCGATCTGCATGCGCGAGGCGGTGTCGCCCTGCACCAGCACGCGCTGGAGACGACCCGCATTGGGGAAGTCGTTGACGTAGGACGAGCCCAGCGTCGTCGAGATCGTGGCGTTGATGTCGGCGAAGGTGACGCCGAAGGTGTTGGCCTTCTCGCGGTCGATGACGAGCGCGATCTGCGCCGCGTCCGGCAGGCCTTCGACGAAGACCTGGGAGAGCTTCGGGCTGCGCATCGCCGCCCCGACCAGCTGGTCGCGGGCCGCGGCGAGCTGCTGCTGGCTCTGGCCGCCGCGCGCCTGCAGGCGGAAGGCGAAGCCGTTGGAGTTGCCGAGGCCCTGGATGGGCGGGGGCGACAGCGAGAAGACGATGGCGTCGCGCAGCTGCGACAGGGCGATGGTGCCGCGCAGCGCGATTGCGGAGGCCGCGTCACGCGGGCCCCGCTCGCCCCAGTCCTTCAGCGTCACGAAGGCGAGCGCCGCGTTCTGGCCCTGGCCGAAGAAGGAGAAGCCGCGCACGGTGACGATGCGGGACACGCCCGGCTCGGCCATGAAGTGCTTCTCGGCCGCCTCGATGGCCGCCATCGTGCGGTTCACGGTCGCGTCCGAGGGCGCCTGGAAGTTGACGATGATGTAACCCTGGTCCTCGTTCGGCAGGAACGAGGTGGGCAGGCGCACATAGAGCCAGCCGAGGCCGATCAGCAGCGCCAGATAGATGATGAGGTAGCGCCCGCCGCGGCGGACCAGGTGGCCGACGACGGCCGAGTAGCCGTGCGAGGTCTTGTCGAAGCCGCGGTTGAACCAGCCGAAGAAGCCGCGCTTGGCGTGGTGGTGGCCGGCCTGGACGGGCTTGAGGAAGGTCGCGGCGAGCGCCGGCGTCAGCGACAGCGCCAGGAAGGCCGAGAACAGGATCGACACGACCATGGTCAGGCTGAACTGCTTGTAGATCACGCCCACCGCGCCGGGGAAGAAGGCGAGCGGGATGAACACCGAGACCAGCACGGCGGTGATGCCGATGACGGCGCCGGTGATCTGGCCCATGGCCTTGCGGGTGGCCTCCTTCGGCGACAGGCCCTCCTCCGACATGATGCGCTCGACGTTCTCCACGACGACGATGGCGTCGTCGACGAGGATGCCGATGGCGAGCACCATGGCGAACATGGTCAGCACGTTGATGGAGAAGCCCGTGGCATACATCACGGCGCAGGTGCCGAGCAGCGCCACCGGCACGACGATGGCCGGAATGAGCGTGTAGCGCAGGTTCTGCAGGAACAGGAACATCACGAGGAAGACGAGCACCATCGCCTCGGCGAGCGTGTGCAGCACCTTCTCGATCGACACCTTGACGAAGGGCGAGGTGTCGTAGGGCACGGCGAACTCGACGCCCGGCGGGAAGCTGGTGGCCAGCTCCGTCATCCGCTTCTTCACCGCCTCGGCGGTCGCGAGCGCATTGCCGGTGGGCGAGAGCTGCACCGCGATGGCGGCGGCCGGCTTGCCGTTGAGGCGCGCCGACGTGGCATAGGCCTGGGCGCCCACTTCGATGCGTGCGACGTCGCGCAGGCGCACCAGCGAGCCGTCGCGATTGGCGCGCAGCACGATGGAGCCGAATTCGTCGGGCGAGACGAGCTGGCCCTTGACGAGGACCGTGGCGGTGACCTGCTGGTTGATCGGGTTCGGCAATGCGCCGATAGACCCTGCGGCCACCTGCGCGTTCTGCGCCGTCACCGCGGTGGTGACGTCGGCGGCCGTCAGGTTGAGGCCAACCATCTTGTCCGGGTCGAGCCAGATGCGCATGGCACGCTCGGACGCGAAGAGCTGGGCGCGGCCGACGCCGGGCACCCGGCGGATCTCGCCGAGGATGTTGCGGCTCATGTAGTCGCCGAGGCCGATGTCGTCGAGCGTGCCGTCGGTGGAGGTCAGCGTCACCACGAGCAGGAAGTTCGAGCGCGCCTGGTCGACCTGCACGCCCTGCTGGCTCACCGAGCGCGGCAGGCGCGGCTCGACGCGGCGCACGCGGTTCTGCACCTCGACCGCCGCCGCGGCGCCGTTGGTGCCCGGGCGGAACGTCACGGTGATCTGGATGGAGCCCGTCGTGTCGGCGACCGACTCGAAATAGAGCAGGCCCTCGATGCCGTTCAGCTCCTCCTCGATCGGCCGCGTGACCGCCTGGTAGGCGTCCTCCGGCGAGGCGCCGGGATAGGCCGTGTTGATGGTGATCTGCGGCGGGGCGACGTCCGGGTACTGCGCGACGGGCAGCTGCGGAATGGCGAGCACGCCGCCGAGCATGATGAGGATGGCGACGACCCAGGCGAAGATGGGTCGGTTGATGAAGAATTGGGGCATTGCGCGGTCCTCAGCGGGAGGCCGGCGCGGCGCCGGATGCCGCCTGGCCCGGCGGGGCCCAGGGTCGCGACGTGACCTTGGCGCCGGGGCGCAGGCGCTGGAAGCCGTCCACCACCACCCGGTCGCCGTCGGCGAGGCCGTCGTCGATCACCGCGTCGGTGGCGACGACGCGCGAGGTGCGCACGATGCGCACCTCCACCGTGTCGTCCGCCTTGACCACCCAGAGCTGGGCGCGCCCGGCGGTGTCGCGCTGGATCGCCTGCTGCGGCACGGTGATCGCGTTCTGCTGGATTCCCTGCTCGATGAGCACGCGGACATACATGCCGGGCAAGAGGTCGCCGTTCGGATTGGGGAACTCGCCGCGCAGGGTCACCTGGCCGGTGCCGGCATCGACGGTGGCCTCGGAGAACAGGAGCCGGCCGGTGTGCGGGTAGGGGCTGCCGTCGTCGAGGATCAGCTTGACGGTGGCCTCGTCCGTCTTGTCCGGCGTGACGGCGCCGGCCTGCATGGCGCGGCGCAGGCGGATGAGGTCGGTCGCCGACTGGGTGAAGTCGGCATAGATCGGGTCGAGCTGCTGGATGGTGGCCAGCGCCTCGGTGCCGTTGGCGGCCACCAGCGCGCCTTCGGTGATGAGGGCTCGGCCGATGCGCCCGCTGATCGGCGCGGTGATGTCGGCATATTTCAGGTTGAGCTCGGCCGAGGCGAGGCCGGCACGGGCGCTGGCGACGTCGGCGTCGGCCTGGGCGAGGGTCGCGACCGCGCTGTCGACCTGCTGGGGGCTGGCGACGTTCCGCTCGCGCAGCTGCTCGGTGCGGTCGCTCTGCTGCTGGGCGAGGAGCCGGGTCGCCTGGGCACGCTGCAGCGTCGCCCGCGAGCGCTCGACCTCGACGCGGAACGGCTCGGGGTCGATGCGGTAGAGGACGTCGCCTTCCTTCACCAGGCTGCCCTGCTGGAAGACGCGGGCGATGACGATGCCGGAGACGCGCGGCCGCACCTGGGCGATGCGCGTCGGCGCGATGCGGCCGGGCAGCTCGCTGATGATCGGGACCGCGCCCGCCTTCACCGTGACGATGCCGACCGGCGGCGGCGGAGCCTGGCCGGGGGCCTGGGCCTGGGCGGGAGCGGAGGTTGCCAGGGCGGCGACGATCGCGGACGCGGCGAGAAAACGAGAAACCGACATGAAAAGCCCCAGTCCCCGCCCCTCCGGCGGGGCGGATCGCCAGACAGGCGAAAATACATACAGCGGCGCATGTAAACGACGCGCCGCACTGCGGCAAGGCTGCCACAGGCACTTCACCCGGATGTGACGACCCGCAAGACAGGTCGTGGTGAAGGCTTCCTCAACCGCGACCGCCACTCCATACACCCGGCCGCACCCTCGGGTGGCAGCAGATGGGTGGGCCGACGAGCCTGGCATGCCTCGACGCCGGACCGCCGGCGGCGCATCATCCGCCGATGAACCAGAACCTCGACGATCCCGCGGTCAAGCGCCGGCTCGTGGTCCTGCTGCTGAAGCTGACGCCCTTCGCCTTCGTTCTCTGCTGGGTGCTGGCGGCGCTGCAGGGCGCACCGGCCTTCACCTGCACGGTGATCGCCGGAGCGGCGGCGGGCGCCACGCTGGGCGCGGCGGTCAGCATCGGCCTGTTCGGTTCGGGATCGCGCTACGTCTTCATGGCCGTCGTCATTCTCATCGGCCTCGCCAACGCCCTGATGCGCTGAAACCGCTCCCATCCCCCGCTCGGCCGATTGACCGGGCGATCATCGCTGACAAAGGTGCGGGCCGCATCGGGACATCAGGGCGCGACGCCCGGCCTGGCCGGCAAGCGCAGGAGAACAGCACCATGGACGCACGGGGTTCGGCAGCGATCATCACGGGGGGAGCCTCGGGCCTCGGCGGCGCCACGGCGACGCGGCTGGCGAAGGCCGGCGCCAAGGTCACCATCTTCGACCTCAACGAGGACCTGGGCAGGAAGCTCGCCGCCGAGATCGGCGGCCATTTCGTCAAGGTCAACGTCACCGACGAGGCTGGCGTCGATGCTGCCCTCGCCGAGGCCGAGGGCCTGCACGGCAAGGCGCGCATCTGCGTCAACTGCGCCGGCATCGGCCCGCCCGCCAAGGTCATCGCCCGCGACGGTTCGCCCCTGCCGCTCGGCGACTTCAACAAGATCATCCAGGTGAACCTGCTCGGCACCTTCAACGTGCTGTCGAAGTTCGCCGCCCGCCTGCACACCGCCGATCCCGTCGGCGAGGAGCGCGGCGTCATCGTCAACACCGCGTCCGTCGCCGCCTTCGACGGGCAGATCGGCCAGCCGGCCTATGCGGCCTCCAAGGGCGGCATCGTCGGCATGACCCTGCCCATCGCCCGCGAGCTCGCCCGCTTCGGCATCCGCGTCGTCACCATCGCGCCGGGCCTCTTCCTCACGCCCCTGATGGGCTCGCTGCCGAAGGAGGCGCAGGACTCCCTCGGCGCCCAGGTGCCCTTCCCCTCGCGCCTCGGCCATCCGGACGAGTACGCCATGATGGTCGAGGCGATCGTCGCCAACCCCATGCTGAACGGCGAGACCATCCGCCTCGACGGCGCCATTCGCATGAGCCCGAAATGAGCACCCACGCCGCCGTCGAGCCCGCCGGCGCCACGCCGCGGGCCAAGGCCATCGCGGCGAAGGTCGAGGCCTTCGTCCGCGACGTCGTCGTGCCCTACGAGAAGGACCCGCGGCAGGGTCCGCACGGGCCGACCGAGGAGCTCGTCCACGAGATGCGCGCCAAGGCGCGTGCCGCCGGCGTGCTCACGCCCCACATCCTCGGCGACGGCGACCACCTGACCCAGGCCGAGACCGCCTATGTGCTGATCCGCTCCGGCCTCTCGATCCTGGGCCCGACGGCGGTCAACACCGCCGCCCCCGACGAGGGCAACATGTACCTCCTCGGCAAGGTCGGCTCGGAGGCGCAGAAGGAGCGGTTCCTGAAGCCGCTGGTGGAGGGCCGCGCCCGCTCCGCCTTCTTCATGACCGAGCCCGCCCTCGAGGGCGGCGCCGGCTCCGACCCCTCGATGATGCTGACCACCTGCCGCCTCGACGGCAACCACTGGGTGATCAACGGCCGCAAGGCCTTCATCACCGGGGCGGAGGGCGCGAAGGTCGGCATCGTCATGGCGAAGTCGGACGACGGCGCCTGCATGTTCCTCGTCGATCTGCCGGATCCCGCCATCCGCACCGAGCGCGTGCTCGACACCATCGATTCCTCGATGCCCGGCGGCCATGCGGTCGTCACCATCGACAACCTCAGGGTCCCCGCCGACCAGATGCTGGGGGCGAGCGGCGAGGGCTTCAAATATGCCCAGGTACGCCTGTCGCCGGCCCGCCTGTCGCACTGCATGCGCTGGCTCGGCGCCTGCACCCGCGCCAACGAGATCGCCACCGACTATGCCTGCCGCCGCCAGGCCTTCGGCAAGACGCTGATCGACCACGAGGGCGTCGGCTTCATGCTGGCCGAGAACCTCATCGACCTGAAGCAGGCCGAGCTGATGATCGACTGGTGCGCCGGCGTCCTCGACGGCGGCTCGCTCGGCACCGCCGAGAGCTCCATGGCCAAGGTCGCCGTCTCCGAGGCGCTGATGCGCATCGCCGACCGGTGCGTGCAGGTCATGGGCGGCATGGGCGTCTCCGGCGACACCATGGTCGAACAGGTGTTCCGGGAGGTCCGCGCCTTCCGCATCTATGACGGCCCGACCGAGGTCCACAAATGGTCGCTGGCCAAGAAGATCAAGCGCGACTGGAAGCAGGCCCGCGCCGGCTGACGCGGCCAAACCGGGCGCCGCAGGGCGGGCCCGCCAAGGAGGATGAGAGATGCCCGAGGCCTATATCGTCGAAGCCGTCAGGACCGCCGGCGGCCGCCGCGGCGGCAAGCTCGCCGGCTGGCACCCCGCCGATCTCGGCGGCGAAGTGCTGAACGCCCTCGTCGACCGCACCGGTGTCGACCCGGCCGCCATCGAGGACGTCGTGGTCGGCTGCGTCAGCCAGGGTGGCGAACAGGCCTTCCACGTCGGCCGCAACATGGTCCTCGCCTCGAAGCTCCCCGAGAGCGTTCCGGCGGTGACCATCGACCGCCAGTGCGGCTCCTCCCAGCAGGCCATGCAGTTCGCCGCCCAGGCGGTGATGTCGGGCACCCAGGACCTCGTCATCGCCGCGGGCGTCGAGAGCATGACCCGCGTGCCCATGGGCTCGGTCACCGGGCTCTACGCCAAGGCCGGCATCGGCGAGGGCCCCTTCTCGAAGCGCATCCAGCAGCGCTTCGGCGTCGAGGGCTTCAGCCAGTTCACCGGCGCCGAGATGATCGCGAAGAAATACGGCTTCACCCGCGACGAGCTCGACCGCTACGCGCTGGAGAGCCATCGCCGCGCCATGGCCGCGACGGAAGCCGGCGCCTTCGACCGCGAGATCGTCGCGATCGACGTCGACGGTGAGCTGCACCGCCGCGACGAGGGCATCCGCTTCGACGCGACGCTGGAGGGCATCGGCTCGGTGAAGACCCTCGTCGAGGGCGGCGTCATCACCGCCGCCAATGCCAGCCAGATCTGCGACGGCGCGTCCGGCGTCCTCATCGCCAACGAGCGCGCCGTGAAGGCCCACGGCCTGAAGCCCATCGCCCGCATCCACAACCTCACGGTCACCGCCGGCGACCCCGTCATCATGCTGGAGGAGCCGCTCCCCGCCACCGACCGTGCGCTGAAGCGCGCCGGCATGCGGATGGAGGACATCGACCTCTACGAGGTGAACGAGGCCTTCGCCCCCGTGCCCCTCGCCTGGCTCCGCCACACCGGCGCCGACCCGGCGAAGCTCAACGTCAACGGCGGCGCCATCGCGCTCGGCCACCCGCTCGGCGCCTCCGGCACGAAGCTGATGGCGACGCTGATCCACGCCCTGAAGGCCCGCGGCAAGCGCTACGGCCTGCAGACCATGTGCGAGGGTGGCGGCATCGCCAACGTGACCATCGTCGAGCCGCGGCGGATCCGCCCGCCGCGGCGCAACCACCAAGAGCAGCGGACAGCTGCCGCTCCAGGAAACACCGCCCGAGAGGATTTTTGCGTCCATGCACGCCACCCATCCGTGCGCCCATGCGGCAGCCCATCCCGACAAGGTCGCCTACCGGATGGCCGGCTCGGGAGACGCCATCACCTACGGCGAACTCGACCGCCGCTCCAACCAGGGCGCCCACCTGTTGCGCTCCCTCGGGCTGAAGGCCGGCGACCACATCGCCCTCATCATGGAGAACGGCATTTCGTTCATGGAGGTGTGCTGGGCGGCCCAGCGCGCCGGCATCTACTACACCGCCATCAGCCGCTACCTGACCCCTGACGAGATCAGCTACATCGTCCGCGACTGCGGCGCCCGCGCCCTCGTCGTCACGCCGCAGACCGCCGGGCAGGCCGCCCCGCTGGCCGGCGATGCGGGCCTCGCCCTGTTCATGACGGGTACCGCTGCCCCCGGCTTCCGCTCCTTCGACGCGGAGCGCGCGGCGATGCCTGAGACGCCCATCGCCGACGAGACCGCCGGCTGGGACATGCTCTATTCCTCGGGAACGACGGGGCGCCCGAAGGGCGTCAAAAAGCCCTTCGCCGCCGAGCCCATCGACAAGCTGAACCCCCTGCTCAAGGTTCTCTGCCAGGACATGTGCGGCATGGGGCCGGACAGCGTCTATCTCTCGCCGGCGCCGCTCTATCACGCTGCTCCGCTGCGCTTCAACATGATGGTCGTCGCCCTCGGCGGCACCTCCATCATCATGGAGAAGTTCGACGCCGAGGAGTTCCTGCGCCTCGTCGAGCTCCACCGCGTCACCCATTCCCAGCTCGTGCCGACCATGTTCGTGCGCATGCTGAAACTGCCCGAGGACGTCCGCGCCCGCCACGACGTCTCCTCCCTGAAGGCCGCGGTCCACGCCGCCGCCCCCTGCCCGCCCGACGTCAAGCAGGCGATGATCGAATGGTGGGGCCCGATCCTGCTCGAATACTATGCCGGCACCGAGGCCAACGGCGTGACGGTCATCAACTCCGCCGAATGGCTCGGCCACCGCGGCAGCGTCGGCCGGCCCTTCGTCGGCAAGGTGAAGATCCTCGGCGACGACGGCGCCGAAGTGCCCACGGGCGAGATCGGCGCGGTCTATTTCGCCGACGGCCCGGCCTTCGCCTATCACAACGACCCGGTGAAGACGGCCGGCGCCCACAACGAGCGCGGCTGGTCGACCCTCGGCGACATCGGCTTCGTCGACGCCGAGGGCTATCTCTACCTGACCGACCGCAAGGCCTACATGATCATCTCCGGCGGCGTGAACATCTACCCGCAGGAGACCGAGGACGTGCTGATCCTCCATCCCGCGGTCGCCGACGTCGCCGTCTTCGGCATTCCCAACGCCGAGATGGGCGAGGAGGTGAAGGCCGTCGTGCAGCCGCGCGACATGGCCCTCGCCGGCCCGGATCTCGCCGCCGAACTCCAGGCCTTCTGCCGGTCGCGGCTCTCGGCGATCAAGTGCCCGAAGAGCATCGACTTCCTCGCCGAGCTGCCGCGGACGCCCACCGGCAAGCTGGTGAAGCGCCACCTCGCCGACCGCTACAAGGCGGCGGCCGCCGCCCGACCCTGACTATCGCAGCCAGGACCACCCCCAAGGAGATCCATTGATGTTGAAGACGATGATCCGGCATTGCGCCGGCGCCGCCCTGCTGGCGGCCGCGAGCCTTCCGGCCTCGGCCCAGATTTCCAACGACACCGTCCGCCTCGTGGTCCTCAACGACCAGTCCTCCGCCTACAGCGACACCTCGGGCCGCGGCTCGGTGGTCGCCGCCGAGCTCGCGGTGGAGGATTTCGGACCGACCGTCGCCGGCAAGCCGATCCAGGTCATGAGCGCCGACCACCAGAACAAGGTCGACATCGCCGCGACCCTGGTGAAGCGCATGATCGACGGCGACAACGCCGACGCCTTCTTCGACATCGCCAATTCCGGCGTGTCGTTGGCGATCCAGGACATGATCCGCCAGTCGAACAAGATCGTGGTCCATGTCGGCTCCGGCAATGTCGACCTCGTCGGCAAGTCCTGCACGCCGAACAGCGCCCTCTGGCTCTACGACACCTACGCCCTGGCCAAGGGCCTCGCCACGGCGCTGCTCAGCGACCGCCACAAGCGCTGGTTCCTGCTCACCGCCGACTACGCCTTCGGCCACGCCATGCAGCGCGACATGACCGAGACGCTGCGGGCCCGCGGCGGCGAGGTGATCGGCGCGGTGCGCCATCCGCTCAACTCGATGGATTTCTCCTCCTTCCTGATGCAGGGCGGAGCCAACATGCAGGTCCTCGCCCTGCTCAATGCCGGCGCCGACACCACCAACGCCATCAAGCAGGCCTCCGAGTTCGGCCTGATGCGCCAGGGCGTGAAGCTCGCCGTGCCGATCTTCACCCTCGTCAACGTCAAGGGCATCGGCAACGAGATCGCCCAGGGCACCACCTTCCTCGCCGGCTACTACTGGGACCGCAACGACGCGAGCCGCGCCTTCTCCCGCCGCTTCGAGGCGAAGATGGGCCGCCCGCCGACCCACGCCCAGGCCGCCGTCTACAGCGCCGTGCTGCACTACCTGAAGGCCGTGCAGGCCTCCGGCACCGATGCCGGCGACCGCGTCATGGCGAAGATGAAGGAGTTGCCGGTGCAGGACTTCATGACGGCGAACGCGCAGCTGCGCGCCGACGGCCGCCTGATGCGCGACATGCTGCTGGTCGAGGTCAAGGCACCGGCGGAATCCAGGGGCCCGTGGGATCTCCTGCACGTCCGCTCCACCATCGCCGCGGCCGACATGATCCAGCCGCTGGCCGAGAGCCAGTGCCCGCTCGCCCGCGCGCAGTGAGCCGACCGTCACGCCGGCGGTCCTGCGGCCGCCGGCGCTTGTTCTGAATCATTCCAGACTGGGTCCGTCCCTGCTAAGCCTCGCCTGCTGCGGCGCCGACCCCGGTGCCGCGCCGGGAGGCATCATGGAGGCGGACCGCATCAAGGCTCTCCTCCCCGTGGTGCCCGCCGCCGGGCTCGCCTTCGGACTGCTGGCGGGCTGGCTGGGCCGGCCCGAGGTCTCCGGTCCGCTCTGGACCCTCGCCACCCTCGTCGTTCTCCTCGCCCTCGCCGTCGAGATCGTCACCAGCCTCCGGCGTGGCGAGGTCGGGCTCGATCTCGTCGCCTTCCTCTCCATGACCGCCGCGCTCGCCGTCGGCGAGACGCTGGCCGCCGCCGTCGTGGCGCTCATGTATGCCGGCGGGCAGAACCTCGAGGCCTTCGCCGAGCGCCGCGCCCGGCGCGACATGGCCGCTCTCCTCGGGCGCGCGCCGCGCACCGCCATGCGCTATGCGGCCGGCGGGCTCGCCGAGGTCGACCTGGCGGAGATCGCGGTCGGCGACCGCCTGCTGGTGCGCCAGGGCGACGTGGTGGCCGTCGACGGCACGGTGGCAGGCAATCTCGCCGTGCTGGACGAGGCGGCGATCACCGGCGAATCGGTGCCGGTGCAGCGGCGGAAGGGCGAGCCCGTCATCTCCGGCACGCTCAATGTCGGCGGTCCCTTCGACATGACCGCCGGCCGCGTCGCCAGGGACAGCACCTTCGCCGGCATCGTCCGCATGGTGGAGAGCGCCCAGCGATCGAAGGCGCCGATGGCCCGGCTCGCCGACCGCTTCGCCCTGGCCTTCCTCGGCCTCGCGGTCGCCATGGCGGGCGGCGCCTGGCTCTTCTCCGGCGATCCCGTCCGCGCCGTCGCCGTCCTCGTCGTCGCGACGCCCTGCCCGCTGATCCTCGCCGTCCCCGTCGCCATCGTCTCCGGCCTGTCGCGGGCCGCCGCCCGCGGCATCCTGATCAAGGGCGGCAAGGCGCTGGAGTCCCTCGCGCGCGTGCGCGTTCTCGTCTTCGACAAGACCGGCACCCTGACCCGCGGCGAGGCCGAGATCACCTCCGAGATCGTCTTCGGCGGCATGACGCCCCGCGAACTGCTGCGCCTCGCCGCCTCCGCCGACCAGGTCTCCAAGCATGTGGTCGCCCGCACCCTGGTCGCGGCCGCGGAGGCGCGCGGCCTCGCCCTGTCGGTGCCGGAGAAGGCGCGCGAGGTCCCAGGCGAGGGCGTCGTCGCCACCATCGACGGGCGCGCGGTCGCCGTCGGCGGCATCGGCTTCGTCACCGACCTCACGGGCGGCGATGATGCGGACCGGCTCCGGGCGCTCGGCAAGGACCGCGGCATCGTCGTGGCCGTGGCGATCGACGGACGCCTCGCCGGCGGCCTCCTCATGGTGGACGAGCTCAGACCCGGCGCCGCCGACCTGCTCCACCGCCTGCGCGGCCTCGGCATCGTCCGCATCGTGCTCGCCACCGGCGACCGCCGGGCGGTGGCCGAGGCGGTGACCGCCGACCTGCCGGTCGACGCCATCCACGCCGATCTCGCCCCCGGCGACAAGGTCGCCATCGTCGTCGCCGAGCGCGCCTTCGGGGCCGTGATGATGGTCGGGGACGGGGTCAACGACGCCCCCGCCCTGGCCGCGGCCGAGATCGGGGTCGCCATGGGCGCGACGGGCTCAGCCGCAGCCGCCGAGACGGCGGACGTCGTGCTGCTGGTCGACCAGCTCGACCGCCTCGCCGAGGCCCTGGCGATCGCCGCCCGCTCGCGGTCCATCGCCCTGCAGAGCGTCGTCGCCGGCCTCGGCCTCTCCGTCGCGGGCATGACGGCGGCAGCCTTCGGCCTGATCACGCCGGTTCAGGGCGCCGTCATGCAGGAGGTGATCGACGTCGCGGTGATCCTCAACGCCCTGAGGGCCCTGACCCCCGGCCGGAGCGGTGCATCCGCCCCCGCCTGAGCCGGCCCGCGCGCCTTCAGCCCACCGGCAGCGTCGCCTTCATCGAGGGCCGCGCGGCGAAGCCCTCGTACCAGGCGGCGAGCCGCGCGTTGCCGTCGCGCCAGCCGATGTCGGGGAAGCGGAAGTCGAGATAGCCGAGCGACACGCCGGCCGCGATGGTGCCGATGTCGAGGCGGCTCTCCAGATGGCCGATCCATTCCTGCGAATAGGCGGCCACCGTGGTGTGGATCTTGGTGATCTGGCCCTTGTGCCAGTCGGCCCAGCGCAGCGCCTCCGGCCGCGCCACGGTCTCGTAGCGGGCGAGCAGGGCGGCATCGAGCATCTCGTCGGCGGCCGACTGCAGCACCAGCGCCTTCCAGCGGTCGGCGCCCGCGGCGGGGAAGAGGCCCGGCGCACTGCCGACCGAGTCGAGATACTCGCAGATGACGCGGCTGTCGTAGATCGCCGTGCCGTCGTCGGCGACGAGGGTCGGCACCTTGCCGGTGGGGTTGTGCGCCTTGATCGAGGCGTCCTGGTTGATCGGGTGGGCGGCCGAGCCGAGCTTTTCGATCTGGCCGTCGATGCCGCGCTCGATGGCGCAGACCATGACCTTCCGGACGAAGGGGGACGCGGGGGAGAAGAAGAGCTTCA
>LNFM01004766.1_pt1 | contig 29874 bp, 31 predicted proteins | sample 596031 | NCBI WGS metagenome assembly LNFM01 (sample SAMN04254537, study PRJNA301005) | activated carbon metagenome | isolation source: dual media filters at the Ann Arbor, Michigan drinking water treatment plant | place: USA: Ann Arbor
CGGCGCGGCTGATCGCGCTGAACGATGCCGATGTCATGGTCGCCGGCGGCGCCGAGGCCGCGGTGGCGGAGATCGGCATGGCCGGCTTCTGCGCATCCCGCGCCCTGTCCACCGCCTTCAACGACGACCCCACCAAGGGCAGCCGCCCCTGGGACCGCGACCGTGACGGCTTCGTCATGGGCGAGGGTGCCGGCGTGGTGGTGCTGGAGGAGCTGGAGCACGCCAAGGCGCGCGGCGCCAAGATCTACGCCGAGGTGATCGGCTACGGCATGTCTGGCGACGCCTATCACATCACCGCCCCCACCGAGGATGGCGATGGCGCCTTCCGCGCCATGCGCGCCGCGCTGAAATCAGCCAGCCTGTCTCCGGCCGATATCCAGTACGTCAACGCGCATGGCACCTCCACGCCGATGGGCGACGACCTGGAGCTGCAGGCGGTGGAGCGGCTCTGGGGCGATGAGGCGAAGACCCTCGCCATGTCCTCGACCAAGTCGGCCATCGGGCACCTGCTGGGTGCCGCCGGCGCGGTGGAAGGGATTTTCTCCATCCTCGCGATCCGCGACGGCGTGGCGCCGCCGACGCTGAACCTGGAAAACCCGTCCCGGGACAGCGTGATCGACCGGGTGGCGCTGCAAGCTCAGCCGCGCAGGATCGACACCGTGCTTTCCAACAGCTTCGGCTTCGGCGGCACCAACGCCAGCATCATTTTCCGCAAGGCGGACTGACGTTCCGGCCAGCCGCCTTGCCAGGGGCGGCGTCCGGCGCCAGTCATAGACCATGCGCCGACTGATCGCCCTGCTGCTTGTCCTGCTGTTCCTGGCCGCCGGTGCCGGGGGGGCCTTCTGGTATGGGCGGCAGCAATGGACCGCCCCGGGCCCGCTGGCGCAGCCCACGCAAATGGTGGTGCCGCGCGGCGGCACCGCCGCCATCGCCGAGGCGCTGGCCGAACAGGGCGTCATCGCCCAGCCCATGGCCTTCCTCGCCGCCACCTGGCTGACCCGCGCCGAAGGCCCGCTGCGGGCCGCTGAATTCCAGTTCCCCGCCCAGGCCAGCCTGCGCGACGTGCTGCATGTTCTGCGCGACGCCCGCCCGGTGCAGCGCCGCCTGACCATCCCCGAGGGGCTGACCGTGCAGCAGATCGCGCGCCTGCTGGAGGCCGCCGAGGGCCTGGTGGGCGACACCCCCGCCTTCGCCGAGGGCGAGATCCTGCCCGAGACCTACGCCTTCCAATGGGGCGACAACCGCGCCGCGCTGGTGCGCCGGGCAAGGCAGGCAATGGACCAGGCGCTGGCCGAGATCTGGGCCGCACGCGCGCCCAACCTGCCGATCACGACCCCGCGGGAGGCGCTGATCCTGGCCAGTATCGTGGAGCGTGAGACCGGCCAGCGTGACGAACGCGCCCTTGTCGCCGGCGTTTTCCTGAACCGCCTGCGCCGCGGCATGCCGCTGCAATCGGATCCCACCGCCGCCTATGCCGCCGCCGATGGCGGGGTGCTGGACCGGCCGCTGACGCGGGCCGATCTGGACCGCGACCACCCCTTCAACACCTATCGCATCCGCGGCCTGCCGCCCGCCCCCATCGCCAGCCCGGGGCGGGAGGCGCTGCGCGCCGTAGCGCGGCCGGAAGCCACGGATTTCCTCTATTTCGTCGCGGACGGCACCGGCGGCCACGCCTTCGGCCGCACGCTGGAGGAGCATAACCGCAACGTGGCCCGGTGGCGGGAGATCGAGAGGTCCCGCGCGCCGCAGCGATGAACGCACCCGCGCTGCTGACCGGCCCCGCCTTGTGGTGGCGGCTGCTGGTGATCGGCGGGTTGTGGGGGTCTTCCTTCCCGCTGCTGCGGCTGGTCGCGGCCGAGATGTCGCCCTTCGCCCTGGCCGCGGTGCGGGGCGGCTTCGCGGCACTGGCGGTGCTGGCCTTCCTCGCCGCCAGCGGGCAGTTGCGCGGGCCGATCCGGCGCTACTGGCTGCCGGCCCTGGTGCTGGGCACCTGCAATGGCTGGGCACCCAACCTGCTGACGGCCTTCGCGCTCAGCCATATCCAGGCCGCCCCCGCCGCGCTGATCCATGCCGGCACGCCGCTGCTGGTGGCGCTGATCGCGACCGTGGTGCTGCAGGAGGAAAGGCCGGGGCTGCGGGGTGCGGCCGGGCTGCTGCTGGGCTTTTGCGGCATCGCGGTGATCCTGGGGCCGGATGCGCTGGCGGGCGGCGCCAGCTTCACGGGCGGATTGCTGATCCTGCTCTCCGGCCTGTTCTACGCCACGGGCACCGTCTATGCGCGCAAGGCCCGCATCGGCGGGGCGCCGCAGATCGTGCTGGGGCAGCAGGTGGTGGCGGGTCTGGTCGCGGGCGGGCTGTCGCTGCCCTTCGGCGGCCCCGAATCCTATATCCAGCCGGGCTGGGTCTATGGCGTGTTGCTGCTGCTGGGGGTGGTGACCTCCGCCCTGCCGCTGACCATGTTCCTGCGGCTGCTGGCCCGTGCGCGCGTCACGGATGCCTCCATGGTCGGCTACATCCAGCCGCCCTTCGCCGCCGGGGTGGGGGCGCTGCTGCTCGGCGAATGGCCGTCGCCGCTGGTGCTGGTGGGGGGTGCCATCGTGTTGGCCGGGGTGTGGCTGGCGACGTCCCGGCGTTAACTTTCCACGGGCTTGGCCGGCACCTGGGACATCAGCCGGTTGCGCCAGCCGGGCGGCAGGGCGCCGGCGATCCGGGACAGGGCATAGAGCCGGCGCGGATAGGCCACCCGGACCCGGCCGGCGGCGATGCCGGCCAGGGTCCGCGCGGCGGCCTGGGCCGGGGTCATCAGCCAGGGCATGGGGAAGGGATTCTTCGCCGTCATGGCCGTGCGGATATAGCCGGGGCAGATGGCGTGCAGGCGGATGCCGCGCGTCCGCTGGCTGGCATCGGTCGCCTCCGCCCAGCGCTGCACCGCGGATTTGCTGGCGCAATAGGCGGGCGCGCCCGGGGCGGCGACGAAGGCCGCCAGGCTCGCCACCACCGCCACCCGCCCGCGCAGCCCATCCGCACCCGGCGCCTGCGCGGCCATTTTCTCCAGCGCCGGCAGCGCGGTGTTCAGCACGCCGCCAAGGTTGGTGGCGAAGATGCGCGCGGCCTGCGCCGGCGGTTCCACCGCATCCCCGGTGCCGCCCGAGATCCCCGCATTGGCAATCACCAGGTCAAGCCGCCCGACGCCGCCGATCCAGCCCGCCATCGCCGCCGCATCCGTCACATCGAGCACCATCGGGCGCACCGTGGCGCCGAGGGCGGCACAGGCCTCCGCCACCTCCGCAAGCCGGGCGGCATCGCGGCCGGACAGGTGCAGCGTCACGCCAGGTGCCGCGCAGGCCTCCGCCAGTGCCCGGCCGAGGCCGGAGGAGGCGCCGGTGATCAGCACACCGTTCCAGGAATCGTCTCGCATGCCTTGCCCTTCGCCACGGTCGGGAGGACAAGGCGCGCATGAGCATCCTCGCCTCGATGACCGGTTTTGCCCGCGACAGCGGCACGCTGCCGGACGGTTCCTCCTTCGTCTGGGAGTTGCGCAGCGTCAACGGCCGCGGGCTGGATGTGCGGCTGCGCCTTCCGCCCGGCCTCGATGTGCTGGAAGCCCCGCTTCGGGACGCGGTGGGAAAGCGCCTGAAGCGCGGCAACCTCAACGCCACCCTGACCCTGAAGCGGGAGGACCGGGCACCGCGGCTGACGCCGGACCCGGTGGCGCTGGAGGCGGCGATCCAATTGGTGCTGGAAGTCTCCGCCCGCCTGCCCGGCGCCCCGGTGCCGACCGCGGAGGCGGTTCTGTCCCTGCCCGGCGTGCTGCGCGCGGAGGTGTCCGAGCCGGATGAGGGCGCCGAGGAGGCCAAGCGCACGACGCTGGCCGCTTCCTTCGCCGTGGCGCTGGATGGGCTGGTGGCATCTCGCGCCCGCGAAGGCGCGCAACTCGCAAAAATCCTGGAGACGCTGCTGGGGGAGATCGCGGCGCTGCGGGACGCCGCCGCCGTGGAGGCCGCCGGCCAGCCCGCCGCCCAGCGCGCCCGGCTGCTGGAAAACCTGGCCAACCTGCTGGGCGAGGGCGATGTCCGCGCCCGGGTGCCGGAGGAAAGGCTGGCGCAGGAAGTGGCGATGCTCGCCCAGCGTTCCGATGTGCGGGAGGAGCTGGACCGGCTTTCCGCGCATATCACCGAAGCCCGGACCCTGCTGGCCTCCGGCGAGGCCATCGGCCGCAAGATGGAGTTCCTCACCCAGGAATTCGTCCGCGAGGCCAATACCCTGTGCAGCAAATCCGCCAGCGTGGCGCTGACCCGCGTCGGGCTGGAGCTGAAGGCGGCGATCGAGCGGCTGCGCGAGCAGGCGGCCAACGTCGAATGATGACCACCACCACCCACGCCCCCCGACGTGGCGTCTGCCTGGTGCTGGCCTCGGCGCCGGGTGTCGGCAAGACCAGCGTCTCCCGCGCCCTGCTGGAGATGGAGCCGGAGCTGGCGCTGTCCGTCTCCGCCACCACCCGCGCGGCACGCCCCGGCGAGCTGGAAGGCGTGCACTACTTCTTCCGCAGCCAGGATCAGTTCGACGCGATGGTCGAGGCCGGCGAATTCCTGGAATACGCCAAATTCATCGGCCGGTCCTACGGCACCCCGCGGGCCGCGGTGGAATCCAGCCTCGCCGCCGGGCGGGACGTGCTGTTCGACATCGAATGGCAGGGCCATCGCCAGCTGCGCGAAAGGCTGCCGGGCGATGTGGTGGGCGTTTGCCTGCTGCCACCCTCCATGGCGGAGCTGGAACGCCGCCTGCGCGGCCGTGCCCAGGATAGCGAGGCCGAGATCGCCCGCCGCCTGGTCGCCGCCAAGGACGAGATCGCGCATTGGTCGGATTTCGACCACGTGCTGGTGAACCGCGATTTCGACCGCACGGTGGCGGAGGTGCGCGCCATCCTGCACGCTGCCCGCAACACGCGCGCGCGGCAGCCCTGGCTGCCGGAGTTCATCGACACACTCATGCAGGGGTAACGCCGGATGGGCGGGGTGGTGGAGGTCGTCTTGCCGGTCTTCATCCTGATCGCCCTCGGCTATGCGGCCGTGCTGCGGCGACTGGTGAGCGACGAGGCGTTGAAGGGCATGTCCCTTTTCGTCTTCGGCCTGGCCGCCCCCGCCCTGCTGTTCGCCGGCGGCACGCGGCCGCATGAGGGTGCGGGGGGCGCAGCCCTTGCGATCATTCCCGCCTCCGTCCTGACCTTCGGGCTGGTGGTGCTGGCGGCGCGGCGCCTCTTCAGGCTGACGCTGGCGGAAGCGGCGCTGTTCGCGCTGGCCTGCGTCTTCGGCAATTCCGTGATGATGGGCGTGCCCATCATCGTGGCAGCCTATGGCGCGCCAGGCGTGCCGCCGATGCTCGGCATCCTGGCCTTGCAGACCATGATCCTGCTGGGGCTGGCGACGGTGGTGACGGAGGTCGGGCTGCATGCCAATGCGCCCTGGCGGCGGGTGCTGACCTCCTCCCTGACCGGCATTTTGAAGAACCCGGTGGTGCTGTCGGTGCTCGCCGCCTTCATCTGGATGACCTTCGGCCTGCCGGTGCCGGGGGTGGTCCGGCGGACGCTGGAATTGCTGGGCGGGGCGGCGCCGCCGCTGGCGCTGTTCTGCCTCGGCGGGGGGCTTGCCGGGATTTCGGCGGCGGCGGCGTGGAAGGAAACGACCGCGATCGTACTGATAAAACTGCTGGCGCTGCCGCTGCTGACCTGGGGCCTGGCGCTAGCGCTCGGCATTTCGGCCATCGAGACAGCCGTGGCGGTCACCATGGCGGCGCTGCCGACCGGGGCCAACGCCTTCATCCTGGCGCGGCGCTACGCCACGGGCGCGGATCGCTCGGGCGCCGCCGTGGTGGTGTCCACCGCCATTTCCATCCTCACCCTCTCGGCCCTGATCGGGCATTTCCGCGGAGTTCTCCCATGACCCTTGTGATCGAGCCGGGCTGGGTCTGGGATGCCGAGGGCGGGCTGCGCACCGGGCACAGCGTGATCGTCCGGGACGGGATGGTGGCCGATGTGGTCGCCGATTCCCCGACGCTCGACGCCGAGCGCATCGTCGCGCCCGATGCGCTGCTGCTGCCGGGCTTCATCAACCTGCACAACCACGCGCTATCCGCGCCGCTGTTCCGCGGCCTGGCGGATGAGCTCGCACCCGGCGACCTGCCCGGCCACATCGTCTATTCCCTGCTGATGCCGCTCGGCGATGTCGCCGCCGCCGTGATGACGGAGGAGGAGATCGGCGATGCGGCGGAGATGGCGCTGCTGGAAGGCCTGCGCAGCGGTACCACGGCCCTGCTCGACGTTTTCCGCAATGCGCAATGGCCGCTCATCGAGCGCGCCAAGCGGCTCGGCCTGCGCAGCTGGTCCTGCCCCTATCTGTTCTCCGCGCCCGTCGGCATGACGCCCGACGGCAAGCCGACCTACAGCCCGACCAGCGACACCGGCTTCGACGCCATTGTGAAAATGTTCGACCGTTTCGATGAAGGCCCACGCGGCGTCACGCGCGTGGGCTTCGGGCCGCATGGCCCCGATAGCTGCACGCCGGAGCTGCTGCGCGCCATCGATGTGGCGGCGCGCGAACGGCAGACCGTGGTCTCCATCCACGCCGCCCAGAACCTGATCGAGATCGAGAAGGTGCAGTCCGCGCATGGCAAGGGCTCGATCGCGCATCTTCGCGACATGGGCCTGCTGCGCCCCGGCGTGGTGCTGGCGCATGGCATGTTCGCCACCGATGCCGAGATGGCGATGATCGCGGAATCGGGCGCCGCGCTCGCCTCCTGCCCGCTCGCCTTCGCCCGCTCCGGCCGCTTCGTGCCGCTGGCGCGGATGGAGGCGTCCGGGCTGCGCCTTGGCATCGGCACGGATGGCGTGACGCTCGACATGCTGCACGAACTCCGCACCGCCGCCGTCTTCGCCAAGACGCAATCCGGCACGCCGCATGCGCTGTCTGCGCCACGCATCCTGCAAGCGGCGACGCGCGATGCGGCGCTCGCCCTGGGGCGGGAGGATCTGGGCCTGGTGGCGAAGGGCGCGCGGGCCGACCTGGTGATGTTTGACCTCGGCTCATCCCGCTACCAGCCGGTCTGGGACCCGCTGAAATCGCTGATCACCAATGGCAGCGCGTCGGACCTGACGCTCGCCATGGTCGAGGGCCGGGTGCTGCTGCGCGATGGCCGGGTCCTTACCGCCGACGCCGCCGCCGTCACCCGCCGCGGCCGCGCCGCGATCGAGCGCGTGTGGCGAGAGGCCGCACGGCGTGGTGCGATTCCGGCATCAATCGCATCGCGCGCCGCGATCCCGTTGCGCTGATGTCACGTGTCTCCCTAGGGTAGTGGCAATCCTGGGAGAGTTTCATTCATGATCCGCGCCACCCGCCGCGCCGTCCTGCTTGGTGCGCTCGCCGCACCCTCCCTCGCCCTGGGGCAGACCCGCCGCCCGCTGCGCGTTGTGGTGCCCTTCCCGCCCGGCGGCGGCGTGGACAGCCTCGGCCGGCTGCTGGCGGAACGCCTGGTGCCGCTGCTGGATAGCCAGCAGGTGGTGGTGGAGAATCGCAGTGGCGGCGGCGGGCTGATCGGCGCGGATGCGGTGGCCAAGGGGCCGGCGGATGGCAGCATCATAGGTGTGATCGGCGCCGCCACGCTCTGCGCCGCGCCCTTCATCCAGCCCAGCATGCCCTTCGACGCGACGAAGGATTTCCGCGCCATCTCCCAGATCTCGGACAGTGCCGTGGTCATCGCGGTGGGCGCGGATGTGGCGCAGCGGCATGGCTGGACGGATATGGCCGCGCTGCTCGCCTGGGCGCGCGCCAATCCGGGCGGTGTGCGCGTGGCGAATGCCGGCATCGGCACCGTCACGCATCTCACGCTATCCGCCATCAACAGCGCGGCGGGGGTGGAGCTGACCGGCGTGCCCTATCGCGGCGGCGCGCAGCAGGCGATGGATGTGATCGCCGGCACGGTGGAGGCCACCGCCGACCTGCCCGCGGCGCTGCTGCCGCATATCGCCGCCGGCCGCATGAAGGCGATGGGCGTCAGTTCCGGCACGCGGCTCGCCTTCCTGCCCGATGTGCCGGCGCTGGCCGAAACCCCGGCGCTCGCCGGCCTCGATATCCGGTCCTGGAACACCCTGCTCGCCCCCGCCGCGACGCCGGAGGCCGAGGTGCAGCGGCTGTTCACCGCCATCCACCGCGTCGGCCAGGACCCCGCCTTCGCCGCCGCGCTGCGACCCTTCGGCTATGATGCGGTGGTCAGCGAAAGCCCGGCGGCGATGGCCGCGCTGATCGCGCGGGAGAGTCCGGCCTGGCGCCGCCTGGTGGAGATCTCGGGCGCGGCGCGGCAATAGCCAGGGGGACTCGCCATGACGAAGAAGCGGCTTGTCGTCTGCTTCGACGGCACCTGGAACAACGCCGATTCCGAGCGGGCGGAGACCAATGTGGTGCGGCTGGCGCGCGCCGTGCGGGCCAATAGCGGGCGGGATGGGATCCAGCAGGTCACGCTGTATCTGCGCGGCGTCGGCACCACCGGAATCGCGCTGCAAAGGCTGGTGGGCGGCGCCTTCGGCGAGGGGGTCGAGGACAATATCCGCTCCGGCTACATGTTCCTGGTACAGAACTACGTGCCGGGCGACGAGATCTTCCTGTTCGGCTTCTCCCGCGGGGCCTTCAGCGCGCGCAGCCTGTCCGGGCTGATCGGGTCCTGCGGGCTGTTGAAGCGCCAGCGCCTGGCGGATCTGCGCGCCGCCTGGAGCTACTACCAGACCGCCTCCCGCCGCAGCCCGGAGGATTTTTGCGCGCGGCATGGCACCGAATGCCACACCGAGGTGACGATCGACTTCCTCGGCGTCTGGGACACGGTGGGGGCGCTTGGCGTGCCCTCCACGCTGCGGAACAGGCTGTTCGCGACACCCTACCGGTTCCACGATACCGAACCCTCCCGCATCGTGCGGTGCGGGCGGCATGCGCTGGCGATCGATGAGCTGCGCCGCAGCTTCGTGCCGACGCTATGGACCGGGGCGGAGCCGCCTGGCTGCGACATCCGGCAGGTGTGGTTCGCCGGCGCCCATTCGGATGTGGGCGGCGGCTATGCCGACCGCAGGCTGGCCGAGATACCGCTGCTGTGGATGGCGGAGGAAGCGCAGGCGGCGGGGCTGCAACTGGATTTCACCATGCTGCCGCCTGCCACCGCCGCGCTGGACCCGCTGGCGCCCCAGCACGACTCGCGCTGGCGCATCGCGCGCCACCTGCCGCCCCGCTATCGCGCGGTGCTGGACCGGCTGCCGGCGCTGCGCCGCTGGGAAAGCCTGGCGCAGCCCCGGGATGCGCAGGGCCGCGTGCTGCAACCGATCAATGAAAGCCTGCACCCCAGCGTGGCGGCGCGATACGGGCTGCCGGTCACGCGGCTGAAGGGCGGCCGGGACCAAGTGGGGGCGGAGATCACCTATCGCCCCAGGAACCTGGTCCCGCCCCTGCCGTGACGGCGGCGCTTGCCGGATCGGCCGTGATCCACGCCATCCGGTCTCAATCCACGCTGGCGCCCACAGCCTGGATCACCACGCGCCACTTGGCGCTTTCCTCCGCCATATAGGCGGCGAAGGCCGCGCGGCCCATGGCGCGGGGGATGGCGCCGCTGGCCGTCAGCCGCTCCGCCAGGGCCGGATCACCGACGATCGCCTGCAATTCGGTGTCCAGCCGCGCCAGGATCGGCTCCGGCACGCCGGCCGGGGTGCACAGGCCGAACCAGCCGGTCGAGGTGATGTCGACGCCCTGTTCCTGCATCGTCGGCAGATCCGGGAAGGCGGAAACCCGCGCCGTGCCGCTGACCGCGATGGGGCGCATGCGCCCGGCCTGGGCCATCTGCGTCACCGCCGAGATCGACTGGAACAGCATGTCCAGCCGGCCCTCGATCAGGTCCGAATTCATCTGCCCGCCATTGGTGTAGGGCAGGTGCTGCATCTCCAGCCCGGTGATGATCTGGAACTGCGACCCCGCCAGATGCTGCGAGGATCCGGCGCCGACGGAGCCGAAATTGATCGGCCTTCCCTGCGCCTTCGCCCAGGTGATGAACTCCGGCAGGGTGCGCGCCGGCACGGCCGGCGGGATGACGACGATGTTCGGCACCAGCGCGATCAGCCCGACCGCGGCGAAATCCTTTTCCGGGTCGAAGGGCATGTTGCGGTACAGCCACTTGTTCGCGGCATTGGCCGCGATGGTGGCCAGCCCCACCGTGTAGCCATCCGGCGCCGCACGCGCGACCTGGGTCATGCCGATATTGGTGCCGGCCCCCGGGCGGTTATCCACCACCACCGGCTGGCCGAGCCGGGCCTGAAGCCGGTCGCCGATCAGGCGGGAAATCACGTCACCAGCGCCGCCCGCCGGGCCGGGATTGACCCAGCGGATCGGCCGGCTGGGCCAGTCGCCCGTTTGCGCGCGGGCACCGGCCAGCGGCAGCGCCGTGGCCAGGCCCAGCAGGGCGGCACGGCGCGACAGGGTGGGGATCGACATTGTTCTTCTCCGGAAGCCTTCCTGGAGGAAAGGAGACGTCGTGCCGCCGCCCCTGGCAAGGGCAAGCTTTGGCAAAATGCACGCTTCGGGGTCTGGCGCCTGCTGCACGCTGTGGCAGGCTGCCCGCCGGATGGACGAAGGAGAGCCTCGATGGGCGACGTGCTGGGCTGGCGCTGCAAATTCGGGGTGATGGGCCCTTCCACCAACACCGTGGTGCAGCCGGATTTCGACATGATGCGCCCGGCCGGCGTCACCAACCACTACAGCCGCATCTTCACCCCCAATGCGGATGCCGTCTCCAACGAGACCTTTCGCGCCGGGGCGGAGCTGATTGGCCGCAATACGCTGGATGCGGTGCGCTCGGTGATGACCTGCAAGCCCGATGCGCTGGTCATGGGCATGTCCGCCGTGACCTTCTTCGATGGCGCCCGCGGCGCGGACCGTTTCGTGAAGGAGGTGGAGGATCTGTCCGGCCTGAAGATCAGCGTCGGCAGCCATGCCTGCACCGCCGCGCTGAACGCGCATGGCGGCATCAAGCGCATCGCCGTCATGTCCCCCTATTGGCCGGCGATGAACATCGAGGTGGCGCGCTATTTCGGCGATATGGGCTTCAGCGTGGTGCGGGATACCGCCTTCCGCTGTTCCTCCTGGACCGACATCGCGGCGCAGACGCCGGCGCGCTGCGTGCAGGGCATCAAGGAGATCGATGGCGACGATGTGGACGCCATCGTGCAGGTCGGCACCAACCTTTCCATGGTGAAGCTGGCGGCGATGGCGGAGCTGTGGCTGGGCAAGCCCGTGATTGCCATCAACACCGCCACCTACTGGCATGCGCTGCGAAGCCGCGGCATTCCGGATAAGGTGGAGGGTTGCGGCAGCCTGCTTGAACGGTTTTGAACCGGGGCGACCAGGCCGAACCATGCGGGAATATCGAAGCCCGGCAGCCGCCGCGCCGTTTCAAATGAAGACGCGGCTGCCCATGTGAACGGCATGGACGATACCCGGATACGCGACCTGCTGCTGGCCACGCGGCGCATCGCCGTGGTCGGCGCCTCCGACCGGACGGACCGGCCGAGCCATGGTGTCTTCGGCTTCCTGCTCGACCGCGGCTATGACGCCGTGCCGGTGAACCCGATGCTCGCCGGCCGGCAGATCCATGGCCACACGGTGCTGGCCGGGCTGGACCAGGCCGGGCCGCTCGACATGGTCGATGTGTTCCGCCGCAGCGCGGAGGCCGGCGCCGTGATGGATGAGGCGGTGCGGCGCGGGGCCAGATCCGTCTGGCTCCAGCTCGGCGTGGTGGATGAGGCCGCGGCCGAGCGGGCGCAGGCGGCCGGGGTCACGGTGGTGATGGATCGCTGCCCGGTCATCGAATGGCGGCGGCTGGGCCTGCCGGCCCGGATCGGCCCGGATCGGAGCTGATCGGCCCGCTTGAAATCGCCCCCCATCCGGGCCAACTGCGGCGCGGATGAAATGCCGGTAACGAATCGGGCCACCCGGCCCGCCTGCCGGCATCGTTGGAAAGGAAGCAGGGGACCATGACGGACGAGGAACGCCGGATCATCACCGGCTATGTGGAGCGGGTTAGCGGCGCAGCAGGCGCGGCGCCGGCGCGCCCGGCCTCGCCCTGGGGGGCGATGGGTGGTGGCCAGCAGCAGCCGGCGCAGCCGCTGCCGCCGGTGGATCCGGAGGCGGATCGGCTGATCGGCGATCTGTTCAGCCGCTACCCGGAAGCCCGCTACCGCATCACCCAGACCGCCTTCGTGCAGGAACACGCGGTGGTGGAGATGCAGAACCGCATCCAGCAGCTGGAATGGGAACTGGAACAGGCCCAGACCCAGGCGCAGCAGGCGCAGCAGCAGCCGCAGCGTGGCGGCATGTTCGGCGGGCTGTTCGGCGGCGGCCAGCCGCAGCAGCGCCCGATGATGCGCACCCGGCCGCAGCCGCAGCCGCAGTATCCCCCGGGCTACAACCCGCAGGCGCTGCAGCAGGGCCAGAGCGGCGGCTTCATGCGGACGGCGATGATGACCGCGGTCGGCGTCGCCGGCGGCATGATGCTGGGCAATGCGCTGATGGGCGCGCTTGGCGGCGGCACGGCGGAGGCGGCAACCGCGGCCGCGGCCGGCGCCGGCGACTTCGCGCAGGAAGCGGTGCCCACCTCCTCCTCCTGGACCGATCCGGGGCAGGATGCGCAGGGCTACCAGGATGATGCCGGCGCCTATGATGATGGCGGCGGCTACGACGAGGAGATCTGACGCTCAACCCTGCGGCAGATTGGATTGGCGCCCCGACCACGGGGCTCCTTTCGGGGTTCCGGCCCCGGGGCGCCAATACCCTTGTTCAACCACAGGTTGGTTGTTAACTTGTGATTCACCTTTCGCGGTGACTCATGCGTAGACCCGACCTCGACCTCGATCTGCTGCGCTGCTTCGTGATGGTTGCCGAGCTTGGCGGCTTCACGGCGGCGGGCGGCGCATTGTCCCTGACGCAATCGGCGGTCAGCCTGAAGATCAAGCGGCTGGAGGATCTGCTGCGCCGCCCGGTCTTCCGGCGCACCAGCCGGCGGGTGGAGCTGACGGCGGAAGGCGAGACGCTGCTCGCCCATGCCCGCCGCATGCTGGCACTGAACGATGAGGCGGTGCGGCGGATGGTGGAACCGCCGGTGGCCGGCCGGCTTCGCCTCGGCGTTGCGGACCATTTCGTACCCCGCACCCTGGCCCATATCCTCGCCCGCTTCGCCCGCAGCTATCCCGATGTGCGGCTGGAGGTGGAGGTCGGGCGCAGCCACGAATTGCGCGTGAAGCAGGAAGCCGGCGGGCTGGACCTGGTGCTCGGCAAGCGGCGCGATGGCGAAGTGGCCGGGGTCGCGATCTGGACGGAACCGGTGGTCTGGGCCGCCGCGCCGGATTGGCAGGCGCCACCTTCCCGCCCGCTGCCGCTGGCGCTGCTGCCCGAAGGCTGCATGTTCCGCGAACGCGCGCTGCGCGCCCTGTCCCGCGCCGGCCTGGCCTTTGAGCCGGTCTTCACCTGCGACAGCCTGCTCGGCCTGGCCGCGGCGGCGCAGGCCGGCTTCGCGCTGACCGTGCTCGGCCGCAGCGGCTTCCCGGCCGGGCTGCGGGAGGTTTCGGGCCTGCCAGGGCTTGGCGTGGTGGAGATGGCGGTGTTCGGCGACCCGGAACGCCGCAGCCAGGTGGTGGAGCCGCTGGTCGGCTTCATCCGCGACTCGCTGGGCGTGCCCGCCGCAGGCCAGGCCCTGCTGCCACCCTCCATCGCGCCGCTCGGCCACGCCGCATGAATGCGATGCCGCTGCCGGTGGGCTGCCGCGTCCTGGTGGCCTTCGGCACGCGGCCGGAAGCGATCAAGATGATGCCGGTCCTGGCAGCGCTGCGCCGCCAGCCGCGGCTGCGGCCGCTGGCCTGCGCCACCGGCCAGCATGGCGCGCTGGTGGCCGATGTGCTGGCCGAATTCGGCGAACGCGCGGATATCGACCTCGGCGCCCAGCCCGCGGGCCAGCGCCTGCCGCTGCTCACCAGCTTCCTGCTGACGGCCATGGCCGGCGCCATCGCCGCCGCCCGGCCCGACCTGGTGCTGGTGCAGGGCGATACGGTCAGCGCCTTCGCCGCCGCGCTGGCGGCGCACCAGGCCGGGGTGGCGGTTGGCCATGTCGAGGCCGGGCTTCGCTCCGGCGACCTCGGCAATCCCTGGCCGGAGGAATTCCACCGGGTTGCGATCGATGCGCTGGCCGCGCTGCGCTTCGCCCCCACCGCGGCCGCGGCGGCCAATCTGCGGGCCGAATACGGCAGCGGCCAGGTGCTCATCACCGGCAATACCGGGATCGATGCGCTGTTCCGCGCCCGCCGCACCGGCATGCTGCCGGTGGACATCGCGCCCGGCCGGCGCATGGTGCTGGTCACGGCGCATCGGCGGGAGAATTGGGGCGCGCCCCTGCTGCGGATCGCCGATGCGGTGGCCGCGCTTGCTGCACGCGGCGATGTCGAGATCGTCTGGCCGCTGCACCCCAATCCGGGGGTGCGGGATGCGGTGACGGCGCGGCTCCGCGGCATGCCGGGCGTGCATCTGCTCGGCCCCCAGCCCTACTGCGACAGCGTCGCCCTGATGCGGGCCGCCTGCCTGCTGCTGACCGATAGCGGCGGGATGCAGGAGGAAGCCCCGGCCCTCGGCCTGCCCGTGCTGGTGCTGCGGGAGGTGACGGAACGGCCGGAGGTGGTCTCGGCCGGCGCCGCGCTGGTCACAGGCACCGCCACCAGCGTGATCCTCGCCGCCGCCAACGCCCTGCTGGACCGTCCGGACCGGCTGGCGGAGATGGCGCGGCCGGTCTTTCCCTATGGCGATGGCCATGCGGCGGAGCGCATCGCCGAAGCCGTGGGGCGGTGGTGGGAGGCCAGGAGCTTCGCCGGCCAGCCCGATCAGCGGAACGACGCCGCGCATGACCCGGTGGCGGGGGACCTGGCGCAGGCGCTGGCTGGGGTGGATCGCTTCTAGGTGCAGCGCCTTTGCGTGATGGGGCTGGGCTATATCGGGCTGCCGGCGGCGGCGATGCTGGCCAGCCGCGGCCATCCGGTGGTGGGCTGCGATACGGATCCGCGCGTGGTCGCCGCCGTGCAGTCCGGCCAGGCGCATTTCCGCGAACCGGACCTCGACATGCTGCTGGCCGCGGCGCTGACCACGGGGCGGCTGACGGCGCAGGCGGTGCCGGCCCCGGCGGAGGTCTTCGTCATCGCCGTGCCGACGCCGCTCGGGCCGGGCAACCGGCCGGACCTGTCCTGCGTCGAGGCGGCGACGGATGCGATCGCGCCGCTGCTGGCGCCGGGCAATCTGGTGATCCTGGAATCGACCTGCCCGGTCGGGACGACGGAGGCGCTGGCGGCGCGGATCGCCGCGGCGCGGCCCGACCTACTGCTGCCGCGCCCTGGCGCGCCCGCGCCAGCCGGCTGCCTGCACCTGGCGCATTGTCCGGAACGCGTGCTGCCCGGGTCCACGCTGCGGGAGCTGGTGGCGAATGACCGCATCATCGGCGGCCTGACGCCCGCCTGCGCCGAGCGGGCCCGCGACATCTACGCAGGCTTCGTCACCGGCCGCTGCTGGCTGACCGATAGCCGCACGGCGGAGCTTGCAAAGCTGGCGGAGAACGCCTTCCGCGACGTGAACATCGCCTTCGCCAACGAATTGGCCGCGATCTGCGAGGCCGCCGGGGTGGACCCCTGGGCGGCGATCAGCCTCGCCAACCGCCACCCCCGCGTCGCCATCCTGCAGCCCGGCGCCGGCGTCGGCGGCCATTGCATCGCGGTGGACCCGTGGTTCCTGGCCGAGGCCGCGCCCGACCGATCCGCCCTGATCCGCGCCGCGCGCGGGGTGAATGAGGCGAAGCCCGGCCAGGTGGCGGCGCGGATCCGGGCGCTGGCCGCGGGCATCGAGCGTCCCGCCATCGCCTGCCTCGGCCTGACCTACAAGGCGGATGTGGAGGATCTGCGCGCCAGCCCGGCACTGGCAATCGCGGCGGATCTGTCGCGCGACGGCACGCTGCGGCTGCTGTGCTGCGACCCGCTGCTGGCCGCGCTGCCGCCCCCCCTGGCCGGGCGGCCAGGCGTGGCGCTGGTCGGCATCGAGGCCGCGCTGGCGCAGGCGGATATCCTGGCCATCCTGGTGCCGCATGCGGCCTTTCGCGCCCTGCCGCGCCAGGCTTTTGCCGGGCGCCCGGTGGTGGATGCGGTGGGGCTGCTGCGGCACGCTTGAAAGCCCGGATGCGCCGGGCCAATTGCGGCAGCGGTTCGGGCCCCTCTGGCGCGGTGCCGCCGCGGGCGGCCGGCGTGATGTCGAACCCTGAACGCGGCCAGGCCGCATGACACCAAAGGGGTTCGACATGACCGCTTCCGCCACTCATCCCGCCGCCACCTTGCGCATCCTCGGCGCGCTGCTGCTGGTCATCGGGCTGGCCGGCTACCTGCTGCCGGCCGGGCCTGTGCATTGGACGGCGCTGATCCCGGCCGGCCTGGGCGCACTGGCCATTCTGGCCGCCTGGCAGCGGCGCGGCCCAGCCCTGGTGACCGGCTTCCTGGTCTGCGCGCTGGCGCTGTTCGGCGGTGGCACCGCCCTGCCGCAACTGCCGGCGCTGCTGGCCGGCGATGCGGGGCCTGCCACTGCCTCCCGCGCCGCGACGGCGCTGGTGGCCCTGGGTGGCCTGGCGGCGCTGCTGCTGGCGTTGCGCCGGCCGAGCGCCCATTCGGCATGAGCACCACGCTGCTGATCCTGCTCGGCCTGGCCATGCTGGTGCTGGGCGGCGAGCTGTTCGTGCGTGGCGCGGTGCGGATTGCGGAGCGGCTCGGCATCTCCCCGCTGATGATCGGGCTGACCCTGGTGGGCTTCGGCACCTCGACGCCGGAGCTGGTGACCAGCGTGCAGGCCTCCCTCGCCGGATCGCCGGGCATTGCGATCGGCAATATCGTCGGCTCCAACATCGCCAACATCCTGCTGATCCTGGGCCTGTCGGCGCTGGTCTTCCCCATCATCGTGCCATCTGCGGCGCTACGGCGGGATGGCATGCTGGGGGCCGCCGCGGCAGCGGCCTTCCTGGCGGTGGGGCTGTTCTGGACGCTGGACCGGATTGTGGGGGTGGCCTTCCTGTGCGGGCTGGGCGCCTACATCGTCTATGCGTGGCGGCAGGAAAGCGCCGGCACCGGCGACCACACCGCAGCCTTCGAAAAGGCGCAAGCGATGGAGGAGGTGCATCCGGGCGGCCTCGCCCAGCATGCGCCGCACCCAGCCGCGAGTTTCTGGCACGGCGTGCCGGCCGCGATCGGCTTCGTGGTGGTCGGGCTGGTGCTGGTGGTGGTGGGCGGCGGGCTGCTGGTGGAGGGCGCGACGGGGCTGGCCCGCAGCCTGGGCGTGTCCGAGAGCGTGATCGGCCTGACCATCGTGGCGGTCGGCACCTCCATGCCGGAGCTTGTCACCTCCCTCGTCGCGGCGGTGCGGCGGCATGCGGATGTGGCGCTGGGCAATGTGCTCGGCTCCAACATCTACAATGTGCTGGGCATTGGCGGCGTCACGGCGCTGATCGCGCCGACGGCGGTGCCGCGGGAGATCGCCGGCTTCGACATGTTCGTGATGCTGGGCGTGTCGTTGGTGTTGCTGCTGCTGGCGCGCAGCGGGTGGCGCATCGGGCGGCGAGAGGGCGGGCTGCTGGTGGCGCTGTATGCCGGCTACCTGTTCTGGATCTGGCCGGCTTGAGGCTGGCCGGCACCAGGCTGCATTGACCGCGGGGCGGGGCCGGGCGCAGTTTCAACCCAGCCCAGAGGAGCCCGCGGCATGGCAGCCCCCACCGCGCCAGATACGGATGCGACACCACCAGGCCAGGATGCGCGCATCCTGGCGCTGATCGGCACCGGGCACTTCCTCAGCCATTTCTACATGCTGTGCCTGCCGCCGCTGTTCCTGGTGTGGCGCGACGAATTCGATGTGTCCTTCGGCGAGCTGGGCCTGGCTGTCGCGCTGATGGCCGCCGTCACGGCCGCGTTGCAGACCCCCGTGGGCTTCCTGGTGGACCGGCACGGCGCGCGGCCCTTCCTGGTGGGCGGCGTGCTGCTGATGGCGCTGTCCATCGCCGCCATGGCATTTGCGCCGGGCTACTGGGCGATATTGCTGCTGGCGCTGCTTTCGGGGGTGGGCAATTCCGTGATCCACCCGGCGGACTACGCCATTCTCGGCGGGTCGATCCACCCGAGCCGCATCGGCCGCGCCTTCGCCATGCACACCTTCACCGGCAATCTGGGCTTCGCCGCCGGGCCGCCGGTTGTCGCGGGGATGCTGCTGGTGATGGGCTGGCGGCCGACCCTGCTGATCCTCGGCCTGATCGGCATTCCCGTGGTGCTGGCGATCCTGTGGCAGAGCCGCATCCTGCGCGACCAGGCGAAGCCGAAGAAGGCCACGGGCGGGCCGGGTGGGCGGGAATTGCTGCTGTCCCGGCCGATCCTGCTGTTCTTCGGCTTCTTCCTGCTGTCGGCCATGGCGGGTTCGGTGATCCAGGCCTTTTCCATCACCGTGCTGATGGAGATGTGGGGCACGCCGGTTGCGATCGCGTCCTTCGCGCTGACTGGCTACATGGTCGGCGCCACCGGCGGCACGCTGGTGGGCGGCTGGTTCGCGGACCGGTCGAAGAAGCACCTGGCCTTCATCATCGGGCTGACGCTGGTGGCGGTGGTGCTGCTGCTCGCACTCGGCCTGCTGCCGATGCCGCATTGGATCCAGCCGGTGGTGGCCGCCGCGGCAGGGCTGGCCATGGGGTCTTCCCGCACCCCGCGCGACGTGATGCTGAAGGATGCGATTCCGCCCGGGCAGATGGGCAAGGTGTTCGGCTTCGTCTCCTCCGGCCTGCCGCTGGGCGGCGCCATCACGCCGGTGCCGGTGGGGCTGATGATCGATTTCGGCTATGCTGGGCTGGTGCTGCCGCTGGCCGCCCTGCTGCTGCTGGGATCGCTGCTGTGCATGGGCCGCGCCAGCAACGCCGCGCGCCGCGCGCAGCCGCTTGCCGTGCCTGCGGAATAGATGGGCGGGCTGGATACCGCGCTGCGGGCGCTGGACCTGCTGGGCATCGCGGTCTTCGCGGCCTCCGGCGCGCTGGTGGCCAGCCGCAAGCAGCTGGACGCTGTGGGCTTCGTGCTGATCGGCATGATCACCGGCTTCGGCGGCGGCACGGTGCGGGACCTGCTGCTGGGGCGCACGCCGGTGTTCTGGCTGAAGCAGCCGGAGCTGCCGGCGATTGCCGCCGCCGCCGCGCTGCTGGTGTTCTTCTTCGCGCACCGGGTCGAAAGCCGGTTCAAGGCGCTGCTCTGGGCGGATGCGCTGGGCATGGCGCTGTTCGCCGTGCTGGGGGCGGAGATTGCGCTGATCGCGGGGGCGGAGCCTTGGGCGGCGGTGCTGCTCGGCACCGTCACGGCCACGGCGGGCGGCATCCTGCGCGACGTGGCCTGCAACGAGCTGCCGCTGATCCTGCGGAAGGAGATCTACATCACCGCCGCGGCCGCCGCCGCCTTCGCCTATGTGGCGCTGCGCCTGGCGCCGCTGCCGCGCGACGTGGCGCTGCTGGCGGGCATCGGGCTGGGATTCGGCATTCGCGGCGCGGCGATCTGGCGCGGCTGGTCGCTGCCGGCCTTCAAGCCGCGGCCGGCGCGGGAGTATCCGGACGAGCGCTGAAGCGCGAGCGCGCTACCAGAAATTCACCCGGTCCCACACCGCGACCACCCGGCCCGCCTCGTCCAGCACGTGGTAGTGCGGATGCGCCGCCGCGGTCAGGCAGACATGGTTCGGCGCGATGCGCAGCCGGGTGCCGACGCGCAGGCGGTCGAGATCCAGCGTGCCGCCCTCCGCCGCGCGGACCTCGCCATGTTCCTGATGCACGCGCACCACCATGGCATCGCCGAGGCTCGGCTGGCCGGCCACATCCAGCACGCGGCCGAATTTCCAGTCGCGCGGCGCGGATTCCGTGCTGCGGTCCTTGGAAAGCGCCAGCGCGCCGGCATCGACCAGCACGGCATTGCGCGCCGGGTACCGCCCGGTGACGCTGGTCAGCACAGTGACGGAAATATCCTCCAGCGGATGCACGCCGAGCTGCGCTTGCAGCAGGTCGCCCATCATGTAGACGCCGGCCCGCATTTCGGTGACGCCGTCCAGATGTGCGGCATACATGGCGGTGGGGGAGGCGCCGGCGGAGACGATCGGCACGGCATGCCCGGCCTCCCGCAGCCGCTCCGCCGCCAACACGATGCCGGCGCGCTCGATCTCGGCGAGCTCGGCCATCGCGGCCTCGCTGCGGCCGGCATAGGAATGGCCGGAATGGGACAGTACGCCGGCCAGCTTCGGCCCGAGTGCGGCGCCGATTTCCAGCAGCGCCGCGCTCTCCGGCGCCACGCCGGCGCGGCCTTCGCCGATATCCACTTCTATCAATGTCGGCAGGCGGCCGGGATGCGCGGCGATCGCCTGCGCCGTCTCCAGGTCGTCCGTGATGATTTTGACCTGCGCGCCCTCGGCGTTCAGGGCGGCCACCGCGTCCAGCTTCGACGGCGTGATGCCCACGGCATAGACCTGGTCCCGGAAACCGTGCGTCGCGAAATAGCGGGCCTCGGCCAGGGTGGAGACGGTGATGGGGCCGCCGCCGGGGGCCGCCAATTCCGCCACGGCCGCCGATTTGGCGGTCTTCATATGCGGGCGCAGCTGCACGCCGGGATGCCGCGCGATGGCGGCCGCCATGCGGGCGATGTTGCGCTTGAGCGTGGGCAGGTCGAGCAGCAGGCAGGGGGTGGGCAGATGGTCCAGTGACATCAGATGGCGACCCCCAGCATTTCGGCATAGCGCGGCGTGGATTTGAGGCCGGTGCCGGTCAGCACCACCACGGTGGTCTCACGCTCCGCGATACGGCCCTCGGCGCGGAGTTTTGTGAAGGCCGCGGCGGCCTGGGCGCAGGTGGGCTCGACATAGAGGCCGGTGCGGGCCAAGGCGAGCGCGACCTCGGCGATCTCCGCCTCCTCCAGCAGCACGGCGCCACCGTGGGATTCGCGCAGCGCGGTCAGGCATTCCGGCAGGCGGATCGGCTGGGCGATGGCGGTGCCCTCCGCGATGGTGGGCATTGCGTCCATCGCCGGCAGGCCGAGTGCGGCGCGGGCGATCGGCCCGCAATTGGCTGGCTGCGCCGCCCAGATGCGCGGCAGCCGGTCGATCTGGCCCGCCCGCAAAAGCTCGGAAAAGCCGAGCCAGCAGCCCAGGACGTTGGAGCCGGCGCCGCAGGGGACGATGACGTTGTCCGGGACGGTGAAGGAAAGATCTTCCCAGAGTTCGTAGGCCAGCGTCTTGGTGCCCTCCAGGAAGAAGGGCTGCCAATTGTGGCTGGCGTAGAAAAGCTCCGCCGATTTCGCGAGCGCAGCATCGGCGCAGTCCTGGCGGGAGCCGGGGATCAGTTCGATGGCGGCGCCTGCGGCGCGGGACTGTACGGTCTTGGCCGGGCTGGTGCTGGCGGGGACAAAAATGGTCGCCTGCATGCCGCCCGCCGCGGCATAGGCGGAGACGGCCGCGCCGCCATTGCCGGATGAATCCTCCAGCACGCTCGTCACGCCCTGGTCGCGCAGCAGCGACAGCATCACGCTGGCGCCGCGGTCCTTGAAGCTGCCGGTGGGCATGAACCATTCGCATTTCAGCAGCGCCGTGCCGCCGGGCAGGTTCCGTTCCACCAGTGGCGTGCAACCCTCCCCCATGCTGATCGGCGCCTTCGGCATCCAGGGCAGGGCCGCGGCGTAGCGCCAGATGCTGCGGGTGCCGGTTTCGATCTCGGCGCGGGACAGGCCGGGGCGCAGGGTCAGCAGCAGCGGTGCCTGCGCATCGCCGCACCAGCGGGGGGTATTGAGCGGCCAGGTCTTGCCGCTGCGGGGGTCGAGGTAGAGTTGCGGGGTCATGGCCCCATCCTCCCTTGCCCGCCCGCCGCGGGCAAGCGACCCTGCGGCGCATGACCCTATCCGACCCGGTGCTGCGCCTGGCAGCCGACCTCATCGCGATCGACAGCCGATCCAGCCTGTCGAACCTCCCGATCGCCGCCCGCATCGAGCAGGAGCTTTCCGGCTTCGAGGTGGAGCGGCTGGACTACACGGATGCCCATGGCGTCTCGAAGCGCGCTTTGGTCGCGCATAAGGGGCCGAAGGGCGGCTATGCGCTGTCGGGGCACATGGACACGGTGCCGGCCACGGGGTGGGAGAGTGATCCCTGGGCGCCGCGCCTCGATAAGGCCGGACTGCTGCACGGCCTTGGCAGCGTGGACATGAAGGGCCAGGTGGCCGCCGCCATCATCGCCGCCCAGCGCGCGCCGGCCGATGTCGGCGCCACGCTGCTGATCACCACCGACGAGGAAACCACCAAGGCCGGCGCGCGGCGCATCGCGCGGGACAGCGTGTTGGCGAAATCGCTCAACCTGGCCGGCATCTTCGTGGTGGAGCCGACCGGGCTGGTGCCGGTTCGCGGCCATCGCAGCCACATCGCCTTCACCGCGACGGCGCATGGCGTGCAGGCGCATTCCTCCACCGGCAAGGGCACGAATGCGAATTGGAAGCTGCTGCCCTTCCTGGTGGCGATGCGCGCCGTGCATGACGAGCTGCGCAGCAATCCGGCGCTACAGGATGCGGATTACGACCCGCCGTTTTCCGACTTCAACCTGATCCTCGACAATCACGGCACGGCGATGAACGTGACGGTCGCGAAAGCCACCGCCCAGATCAAGTTCCGCTACAGCGCCAAGGTGGACCCGAAGCCCATCCTGGCCGCGGTACGCCAGGCGGCGCGGGATGCGGGCGTGGATCTGGCGGAGCAGATGGAAGGCTTTCCGCCCGAACTGCCGGCGGACCACCCCTTCGTTGCCCGCGCCACGCGGCTGACCAACCACGCCCCGCGCACCGCCCCCTATGGCACCGATGCCAGCGAGTTGCAGGTGCTGGCCCCCTGCGTGGTGCTCGGCCCGGGCGACATCGCCATGGCGCATACGCCGCGCGAATATGTGCGGGCGCAGGATTTGTTGGACGCCGTGCCGGTCTTCGGCCGGGCACTGGCCGGTCAGTAGGCCCCCACTCAGTAGGCCACGGCGAGCGCGGCCTCGGCAAAGCCGATGCGCCGCGCCGGCGGCACCGGCGATTTCGCCGCGGCGCGTTCCAGGGCGAGGCGCGCATCCGCCTGGCGGCCCGCCTTCATGGCGGAATCGACAAAGATCTGTTCCAGCACGTCCTGCTGCGCGTGGCTGCCGCCGAGGCGGTGCAGGTCGCCCAGCGCCGGGCGGAGGATGGCGCAGACCTCGTCGTGCCGGCCCTCCGCATGCAATGCCACCGCGCGGGTCGCGGGCAGCGCGGCGTCGCGCAGGATGCGGGCATGGTGGGTGTTGCCGCGCGCCGCATCCTCCAGCGCCGCCAGCATGCGCGCGGCGGAGTCGCGACGGCCGGCGGCGGCGAGTGCCATCATCCAATGCGGCTGGGTAAAGGCCGAAAGCGTATCGCCGATGCGGGCCTCCGCCTTCTCCGCCAGCTCCTCCCACCGATCGCCCACCGCGATGCCGCGCAGCTGCAGGCGGAACAGCATGGAGGCGGCGTTCTGCACATCGATATAGAGGTCCGGCTGCGCCAGGTGGACTTTCGACTCGCGATTGCGGAAGCGCGTGTCGTACAGCCGCAGCACGCCGTCGAAATCGCGCTGTTCCGCCATGAACATCGCCTGGTGCCACCATAAATGGTGCATCAGGTTGTTGCCGCCGTCCCAGTTCGGCTCCAGCGCCGCGATCCAGTCCAGGCCCTCACTCCGGCGGCCCTGCATTTCCAGCACATGCGCCACGCCATGCGCGGCCCAGAGGTCGGCGGCATCCAGCGCCACCGCGTCGCGGCCGGCATGCTCGGCGATGGTGTAGCTGCCGGTTTCCTCATGCGCGAAGCAGCGGCAGGCGAGGACGCTGCCATAGCCCGTGGTCTGATCCGACCAAGCGGGCATCACCTGTTCCACCAGCGTCACCATGCGCTCCGGCGCGCCCATCCAGAAGGCGCAGAAATGGTGCAGGCGGAAGGCGAGCAGGTCGCGCGGATGCTCCGCCACGATCTGCTCCCAGATGGACAGGGCCTTTTCCGGCGTGCCGTCGATCCAGGCCGAGAGCGCCGCCATATGCGCGCGCTCCCGCGCATTGGCCGGCAGCGCCTGCGCCTTGGCGAGCGACCCGGCAGCACGGCCGAGCAGCGCACGGTCATAGGCCAGCATGGCAAAGCTGCCGGCCATCACCTGGCCCAGCGGCGCCGTGGGATCGGCAGTGAGAAAGGCTTTCAGCCGTAGCCCGGTGTCAAAGCGGTATTTGAGAAAGCCCTCGATCGCGTGATCGAAGGCCCGCGCCGCCTCGGCCGAGGTCGTGGTGAGGGCGTTGCCCTGGGCATCCTGGTGCATGAACGTCTTTCCCTACCCCCGCGGCGCCAGCAGGATCACCGCCGCGCCGTCCGGCCGCGCCCCCTCCACCGCCCACATCCAGCCGAGGGATGCGGCGATATAGACCCCGCCATAGGCGGCGAAGGCCCGCCCGGCGAAGTCCGCCTCGATCCGCGTCAGCGCCCAGGCGAAGAAGGCGAGGCAGGCCAGGCCCGGCAGCAGCCACCAGGCGCTGCGCCCGTCCCGCCATACCGCCCAGGCGGCGAAGCAGCCGGCGATCTCGGCCAGCGCCGCCAGGGCATAGAAGGGGAGCGCGCTCAGTCGATGGATTCCAGCAATCCGCACAGCGTGGCGCAGCGGGCGGCGAGGTCGGTCCAGATGATGTGCTCATGCGGCGCATGCGCCCCGGCGCCGGAGCAGCCGAGGCCATCCAGCGTGGGAATGCCCAGCGCCGCGGTGAAATTGCCGTCCGACCCGCCGCCGCGATGCTGCTTCGGCAGCGTGTAGCCCGCCGCCGCCGCCAGCGCCTTGGCCTGCTCGTACAGCGCCAGGATGTCACCGTTTTCCGCAAAAGGCGGCCGGTTCATGCCGCCGGTGATGCTGATGGAAATGCCGTCCTGTTCGCCGGCAAGTCCCAGGATCAGCTTCTCCATCCGCTCACCCTCGGCGATGGTCGGCACGCGCAGGTCGACCTCGGCGCCGGCCTCGGGCGGGATGACGTTCGGGCGGGTGCCGCCGAAGACGGGCGCGACATTGGTGGTGATGCCGGCGTCCAGGTCGGTCAATTCGTGGATCTTCAGCACGAGCCGGGACAGGGCGACGACCGCGCTGCGGCCCTCCGCCCAATTGCCGCCGGCATGGGCCGAGACGCCCGAAACCTTCACCACGAAGCGCCCCACCCCCTTGCGCGCGGTAACGCAGGCGCCGCCGGCGCCGGCGGGTTCCGGGATCAGCACGGCGCGGGCGCCGCGGGCGGTGTTCTCGATGATGTCGCGGCTGGTCGGGCTGCCGACCTCCTCATCCGGTGTCAGCAGCAGCACGATCGGCCGCTTCGTCGGGATTCTTTGGCGCAGAATCTCGCGCACAGAATGGAAGGCCATGAAGGAGCCTGCCTTCATGTCGTAGATGCCGGGGCCATAGGCCTTGTCGCCCTCCACCCGGAAGGGCATCGGGCCGGCCAGCGTCCCATTGTCCCAGACCGTGTCGAGGTGGCCCGAGACCATCACCGGCGCCTGGTTGCTGCCGGCCTCGCCGGGGGTGCGGCAGATCAGCGTGTCGCCGAACCCGTCCCGGCCCGGAATCCGCGAAACCTCGCCGCCCACGGCGCGCAGCTCGGCCTCGCAGCGGTCCACCAGGCGGTTCACCGCCGCCGGGTCGTCCGTCGGCGTCTCCTGCTCCACCCAGAGGCGCAGCTCCTCGAGCAGGCGTTCGGAGGTGCCGAGGGTGGTGGCGGGCATGGGGCGATCCATCTGCAATAGGGCTGACTGGTTCTGGCAAACCCACCCGGCCTTGTCGATCCAACCTGGCCCGGCTAACGCGAGCTTGCGGCGGCGCAGCATGAGGGCCAGTTCGTGACGAGACCGAAGCGGGTATGCGTGTTCTGCGGCTCCATGGTGGGCGCTCGGGAAGACTATGCGGAAGCGGCGCGGGAGCTGGGGCGGGAGGTCGCCCGGCGGGGGATCGGCCTGGTCTATGGCGGAGGCGCCGTGGGGCTGATGGGCATCGCGGCGGATGCGGCGCTGAATGCCGGGGCCGAGGTCATCGGCGTGATCCCGCACGGCCTGCTGAAGCGCGAAGTGGGCCATGGCGGCGGCGTCGAGATGCACGTCGTCGATACGATGCATGAGCGCAAGGCGAAGATGGCCGAGCTGTCCGACGGCTTCATCGTGCTGCCCGGCGGCTTCGGCACGCTGGAGGAGGCGGTGGAGGCGCTGACCTGGGCGCAGCTCGGCATCCAGGCCAAGGGTGTGGTCTTTTTGGATGTCGCCGGCTTCTGGACCCCCTTCCTCGACGTGCTGGACTTCATGCAGCGCGAAGGTTTCGTGCGGGACAGCCAGCGGCCGCTGGCGATGCGCGCCGCGACGGTGGCGGAGGCGCTGGACAAGCTGGCCGCCTTCGCCCCACCCCCCGGCACCCAGCCCTGGCTGCGGCCTGACCAGGCGTGATGCCCGACATCATCCGCGACTGGCACGCAGTTCCGGCGGCCGCGCGCGGCGCCACCGTGGCGCTGGGCAATTTCGATGGCGTGCATCTGGGCCATATGGCGGTGCTGCGCGCGGCCCATGCCGCAAGGCCGGACCTGCCCCTGGCGGCACTGACCTTCGAGCCGCATCCGCGCGAGCATTTCCGGCCCGAGGACCCGCCGTTCCGCCTGACCCTGCTGCCTGAGAAGGCACGGGCGCTGGGGGCGCTGGGCGTGCAGACGGTCTTCGCCCTGCCCTTCGATGCCAGGCTGGCCGCCATGCCGGCGGAGGCTTTCGTGGAACAGGTGCTGCACCAGGCGGTGGGTGCCAAGCACCTGGCCTGCGGCACGAATTTCGCCTTCGGCCATCGCCGCGGCGGCGACGTGGCCTTCCTGGCGCAGCATTCGGAAGCCCGCGGCATCGGCCTGACCGTGGTGCCGCCAGTGGTCGATGAAGGCGGCCCCGTTTCCTCCACCCGCATCCGCCGGGCCTTGCAGGATGGCTATCCGGACCGGGCCGCCACCGAACTCGGCCGGGATTGGGAAGTGCGCGGCGTGGTGTTCCATGGCGACAAGCTGGGGCGGGAATTGGGCTGGCCCACCGCCAACATCCTGCTCGGCCGGCACCTGGAACCCGCGCGCGGCGTCTACGCCGTGCGGGTGGCCCTGCCGGATGGCCGGGTGGTGCAGGGCGTGGCCAATGTGGGCCGCCGCCCGACACTGGGCGGGGACCCGGTGACTCGGCTGGAAACCCACATCTTCGACTTCGCCGGCGACCTGTACGACCAGGAAATCGGCGTGCGGCTGGTACGGTTCCTGCGGCCGGATGCGACTTTTGCCGGTCTCGATGCGCTGAAGGCGGCGATCGCCGCGGATGCCTTGGAAGCGCGGCGGACTCTGGCGGCGGAATAGAGCATTTTCAGCTCAGGCGGCGCCGTTCCACACGAGTGCCACGCGCGGTTCTCCAGCGCTCCAGCCTGGCGGCAGCCTGTGCGCGCCGTCTCCGCCATGCTTGCAGACGGCCGGTCATGTCGTGAGCGGGGCGATCGCCGGCGGCTTGGGCATCGGCATCGCGGGTTTCGCCGACGCGAACGCGCCGCAACCCGACGCAGCTTTTCTCAGCCGCCACGGATGAGGGCGCGGTGACCGCTTCAGGTCACGCTGATGCGCGTGGCAGCACGGGCGCTTTGCCCGGCCTCGTCGGTGACACTTACCTCGATGTCGCTCGTCCGCTCCAGGCGCAGGAAGAAGACATGATAGGGGTTGGCGGATGCGCCGTTGCGCAGCTCCGCCTGCATCGCCACCGCGCCATTCACCCGCACCACCAGCCGGTTGATCAGGTCCCGCGGCACCGGCGCGCCGCCTTCGTGCCGCAGGCCGGTTTCCATCGGGTGTGCGATCAGCGTGCGGATCTCGACCGCCTCCCCCACCCGGGCGCTGCGCGGGGCGCGGATGCGTGGTGCGGTCATGCTCATGACAGGCACCCCCCGGTGGTGACACGGATTTCGGCCGCGGCCTGGCGCACCGTGCCATCATTGAATTGCGCGACCACGACGATGCGCTGCGCCTCCGCCAGCCGGATGCGCGTCTGCACCTCGGCGCGGGCCAGCAGGGGCGTCAGCCGGAAGCTGGCGATGCCGGGCGTCGGGTTGCGGGTGGCAAAAAGATGGATGGCGGTGACGTGCTCGGCTGCCGTCTGCGGGCTCTCCACCCGCACCGTCACCGGCACCTGCCCGCCGTTTTCCGCGACCGTCGGCACCACAAGGGTGATGCCGCCCTCGGTCGGCACCGCATCGCCGATTGCCTCCCGCAGCGCAGCCCGCAAGGCGTCATCCGGCCCCTGGGCGAGGGCGCTGGCGGGCAGCAGGATCAAGGCGAGGGTGGCGCGGCGGGTCAGCATCAGCCGAACATGTCCCTGGTGATGCTTTCATACCAGGCGTCGGCGTAGATCGCTTCCAGCCGCCGGTGCTCCGGCAGGTCCCCGCGCGGGGATACGCCGCCGGATTGGGGCACTTCGACAATCGCGGTGCCCTCCGCATTCGGGCGGAAGATGCCGACGACCGAAATGCCGTACTCGGCGCCCACATGCGAATAGCAGGTGTTGTAGTAGACCGGGCTGGGTGGCGACTCGCCCCGCAGCGACGCGGCCGCGCTGGCCACCGCCTGCTTCGCCGTGCTGTTGGCAATGTAGCCGGATTTCGGCATCGGGCCGGGGATATTCGCATCGCCCACCACATGGATGCCTGGTGCTGCGCGGGATTCGAAGGTGACGGGGTTCACCGGCACCCAGCCCGTCTCATTCGCCAGGCCCGAGTCGATGGCGATGCGCGCGGCCGATTGCGGCGGTATGATATTGGCCACCGCCACGCGGTGCTTCTCGCCGAACTCGCTTTCCAGCACACGCTCCCGCGCATCGACGCGCACAACGCGGCCGTCGCGATTGGCCGGCACCCATTCGATCAGGCCGGGGTACAGCGCCGCCCAGGCATCCTGGAACAGCCCCTGCTTGCTGAAGGCGTCCTTCGCATCCAGCGCCAGGATCTTGGACCGCGGCTTGTGGCGCTGGAGGTAGGCCGCGATCATGCTGATGCGCTCATAGGGGCCGGGCGGGCAGCGGAAGGGATTTCCCGGAATCGCAATGCCGACCACGCCGCCATCCGGCATCTCCTCCAGCTGGCGGCGCAGCAGCAGGGTCTGCGCGCCATCGCCGGGCACCCAGGCATGCGGCAGGATCTCGGAGGCCGCCTCGTCATAGCCCTCCAGCGCGCCCCAGCGCAGCGCGATGCCGGGGGACAGGATCAGCCGGTCATAGCCCAGCGTCTCCCCGCCCTGCAGCCGCACGCGGCGCGCCACGGGATCGATGCCGCTGGCCCAGTCCTGCACCACCCGCACGCCGCGGCCGCGGAGGCCGTCATAGCCATGGCTGATGTCGCCGATCTGTTTCGTGCCGCCGATCACGAGATTGCCGTAGGGGCAGGTGACGAAGCGGGCCTTCGGCTCCACCAGCGTCACCTCCAGCCAGGGGTAGCGCCTGCGGGCGAAGCTGGCGGCGGAGGCGCCACCGAAGCCGCCGCCGATCACCAGCAGCCGGGCCTGGGCCTGCGATTGCGCCCGTACCGTGGCGGGAGCAGCGAGCAGCGATGCGGCGCCAAGCAGGGCGCGGCGCGAGAGGGTCTGCGTCATCAGCGTTGCTCCCCACGGGCGAAATGCTCGGCGATGGCCGCAAGCTCGGCCTCCGTG
>LNFM01003652.1_pt1 | contig 29868 bp, 26 predicted proteins | sample 596031 | NCBI WGS metagenome assembly LNFM01 (sample SAMN04254537, study PRJNA301005) | activated carbon metagenome | isolation source: dual media filters at the Ann Arbor, Michigan drinking water treatment plant | place: USA: Ann Arbor
TGCGCACCTTGCGCCTGCCCGACATTTTCCAGGACCACGACAAACCCGAACTCCAATACGCCGAGGCAAAACTCGACGCTGACGCCATCATCGAACAAGTGCTCAAGGCGCTCCGCTGGAATGAAGAAGCCGTCGGAGAAGTGCGGGCGTGAGCCTTTTGTGAAGCGGCAAATGCGGCATTCAATCACAACAAGAAATCAACGATATTTCGGCGTTCCTGACTTTATTTGTCGCGATACACATCGCGTCGGTTGCCGACTGCAACGACGACGATCACTAGCCGTCCGTCCTCAATCTTCACGATGACGCGCCAGTCGCCGACACGATAGCGCCAAAGCCCCAGGAACTTGCCCGTCAGGGCATGACCACGATCGCGCGGGTTTTCGAGCACCGAGATGTCTTCGAGCATCGCGATGATGCGGTTGGCAACTTGCCGATCGAGCTTGCCCAATGCCTTCCGAGCGCGTGGCGCTACCTCAACTGTCCAGGCCAAGATCGCGCTTTACAACGTCGAGCGGGACATTCTGTGCCGAATCATAATCGCGCATCCCTTCCTCGGCCAGGGCCTGGTCTTCCAGGTCGTCGAGATAATCGGCGAGCGCGGCTTCGATGTGAAACACTTTGGTCTTGCCGGTTTCGGCGACTATCGCGGTCAAGCGTGCTTCAAGTTCGGGATCAAGATTGAGTGCGTCCATGCTAGGAACCTTTCGTCCCAAACATAAAGTCATTGGCGAAGACTGACAACTGGGGTTTTCGCGGCTAGGCTGGACAGGTGTCCAAAATCCGCATCGATCAACTCCTCGTCGACCGTGGCCTGGCCGAGAGCCGGACGCGGGCGCAGGCGTTGGTGATGGCGGGGCTGGTCTTTGCCGGCGACCGCAAGATCGAAAAGTCCGGGCAGACCGTGCCCGATGACGCCACCATTGAGGTCAAGGGGCGCGACCATCCTTGGGTATCGCGCGGCGGGGTGAAGTTGGCGCATGGGCTCGATCATTTTGACTGGGATGTGACTGGCGCGGTTGCGATCGATGTCGGGTCGTCAACCGGCGGCTTTACTGATGTGCTGCTCAGCCGGGGCGCTCGGCGTGTCTATGCGGTCGACAGCGGGACCAACCAGCTCGCCTGGAAGCTCCGCCAGGACGACCGCGTCATCGTCCATGAACAAACCAGCGCACGCATCCTGACAGCGGTGCATATCCCCGAGCCGGTTGATCTGATCGTCTGCGATGCCAGCTTCATTGCGCTCGCCAAGGTGCTGGCGGTGCCGCTGACCTTTGCCAGGGCCGATGCGCGTGCCCTGGTGCTGGTCAAGCCGCAGTTCGAGGCAGGGCGCGACGAAGTGGGCAAGGGGGGCGTCGTGCGCGATCCCGCCATTCACCTGCGGGTGTGCGATGCGGCAGCAGGCTGGTTCACAGATCAGGGCTGGCGGGTCGATGGCATCAGCCAAAGCCCGATTACCGGGCCAGAAGGGAATGTTGAATTCCTGCTTGCCGCGCATCGGATCACCGACGAAGTGTCAATTTAACCTATTAAGGTACCTATCGGTGCTTGCCGATCCGCTGATTTGGCGGCACGAAAGATGTCCGAATATGTCTCGTGCTGGATTTTGGCCAGTTGCCCGGACATATAGTCGTGAAGGAATGGGTGTGAGAGAAATTGCATCGAAGCAGCAGCTTCGACTGGCGTTTATGCGGTGGGCGGTCGTGACGGTGCCGTTCATCCTGTTATTGGGCTTTACGTCGGCGCGGAGTGTGCCGACCGGATCGGCCAATCGTTGGTATGCAGCCCTGGTCAAGCCAGCTGAAACCCCACCCGATTGGGCATTCCCGGTCGCCTGGATCGTCATTTACGTGCTGATCGGGCTGGCGCTGGCGATGGTTATCCACGCACGCGGATCGACGATGCGGGGGGCAGCAGTGGCCTTGTTTGCCGCACAGATGGCCACCAACCTGGTCTGGACGCCGCTATTTTTTGGTGCCCACCAGATTTTCTGGTCGCTGATCACGCTTGGCGCAATGTTCGCGCTGACCTTTGCAACGATGATTGCCTTTGGCCGGATCAGGACGGGGGCGGGGCTGCTGATGGTGCCGTATCTGGGCTGGATCGTCTTTGCAGGTTATCTCACTTATATGATCGGTGAGCTTAATCCTGGCGCGGAAACCCTTGTGCCATCGTCGACGAGTACCCAAATCATTCGCTGACCGAATCGGGGAATTCACGATGCAATCCGAAAATCGCCTGTTTGATGACTTCGCCAAATTTGTGAACGGGGCAGCTGGCACGCTCGCCGGTGTTGGCCGTGAAGCTGAACAGAGCGCCCGCGCCCGCGCCAAGGAATGGATTGGCGGGCTTGAATTCGTTTCGCGCGATGAATTTGAAGCGGTCAAGGCGATGGCAGCAGCAGCCCGCGACGAAGCCGAAGCGCTGCGCGCCCGGCTCGACGCGCTCGAAGCCGCTGCAAAGCCAGCCGCGTCGGCCCCTGCCAAGACCAAGAAGTCGTCGGGCGCCGCCTGATTGGCGACGCCAATATTGTCCACAGATTTCTGTTACCCGGCGGGCGCCCAGCCTTGCCGATCGCCGGGCATATTGGCACGCACCATCAGGCGACAGGTGCGTTGGCAAGGATTGATTAAGTGACGCTTCACGAAGCCGATGACGAGCGCGAGGATGCAGCGCCGATCGATATGCTGGAAAGCTATTTTGCGGCCCATGGCTGGACGCATGAACGCCAGGATGACGAGGTGGTTGCCCATGTGAAGGGCAGCTGGACTGAATATGAGCTGCGCGCGCTATGGCGTGAGGAAGACAGCGTTCTGCAATTTCTGGCCTTCCCCGATATCCGCGTGACCGACGAACGGCGCAGCGCCGTTTATGAAGCGATGGGGCTGGTCAACGAACAGCTTTGGGTTGGCCATTTCGAGCTTTGGTCGTCGAGCGGCATCTTGCTGTATCGCCATGCCGCGCTGATCGATGCCGATGATGGCGGCACCTTGTCGCTGGCGGCGGCCGAATTGCTGATTGAATCGGCGATCGACGAGTGTGAGCGCTTCTATCCCGTGTTCCAGTTTGTGATGTGGGGCGGCAAGAGCCCCAAGGAAGCGCTTGCTGCCGCGCTCACTGAGACTCAGGGCGAGGCGTGACCCCAAAGCGGCTCTGGCTGATCGGCTGCGGCAATATGGGCGGGGCGATGCTCCGCCAATGGATTGCCAGCGATGCTGTCGCCGCCGATCAGGTCGATGTCGTCAACCGAAGCGATCGCGATCTGCCACCGGGGGTTCGTCAGGCCCGATCGCTGCCCGATGGGCCGCTCCCCGATCTGGTGATGCTGGCGATGAAGCCGCAGCAGCTTGACGACATTGCGGCGCAGTGGGCCACTCGGCTGGGTGGAGTGCCGATCTTGCTGTCGATTCTGGCGGGGGTTGAGGAGGCGGCACTGGCGCGCCGTTTCAGCGCTGGGGCGATTGTGCGGGCGATGCCCAATTTGCCCGTCGGCATCGGCAAGGGCGTGGTCGCCCTGCACACAGACAACGCCGATGAAGCCACCCGCGCGGGCGTTGGCGCGCTAATGGCGCCGCTCGGGCTGGTCGAATGGGTCGATGCGGCCTTGTTGGATGCGGTGACGGCGCTGGCCGGCAGCGGGCCAGGTTTTGTCTATCGCTTTATCGATGCCCTTGCTGCGGCCGGTGCCGCGCTGGGCCTGCCCGCTGATCAAGCCGCGCGGCTGGCGCTGGCGACGGTAGAAGGGGCAGGGCTGCTCGCGGCAGGTGCCGACGCCCCGCCCGCCACGCTCGCTGATCGAGTTGCCAGCCCCGGTGGTTCAACCCGCGAAGGGCTCAATGTGCTCGATAAGGATCAGGCGCTGTTCCGCCTGATCAGTGAGACGCTGGCGGCATCGACAAGGCGCAATGCCGAGATGGCGGCGGCGGCGCGTTAATCCCTGAGCGCCGCGACCCGCGCCTTGTCCTCGTCTGGGATCAGCCCTTCGAGCACCGCCCAAAAGCCGCCAACCGAATGCTGCCCGGCGCTGGTATAGGCGGTAGACAGTTTTGCACGCAGGCGATCGAACAATTCGGCCTCCAGCGCTTGGCCAGTGGGCGTCAGCCGCAACAAGCGTTGGCGGCGATCACGATCGCCGGGGCGTACCTCGACCAACTGGCGTTCGGCGAGTTCGGACAGTACGCGACCAAGCGATTGTTTGGTGATCGCGAGTAAGCCAAGCAACTGGCTCACCGTTAGATCGGGCTGGCGCGCGACGAAATACAGCACGCGGTGATGCGCACGGCCAAGCCCCTGCGTGGCCAGGCCCTGATCAGCGGCACGGGTGAGGTTGCTATAGCCGAAATAGAGCAGTTCAATCCCGCGCCGCACTTCTGATTCGCGCAGAAAGAGCGGCGATGCGGAGGGCGGTGGGGCAGCCATGTTGACCAACTTTGCCGCCTTCCATAGAGGGGTCAAGCCCTGAAAATTTAGGCGGTGAGGATGATGCTCGACCAGACGACCAGCGACATGCCGGGCCAGCTGCGCTTCGTCGAGTTGCCGCACCCGTCGCCGACGCCCCCCGCCGAGCGCGCGGCGCGGCTGGAAAATCCCGGTTTCGGGCGCGTCTTCACTGATCATATGGCGACGATCCGCTATAGCGAGGCCAAGGGGTGGTATGACGCGCAGATTTGCCCACGCGCGCCCTTTCAAATGGATCCCGCCGCCGGCGTGCTGCATTACGCGCAGGAAATCTTCGAAGGGATGAAGGCATATCGCCTGCCCGATGGCGGCACGGCGCTGTTCCGTCCCGAGGCGAATGCCCGGCGCTTTCGTGCTTCTGCTGAACGCATGGCGATGGTGCCGCTGCCCGAGGAGTTGTTCCTCGAATCGGTCAGGCGGCTGGTGAAGGTCGAGCGCGACTGGATTCCGCCGATTGAGGGTGGATCGCTCTATCTGCGCCCATTCATGATCGCGACCGAGGTGTTTCTGGGCGTCAAACCCTCGGCTGAATATATCTATGCCGTGATCGCCTCGTCAGTCGGCGCCTATTTCAAGGGTGAGGCTCCGGCGGTGTCGTTATGGGTGTCGCAGGAATTTACGCGCTCGGCCCCCGGCGGCACCGGGGCGGCGAAATGCGGCGGCAATTATGCGGCCAGCCTGGTGGCGCAGACCGAGGCGACCCGGCGAGGCCATGATCAAGTGCTGTTCCTCGATGCGGTCGAACGCCGCTGGATTGAGGAACTGGGCGGCATGAACATCTTTTTCGTGTTCGATGACGGATCGATCAGGACGCCGCCTTTGGGGGGCACGATCCTGGCGGGCATCACGCGCGATTCGATCATCCAGCTGGCGCGCGATCGTGGCCTGACGGTGGCAGAGACGCCCTATGCGATCGATCAGTGCCAGGCCGATGCAGCGAGCGGAAGGCTGGTCGAGGCCTTTGCCTGCGGCACCGCCGCTGTGGTGACGCCAATCGGCCGGATGACGCTGGGTGAAAATGAATTTGTGATCGGTAGCGGTGGCCCGGGTCAGCTGACCCAGAGTATCAGCCAAACATTGACGGCAATTCAGCGCGGCACCGCGCCCGATCCCTATGGCTGGGTAGACCGCATCGATTGAAAATGACGATTTGGGGTAAAGAGCGTCGCTTGCCCCTTTTCACCCGCACCATCTGCCCCTAAAGCCTCCCGCTCTGCTGGGGCGTCGCCAAGTGGTAAGGCAGCGGCTTTTGATGCCGCCATTCGCAGGTTCGAACCCTGCCGCCCCAGCCAGCGGTCTTGGCAAGCGTTCTTGGCCAGAGATCCCGGCACCGCTCTGGGGACAGCATTTTATCATTAGCTTCCTGTAGCCTGCGGCTTTGGCTTGGGGCGTTTGATCAGGTTTCGCGCTGTGCCGCTTGACTCGGCATTGGCATGCGCCGAATTAGAACATAACAGGAACAATTATGCATGATTCGCCCGAGACGATCAGGATGCTGCGCGCCCGTATAGCGGACGTAGAACGCGCGCGCGCGCGCGATGCGCCGGTGGTGGTGCCGATGGGGCATGACGCTGTCGATGCGGCGATTGGCGGCGGGATCATGCGCGCGCGGCTGCATGAGATTTTTGCTGAAACGATCGATGATGGCGGCAGCGCGGCTGGTTTTGCGGCGATGCTTGGCATGCAGCTGGCGCGACCTGGCGCGACGATCTTCTGGCTGCGCGAACGGGCGGCGGAGGCGCGGGGGGGGTGCCTGCATGCGCCGGGACTTGCCGAACTGGGCATTGATCCGGGGCGGGCGATTTTGGGGGTGATGGATGATGCGTTGGGGCTGCTCCGGGTGGCGGCGGAGGTGGTGCGTTGCCCCGATATCGATGTTGCGGTGATCGAATTGTGGAAGAACCCGCGCGTACTCGATCTTACCGCGAGCCGACGGCTGGCGGTGGCGGCCGAAGCATCGGGCGTCACGGTGCTGATGCTGCGCGCCGATGCCGAACCGGGGCCAAGCGCGGCACAAACACGCTGGTCGGTTGCCTCTGCCGCGGCGGTGCCGCTGGAGGCAGAGGCTCCTGGATACCCGACATTGTCGGTGCGCCTTTTGCGCCAGCGTGGCGGCAGTGCCGATCGACAGTGGGAAATGGAGTGGGATCGTGACCAAGGCATCTTCCGGGAAGCGGCGCTTTCTCGCGCTGTGGTTCCCCTATCTGGCGGCGGATCGCTGGCGACGGATGGGCAATCTCGCACCGGCTGACGGCGTTGTCTTCACCCAGAAACAGCGCGGCGCGATGCGGATTGTCGCAGCGGATGAGGCAGCGCGCGCGCATCTGGGCCTCGCGCTTGCCGATGCGCGGGCGCGGGTGCCCGATCTGCTCGCGGTCGATGATGATCCGGTTGCCGATCAGCTTTTGCTCGATCGGCTGGCCGATAGTTGTGATCGCTTCACGCCGATGGTTGCGCTCGATGAGGCGGCGCTGACGCTCGATATCACCGGCTGCCCGCATAAGGATGGCGAGGCCGGTCTGGTGGAGGATGTCGAGCATTGGGCGGGGCGGGCCGGGATGCAGTTGCGCTATGCGCTGGCGAGCACGCCTGAGGCGGCGCAGGCGCTGGCGCGCTACCAGTCGGTGCCAGCCACCGATGAAAAGGCCGCCATATTGCGCCTGCCCATCGCCGCACTGCGCGCTGATGACGAGACCGAATTAGCGCTGCGGCGGGCAGGGCTGAAGATGATCGGTGATCTCGCGGGCCGTCCGAGCGCACCGCTTGCGGCGCGGTTCGGCGCGGAGACGACCGATATGCTGGCACGGCTGCTCGGCAAATCGGACAGCCGCATCTCGCCCCGCCGCGCCGAACCGGCGCTGTTGTTCGAACGCCGCTTTGCCGAGCCGATCGCGCAGACCGATTATGCGCTGGCGGTGCTGGGTGAGCTGGCGGGGGAAGCGGCGGCGGCGATGCTCGAACAGCACAAGGGCGGCAGGCGTTTCGCTGTGCGGCTGTATCGCAGTGATGGGATGGTACGCGATCTGGGCATTGAGGTGAGCCTGCCGCTGCGCGATCCCAAGGTGGTGATGCGGCTGTTTGCTGAGCGGATCGAGTCCTTGAACGACCCGATCGATCCCGGTTTCGGCTTCGATCTGATCCGGCTGGCGGTGCCGGTACTGGAGCCGCTCGCGCCGACGCAGTTGCAGCTTGAGGGCGGGGCGGTGGCGTCTGGCGAGCTGACCGCGCTGATCGACCGGCTGAGCACGCGGGTGGGGCGTGGGCATTTTCGACGGCTGCGGGCGAAGGACACACATATCCCCGAGCAGGCGACGCTCGCACTGCCCGCGATCGATGCGCCCGAACCGGCGCCCTGGTCTGAACCCGAAGCGGGGGAGCCACCCTTGCGCCCGATTCACCTGTTTGATCCGCCGCAAGTGATCGAGGTGATTGCCGAAGTCCCCGACGGCCCGCCGCACCGCTTCCGCTGGCGGCGGACGCTGCACGAAGTGACGCGCTTCGAGGGGCCAGAACGGATCGCAGCGGAATGGTGGAAGCGGGCGGGTGGTCCTTCAGGATTGGGGGGAGGGCTGACGCGTGATTATTATAGGGTCGAGGATGCGCGCGGGCGGCGCTTCTGGATTTTCCGGCATGGGCTGTACGGGACCGAGAAGGTCAACCCGGGCTGGTACATGCACGGGTTATTCGCGTGAGTGGGGTTGGTGGGGGGCGGGCCTTGGTGCCGATAAGGCACCTCACTGGCTTGAATGGAATTGGGTTCGCGCGGAGGCGCGGAGACGCGGAGGGGGTGCGCCTGGGGGCAGCCTTGCACTGCAAGTTTCGGGCGAAAGCTGTCCTGCCCGCTTCGCGGGCTTTTAATATCAGCTGCAGCAATCACCGCCCTCTGAAGCTAACAAAGGGCCATCGCCAAGCCGCGCACCCCCTCTGCATCTCTGCGCCTCTGCGCGAACCACCCTTCTTCTTCTAAAAAACCAATGTTCGCTGACCTCGTCACCGCCACCAACTATTCCTTCCTGCGCGGCGCATCGCACCCCGAGGACATGGTCGCCGAAGCCATCGCGCTCGGCCTGTCCGGTATCGGCATTGCCGATCGCAACAGCGTCGCCGGTGTCGTCCGCGCGCATGTCGCGGTGAGAGAAGCGATGGAAAAAGCCCCCGATATCGCCTTCAAACTCGTCGTCGGCGCGCGGCTGGTGTTCGCCGATGGCACCCCCGATATCGTTGCCTACCCGGCGACCCGGCATGGCTGGGGACGGCTCTGCAGGTTGCTGACGATCGGCAATCGCCGCGCGGTCAAGGGCGGGTGCCTGCTCGCCTTGAGCGACCTGATCGCGCATGCCGATGACCTGCTGCTGATCATCCTGCCCGAGACGAGTTTTGTCGCCGAGGAGAATGTGCCGGTTGACGCACAGGACCCCGGCTTGCGCCGTGGAAGTGGGGGTGTGGATCGCCTGCGCTGGTTGTTGAAGGCCGCGCCTGACCGCGTCTGGCTCGCCGCGCGGATGCCCTATGGCGGTCGTGATCGGCGGATGCTGACGCGGCGGGCGGCGCTGGCCGCCAAGCTCGGCGTGCCGATGATCGCGACCAATGATGCGCTCTACGCCAGCCCGGCGGCGCGGCCGCTGCATGATGTGCTGAGCTGCATCCTCAATAAAACGACGATCGCCGCCGCCGGCAAATTGCTCGAGGCCAATGCCGAGCGCCACCTGAAAAGCCCCGACGACATGGCCCGGCTGTTCCGCGATTACCCGCAGGCGATCGCCGAGAGCATCAACCTGCTCGGTCTTATCACCTTCTCGCTAGACCAGCTTCGTTATGAATATCCGCACGAGCCCGTGCCCGATGGCTGGACTGCGCAAGCCTGGCTCCAGCACATCGTTCTGATCGCCGCGCAAGCCCGCTACCCCGGCGCGCTGCCCGGGAAGCTCTGCCGGCTGCTCTATGAAGAGTTCGATCTGATCCACGAGCGCAACTACGCCTATTATTTCCTGACCGTGTACGAGATGGTCAAGTTCGCCCGCTCAGTCGACCCGCCGATCCTGTGCCAGGGGCGCGGCTCGGCGGCCAATTCAGTGGTGTGTTTCCTGCTCGGCATCACCTCGGTTGATCCGATGAAATATGACCTGCTCTTCTCGCGCTTCGTGTCGTCCGAGCGCGACGAGCCGCCTGACATCGATGTCGATTTCGAGCATGAACGCCGCGAGGAGGTGATGCAGCATATCTATGCGCGTTACGGGCGCGACCATGCCGGGATCGCCGCGACCGTCATCCATTACCGCCCGCGCAGCGCGGTGCGCGAGGTTGGCAAGGTGCTCGGCTTTACCGAGGATGTGACGACGCGGATCAGCAGCACCGTCTGGGGCAGCTATGCCAGCGCGATGGAGGAGAAGCGCTTCGCTGAAACCGGGTTCAGCCTCGACGATCCAGCGATGCTGCGGCTGAAAACGCTGGTTGATCAGTTGCTGCATTTCCCCCGCCATCTGTCGCAGCATGTCGGCGGGTTTGTGCTCACCCAGGGGCGGCTCGACGAACTGGTGCCGATCCACAATGCCGCGATGGCCGACCGTACCTTCATCGAATGGGATAAGGACGATATCGACGCGCTCGGGCTGATGAAGGTCGATGTGCTGGCGCTTGGCATGCTGACCTGCATCCAGAAAAGTTTCGAGATGCTGCGCGCGGAGGGGCTGGCCGATCACCAGCTCGACAGCATTCCGGCCGATGATCCGGCAGTGTATGACATGCTATGCAAGGGCGATAGCATTGGCGTGTTCCAGGTCGAAAGCCGTGCCCAGATCAACATGCTGCCGCGCCTTAAACCGCGCGAGCTCTATGATCTCGTCATCCAGGTCGCGATCGTCCGGCCGGGGCCTATCCAGGGCGATATGGTGCATCCTTACCTGCGCCGGAGGTCGGGGCGCGAGAAGGTGGAATATCCTTCGCCAAGCCCCGAACATGGCCCGGCCAATGAATTGCGTGACTTGCTTGGTAAGACCTTTGGCGTGCCGCTGTTCCAGGAACAGGCGATGAAGCTGGCCATCGTCGCGGCCAAATTCACCCCCGACGAGGCCAACCGGCTGCGCAAGTCGATGGCGACATTCCGTCATGCCGGCGGGATGGAGCTTTTCGAGGAGAAGATGGTCGGCGGCATGGTCGCGCGGGGCTATGAGGCCGATTTCGCGCGGCGTTGCTTTGAACAGATCAAGGGCTTTGGCAGCTATGGTTTTCCCGAAAGCCATGCGCTGGCGTTTGCGCGGCTGGTCTATGTCTCGTCATGGATCAAATGCCATCATCCGGCGGTATTCGCCTGTGCGTTGCTCAATTCGCAGCCGATGGGCTTTTACGCGCCCGCCCAGATCGTCCGCGATGCGCGCGAACATGGGGTGGCGGTGCGTGGGATCGACGTGGCGGCGAGCGGGTGGGATAATGGGTTGGAGGATGCGGGCCAGTCGCTCCGCCTCGGCTACCGCCAGATCACCGGCTTCCGGCAGGAATGGGCCGAGGCTATCGTCCGCGCCCGCGCCGTTGCCCTCTTTACCTCGATCGAAGACCTCGCCCGCCGCGCGCACCTGCCGCAACGTGCATTGCGCTTGCTAGCCGATGCCGATGCGTTTCGCTCGATCGCACTCGACCGGCGCGAGGCGTTATGGGAGGTGCGGCGTACCCCGACCGGCGAGTTGCCGCTCTTCGCCGCTGCCCGCGCGCGTGAGCTGGGCGAGGAGCAGGACACGGCGCTGCCCATCATGTCGCCCGCCGAGCATGTCGTCGCCGATTATCAGATGACGCGGCTGTCGCTGAAGGCGCATCCGATGGCGTTTCTGCGCGAGGAATTGCGCGCCGAGGGGATATTGAGCTGTGCCGAGACAAGTGCCGCGAAGAACGATACCCGCGTCCGTACCGCCGGGATCGTGCTGGTTCGCCAGCGGCCGGGCAAGGGCAATGCGATTTTCATCACGATCGAGGACGAAACCGGCGTCACCAATGTCGTGCTCTGGGCGCGGCAGTTCGAGATTTTCAGGCGGCAGGTGATGGCATCGCGGCTGATGCTGGTCGAGGGGCAATTGCAGCGTAGCGTTGAGGGCGTGGTGCATTTGATGGCGAGCCGGATCATCGACCGGACTACGATGCTCGATACGCTATCAGAACGTGGCGAGACGCCAGTTGAACGTTCACGCGCCGACGAGTTCGACAACCCCCAGCATCCGCGTGGCAAGATCCCGCACAATGCGCAGCCGCGCGGCAGTCACCCGCGCAACGTGCGGATCATTCCGAAGTCGCGGGACTTTCATTGATCGCGGGCACCGGCCCTTTTGGTCCCATATCGGTCAATGCATCGCCGCCTAGCGCCCGATACAGCGTCACCCGGTTCGCCGCCGCCACCAATTGCGTCTGCGCGAGCGAGCGTTGTGCCTGATAGGCCGAACGCTGCGCATCAAGATTGGCGAGGAAGCTGTCGATCCCCCCGCGATAGCGCGCATCGGTCAGCCGCAGCGAATCTGCCGTTGCCTGCGCAAGCCGCTGCTGCGCGCCCAATTGATCCTCGATCGTCCCGCGCCGCGCCAGCGCATCGGCAACTTCGCGAAACGCAATCTGGATCGATCGTTCATAAACCGCTACGGCCACATCGAGCTGCGCGCGCGCTTGCGCCAGCGCCGCCTTGTTGCGCCCGCCCGCGAACAACGGATAGCTGACCCCGGGCGTGGCCGAATAGTTGAAAGCGCGCGTCGTGAAGAGCTGCGACAGGCCGTTGGAGCCGAGCCCGGCCAGCAACGTCAGCGACAGCCGCGGAAACAGTGCCGCGCGCGCCGCGCCGACTTCGGCATTGGCGGCGCGCAGCTGATATTCTGCCTGAACGACATCGGGCCGGCGCAACAATATTGTCGATTCCAGCGTGGCCGGGGCGTCGCCAATACCGTTAGCGGCCTCAGCAATCGATCCGGGGAGTAGCGCGGTATCGATTGGCGCGCCGACCAGCAATTGCAGCGCGTTGATATCCTGCGCCAGCGCCGTCAGTTGCTGGGCCTGGTCCGACTGCGCGGTTGCCAGCACGGTCTCGGCTTGGGCCAGATCAGTGCGCGGTGCGATGCCGCCATCCAACCGCGCCTTGATCAGCTTGACGCTGGCACCGGCATTATCGACGGTTTGCTGGGCAACGCTCAGCAGGCTTTTATCGGTGGCATATTGCAGCCAGGCAGTCGCGATATCGCCGATCAGCGCCAGCCGGGTCGCTCGCGCGCCGACATCGCTGGCGAAATAACGCGCCTGATCCGCCTCGCTCAACGCTGCTAGTCGCCCGAAAATGTCGATCTCGAACTGGGTCAGGCCTAAATTCAGCGCATAATTGGTGCGCTGACCGCCCGTGACTGGTGAGCCGCCGATATTCGTCCGACCGGTACCGGCATCGACGATATTGACGCTATTGTTGCTGTTGATCAGCGGCAGCTGCTCGGCGCGCTGGGCGCGATATTGGGCGCGCGCGATCTCGATATTGGCGGCTGCAATGCGCAAATCGCGGTTATTGGTGAGCGCCTGATCGATCACGGCTTGCAGCCGGGGATCGCGGAAAACGTCGCGATAGGGCAGTGATGGCAGCGCCGCATCGGCACTATTGGGGCTGGGCTCGCCATAGGCCGCGCCAGTTGGCAGCGCGGTCGGCACGGGTAGGGCAGGGCGCTGATAGGTGGGCACCATTGAACAGGCCCCGAGCGGCAACAGCAGCGTGATCGATAGCCGGCGATCTATCATATCCCTGCCTCGCTCGGCGGTGCCTTAGGTTCGTGATGCAAGCGCTTCAGCGTGTCGCGGGTGGTGCGGCGGACGAGCACGAAGAACAGCGGAATGTAGAAGATCGCCAGAACCGTCGCGGTCAGCATGCCGCCGATCACCGATGTGCCGATCGCGATACGGCTATTCGCGCCCGCGCCCGTTGAAATCGCCAGCGGCAATACGCCGAAGATGAAGGCCAGGCTGGTCATCAGGATCGGGCGCAGCCGCAGCCGTGCGGCCTCAATCGCAGCGACGATCACCCGCTTGCCCTTTTTTTCGGCTTGTTCGGCAAATTCGATCATCAAAATCGCGTTTTTGGCGGCGAGGCCCATCGTCGTCAGCAGCCCGATTTGCAAATAAACGTCATTCTGCAGCCCGCGCAGTGTGACGAAGAATACTGCGCCAACCAGCCCGAGCGGGATGATCAGCAGCACCGCGACCGGGATCGTCCAGCTTTCATACAGCGCGGCGAGGCACAGAAAAACGACAAGAAGGGACAGGCCATAGAGCAACGGGGCTTGTCCTGACGTCAGCCGTTCCTGGTAAGAAAGCCCGCTCCACGCGACAGTTGTGCCGGGATATTTGGCGGCAAGCTTGGCTATCCGGTCCATCGCTTCGCCCGAACTTCTGCCCGGTGCAGCCTGGCCGGAAAATTCATAGGATGACACCCCCATGAAACGCGCCAGCGAGGGCGGGGCTGCCGACCAGCTTGTCCGGGCAAAGGACGAAAAGGGTGCCATCGATCCGTCGGCGGCACGGACACGCCATTGCGACAGATCCTCCGGGCGCGACCGATAGGGGGCGTCGCCCTGGACATAGACGCGCTTCACCCGGCCACGATCGGTAAAGTCATTGACGTACCGCCCGCCCCAGGCGGTTGCGAGCGTATTGTTGACGTCAGTCTGGCTGAGCCCGAGCACTTGCAGTTTCTGCTGATCAAGGTCGACATCAAGCGTCGGCTGGTCGTCCAAATCGGTCAAGCGAAGTTGGGCAAGCACGGGATCGGCATCGGCTTCGGCGAACAATTTGTCGCGCGCTTCCTTGAACGCCTCCCGTGACAGGTTGCCACTGTTGAGCAGTTCGAGCGTGAAACCGCTCGACTGGCCAAGCCCGCGAATGGCGCCCGGTACTAGCACATTGACGCGCGCATCGCGGAAGCCGGCAAACGCTTTGGCTGCGCGCGCGCTGATCGCATCTGCGGTATTGGCCTTGCCCGTTCGTTCGTCCCAATCCTTGAACGCAATAAAGCCGCGCCCTTCATTCTGGCCAGCCGGCCCGCCTCCACCGCCGCCGCTGACGGTCAGCATCGCCTTTAGATTGGCGGCTTCGTCGTTGAGGAAATAGCGCTCAATCGCCTTTTGAACCGCAACGGTGCGCGGCTGAGTGGCCCCCGGCGGCAAGGTGAATTGTACGCGCGCGCCGCCCTGATCCTCATTGGGCAGGAAGCCGGTTGGCAACCGCACGAACATCAGGACCAGCAGCGCAGCGACCCCGGCATAGATTAACAGGAAGAGGAATTTCCGATCGACGACTTTTTCGACACTACCGGCATAGCGATCGACCATCCGTTCGAAGCCCGTATTGAACCAAAGGCGTGCCCCCGCAGTGCGCTGGGCGAACCAGCCATCCTGCTTCTCATCAGCGCGGCGGCGCAGCAATGTGGCGGTGAGCGCCGGGGTCAGCACCAAGGCGACGACGACGGAGAGCACCATTGCTGAAATGATCGTGATCGAAAACTGACGATAGATAACGCCAGTTGATCCGCCGAAAAATGCCATCGGCAGAAACACCGCCGACAGCACGAGCGCGATAGCAATCAGGGCGATCGTGATCTCATCCATCGACTTGATCGTCGCCTCACGCGGGCTCATTTCCGGATATTCGTCCATCAGCCGCTCGACATTTTCGACCACGACAATGGCATCATCGACCAGCAGACCGATCGCCAGCACCAGCCCGAACAGCGTCAGCGTGTTGATGGAAAAGCCGACAAGGTAAAAAATCCCGAAGGTACCGAGCAGCACCACGGGCACGGCGATTGTCGGGATCAGCGTTGCGCGCCAGTTCTGCAGGAAGACGAACATGACAATGACGACCAGGATGATCGCCTCGATCAGCGTCCAGACCACTTCCTCGACCGACACTTTGATGAACAACGTGCTGTCCGACGGGTAGGCGACGGCATAGCCGGGCGGCAGTGCGCGGGTCAGCTCTGTCACCTTTGCCTTGACGAGTTCGGCGGTTTTCAGCGCATCGGATCCTGGGGCAAGCGAAACGGCAAACCCCGCGCCGGGATGGCCGTTGATGCGGCTGCGCGTCGTATAATTCTCCGCGCCCAGTTCCACCCGCGCAACGTCGGATAGCTTCACAACCGATCCATTGCGCGCGGATTTAACGATGATATTGGAAAATTGGGCAGGTGTACTCAGCCGCGACTGCGCTTTTACAGTGGCGTTGAGCATTTGCGTATCAGGCATCGGCTGCCCGCCGATTTCACCGGCGGCAACTTCCGTATTTTGCGCCTGGATCGCGGCGATGATGTCGCCGGGCTGGAGCGCATAAGCGGTCAGCCGTTCGGGGTTCAGCCAGATCCGCATGGCATATTGCGCGCCGAACACATTTGTGTCGCCAACGCCGGGCAGCCGCGCGATGGGATCTTGCAGGGTCGAGACGAGATAGTCGGAAACATCCTGATTGGTCGCCTGATCGGTGGTGTCATAGATCGCGAAGATCATCAGGAAATCGGGATTGGATTTGGTGACGCTCAGCCCCTGTTGCTGGACCTGCTGGGGCAGGCGCGAGATTGCCTGCTGCACCTTGTTCTGCACCTGCACCTGGGCAATGTCTGGATCGACGCCCTTTTCGAAGGTGGCCGAAATGCTCACCTGCCCCCGCGAACTGGACGTCGAGCTGAAATAGAGCAGCCCGTCGATCCCGGTCAGCTGTTGCTCAATGATCTGCGTTACGCTGTTTTCCAGCGTTTCCGCTGAAGCGCCGGGATAACTCGCCCGGATGTTGACCTGGGGCGGCGCCACATCGGGATATTGCTCGATCGGCAGTGTCAGGATCGCACCGACACCCGCCAGCATGATGATGATCGCAATCACCCAGGCAAAGATCGGCCGATCGATGAAGATGCGGGAAATCATGCTCGATTCAGCGACCCGGCCGGGCGGCGTCGCCGTCTTTGGGCGGTGCAATGCGTTGCGGCGAGCCGGCTGGTACCGGCTTTACCGGAGCACCCGGCTTGGCGCGCACCGTCCCTTCGACGATCACCTTGTCGCCAGGCGAAAGGCCGGCAGACACGATCCAATTTGGCCCCTGGGTGCGATCCGCAGTGACAGCGCGTTTGATCACCTTATTGCCCGGGCCGACCAGCAACACCGTGGCATTGCCGCGCGGATCGCGGGCGAGCCCGGCCTGGGGCACCAGAAACGCATTGGTCGCCACAGCCTGGACAAACATTGCCCGCACAAACATGCCGGGCAGCAGCAGATTTTCCGGGTTGGGGAAACGCGCGCGCAAGGTGACGGTGCCTGTGGCCTGGTCCACTGAGACTTCGGTGAACTCGACAGTGCCGGTGTGGCCATAATCAGTGCCGTCTTCCAGCTTCAGCGTCACCGCCGCCTTGCTGGGTAGCGCTTGGCCTGCCGCCAGCGCCCTGCGCAGCCCCAGCAAATCGGCGCTTGATTGCTGAATATCGACGAACATGGGATCGAAATTCTGGATCACCGCCAGCGGATCAGCCTGATTGGCGGTAACCAGGGCACCCTGGGTAAATAGCGATCGGCCAATCCGCCCGCTGATCGGCGCGGGCACATTGGTGAAGCGCAGATTGATCCGCGCCGTGGCAAGCTGAGCGCGAGATTGGGCAATGCGCGCCTCCGCCTGCCGTGCCTGAGCGAGAGCATCGGTATAATCCTGCGCGCTCACCGCCTCGATCGCAGCGAGCGGTTTGAATCGATCGGCCTTGGTGCGCGCGGCATCGGCACTTGCCTGGGCGCTCAACAGATTTGCGCGCGCTTCGTCACTGGCCGCCCGGTAAAGGCTTGAATCGATTTGATAGAGCGTTTGTCCAGCATGGACGAAGGAGCCTTCGCTAAACAATCGGCGGCGGATGATGCCGGAGATTTGCGGCCGCACCTCTGACGTTTGATAGGCACTCGTCCGCCCGGCGAGATCGGCGATGACCGGAACAGCGCCCGGTTGGACGACAACATATCCAATTTCAGGCGTGCCGCCCTTGCCCGCTTTTCCGCCCGCTTTTTCGGCACCTCCACCGCACCCAGCCAGTAAAATGAGGGTGATCAGCAACGGGGCCGACCATGCTGCTCTGCTCGATAACGACATTGCTAGCATCATCCGCCCTGGTTGCGGCCTAGCGGCCTGCGATTGTCCCTGTGTCTGCCTAATGCAGGTCCGAGGCTTTTGGTTCAAGGCGGAGACGAAGAAAGAAAAGATCGCATCATGGCAATACGGCCCTTTGGCATCTTGTGTTCGTTTCGGGGGCGGGCCACCAGCCGGTTGATTGTGCGCGGAGCGGTTCTCGACTGATTGCCGATTTTCCCAATTCCGACATAGTTTTGCGACACATGGCCGATAGGTGGCGCTGAGCCAGTCTTGGCTCAGGCGGCTTGCCCCTTGCGAATGGATTTTATGCGTACCTCTCGACTTAGCTTCCTTCTTTTAGTCAGCGTGGCGCCAGCCGCAGTATCGGCCCAGACCGCGCCGGTTGTGCCGCGCGCGCAGGACCGGCCATCGACGCCGCCAGCCGCCGACGATGGTGAAGCTGGCGATGCCGATATCGTTGTCCGTGGCGCACGTCCGGTGGGATCGGTCGCTGGTGATATTCCTCCCGAGCAACAGCTTAGCCCAGCCGATATCCGGTCCTATGGGGTGAGTTCCGTCGCTGATCTGCTTGCCGAGCTGGCCCCGCAGACGCGGAGCGGGCGCGGGAGCGGCGGCGCGCCGGTGGTGCTGGTGAATGGCAAGCGGGTGGCGGGCTTTGGCGAGATCCGCGATTTGCCAACCGAAGCGATTTTGCGCGTCGATATTCTGCCCGAAGAAGTGGCGCTGAAATATGGCTTTGCCGCTGATCAACGCGTCATCAATTTCGTCCTTCGCCCGCGTTTTCGGGCGGTGACGACCGAGTTGAACAGTCGTTTCACGACCGAAGGCGGTATCGCCAGCCCGCAGGGCGAATTTGATTTGCTTCGGATCAACCGCACCGGTCGCATCACTGTCCATGCCGATGTGCAGGGTCGCGAATCGATTACGGAGGCTGATCGCAACATTACCCTTGCGCCTAATCTGTTTGCCGTTGGCGGCAATATTGTCGGCCGCACCGGGGGTGAGATTGATCCATTGTTGAGCGCGCGGGCCGGATCGCTGGTTACCGTGGCTGGTGTGCCGGCCAGTGCCGCAACTCAGCCCCCCACGCTCAATGATTTTGCAGCGACAGCCAACCGCGCCAATGTCACCGATCTCACGCCCTTTCGAACGCTGTCGCCATCGTCGACCAATTTCAACTTGAGCGTGGTGTATGCGACCACGATTTTTGGCGATGTCAGCGCCAGTCTTAACGGGCAGATTGGCACGTCAAACAGCAACCGGTTGCTCGGCCTGCCCGGCGTTGCGCTGACGTTGCCGATCGGCAATCGCTTTTCGCCTTTTTCGCAGGATGTCCTGATCGATCGCGCGCTGCTTGACGGGGTGAGCCCGCTTAGCCAGCGCAACAAGGTGTTTTCGGGCTATTTGGGGCTGACGCTCAACGGCACGCTGGGCAAATGGCAGTGGACCTTCACGGGCACCTATGATCGCAATGACAGCGAGACGATCACTGACACTGGCTTTGATATCACGAGCTATCAGGCCCGGCTGCGCGCCAATGATCCAACAGCGAACCCGTTCGGTCCCGTGCTTGCTGATGATTTCGGGCCACTGCCTGGCATCCAGTCCATCTCCAATCGCAATCGCGGAGCTGCGACGGCGCTGTTTAGCGGGTCGCTGTGGAAATTGCCGGCCGGCGCGATTTCAACAAGCGTGCGGGTTGGTGGCGTCGTTACCGATTTTTCCTCTACCGCCATCCGCGCCGGTATCGTGCAGCCTGCGCAGTCGACGCGCAATGTGGCCAATGGTCAGGTCAATATCGATGTCCCGATCACCAGCCGCAAAACTGATTTTTTGAGTTTTGCGGGTAACTTGTCGGCGAATTTTAACATCGCCTATGATTATCTTTCGGATTTCAACGCGCTCCGCACGCTGGGTTATGGCCTTAACTGGTCCCCGATTGAGCCCGTTCGCCTGATCGCATCGGTCACTGAGCAGGACGAAGCGCCAACCCAGGAGGCACTTGGCAATCCGGCGATCACGACGCCCAATATTGTCGTGTTTGATTATGTTCGCGGCGAAAATGCGCTGGTGTCTGTCGTAACGGGGGGCAATCGCGGCCTGATCAGCGAGAATCGGCTCGTCAAAAAGCTGGGGTTGACGGTCAAGCCGTTCGACAAGCAGGAGCTGACCTTCTCGGCCAATTATGTTGATAGCCGCACCAATAACCCGGTCGCCGGCTTCCCCAGCGTGACGGCGGCGATTACCGATGCTTTTCCTGATCGATTTACGCGCGATGGGAATGGCCGGTTGCTGACAATCGATCAGCGTTCAATCAATTTTGCGCAGACCAGTCGTTCGGAGATCAGGCTCGGGGTGAATTTTTCCACCGTGCTGAAATCCAAGATTCAAAAGCAGATTGAGGCGTTTCGCGCGGGCACTGGCCCCAATCCCTTTGCCGGGCTGATTCCGCCGGGCGGTCGCCGACCGCCTGGAGCTGGGCAGGGCGATGGCCCCGGCGGCGCGCGCTCTGGTGGCGGGCCTGGTGGTGGACCTGGTGGTGGACCGGGGGGCGGTGGTTTCGGTGGCGCGCCGGGAGGCGGTTTCGGTGGTGGTGGTTTTGGCGGTGGCGGCGGCGGTCGCGGCGGTCCCGGTGGGGGGCGCCTGCAATTTGCCCTTTATGACACCATCCACCTCACCAATCGCGTCCAGATCGGGGCGACTGGTCCGACGCTTGATCTCCTGCGCGGTGATACGATTGGTGATCGCGGCGGGCAGGTCCGCCACGAGCTGGAGGCGCAGGCTGGCTATAACAATAATGGCATTGGCGCGCGCCTATCGGTGAACTGGCGGAGCGGCACGACCGTTGTCAGCGGCACCAACCTCAATCCCGATACGCTTCGTTTTTCGTCGCTGGGCACGGCCAATCTGCGGCTGTTTGCTGATCTTGGCCAGCGGCTCGATCTGCTGAAGAAATACCCGTGGATGCGGGGCATGCGCGTCGTGCTGTCGGTCGACAATCTGTTCAATGAACGCCAACGCGTGACCGATCAGAATGGCTTAGTGCCGATCAGCTATCAGCCCGGTTATCTCGATCCTGTCGGCCGATCGATCCGGCTGTCAGTCCGTAAGCTGTTCTTCTAGGGGCAGCGAGTACTGGCAATCGGAGGAGATTGAGTTAGATGGGCCTGCGCTTGCAGGCGGGCACGCCGCGAATAGGGATGGTTTTGACTTATGCGGATTACGATGATCGGCTCGGGCTATGTGGGCTTGGTTTCGGGCGCTTGTTTTTCGGATTTCGGCCATGACGTGATTTGCGTCGATAAGGATGCGGCCAAGATTGAGGCGCTGAAGGCAGGCCGGATGCCGATTTACGAGCCCGGGCTGAGCGGGCTGGTTGCCACTAACGTCAATGCTGGGCGGCTGACCTTCACGACCGATCTGAAATCAGCCGTTGCGGGAGCTGATGCTATCTTCATCGCGGTCGGCACGCCGTCGCGCCGCGGCGACGGCCATGCCGATCTGACCTATGTATTTGATGCTTCGCGAGAAATTGCCGAAGCGCTGACCGGCCCGAGTGTCGTTGTCACCAAATCGACGGTCCCTGTCGGCACTGGTGATAAGGTAGAAGCAATCCTGCGCGAGATCGCGCCCAATTTGGATGTGGCGGTCGTTTCCAATCCGGAATTCCTGCGGGAAGGCGCCGCGATTGGCGATTTCAAGCGCCCTGATCGCATCGTCATCGGCACGGAAGATGCCCGCGCAATGCAAGTGATGCGCGATATTTATCGTCCGCTCTACCTGAATGAGAGCCCGATCCTGTTCACGGCACGCCGCACGGCGGAGCTGATCAAATATGCCGCCAATGCCTTTTTGGCGACCAAGATCACCTTCATCAACGAAATCGCCGACCTGTGCGAGGCAGTCGGCGCCAATGTGCAGGATGTGTCGCGCGGCATTGGGCTGGATAACCGGATTGGATCGAAATTCCTGCATGCCGGGCCAGGCTATGGCGGGTCATGCTTTCCAAAGGATACGCTTGCACTGCTCAAGACCGCTGAGGATTTTGGGACGCCGATCCGCATCGTGGAGGCGGTTGTGGAGGTTAATGACAGCCGCAAGCTTGCCATGGGGCGCAAGGTGATCACCGCGCTTGGCGGTGAAGCGCGCGGCAAGACAGTTGCGGTCCTGGGCCTTACCTTCAAGCCCAACACCGATGACATGCGCGATGCACCGAGCCTTGCGATCATTCAGACCCTGCTCGACGCGGGCGCCACGATCCGCGCCTATGATCCAGAAGGCATGGAACCGGCGCGGGCGATGCTGCCGGGCGTTGTTTTCTGTACCGATGCCTATGAAGCAGCAGCCGGGGCCGATGCCGTCACGATCGTTACCGAATGGGATATCTTCCGTGCGCTCGATCTGAAACGCTTGGCCGCCACGATGGTGACACCGGTCATGGTCGATCTGCGTAATATCTATCCGCCAATCGATGCTGAGCGGGCCGGTTTCACCTATTACTCGATTGGGCGCGGATAACTTCCGGGCCGATTGCAGACTTGGGATTCACGCTGAGATAATGCCATTGGCGGCTTGTTTGCCGGGCATGATCGTCGGACTTGCAATGCAAGTATCAGCCGAACTTTCGGTCGCGCTTCCTGATCAGTTATCGGAATATGTGTCCTTGAAAGGATACCCGCGCGCTCAATTCATCTGACAAGAGACCTGTCCGGTGGCGTGTCGTTCCTTTGCGGCTGCGCGATCTATCGGGTTACTTTACTGAGAAGCATTGGCGCTATTAAGCGTCGCATGGTTGCTATCATCTCCTTCCGAAGGCATCACTGGCAAAGCCAAATGCCAAGCACGGTGCAGTGCAGACCTAGGTTGGATGATGATGAAAAAGGCGTTGATCACTGGCATCACCGGGCAGGATGGAGCATATCTCACAGAATTTTTATTGGCCAAGGGGTATGAAGTTCATGGCATCAAGCGGCGATCTTCCAGCTTCAATACGCCGCGACTCGACGAATTCATCATCGAACGTGAAAAGGCGGATATCCCCTTTTTTCTGCACTATGGCGACCTGACCGATACATCGAGCCTGATCCGCATCTTGCAATCGATCCTGCCGGATGAAATCTACAATCTCGGCGCGCAAAGCCACGTGAAGGTCAGCTTCGAGACGCCTGAATACACCGCTAATGCCGACGCCGTTGGCCCCCTGCGGCTGTTGGAGGCGATTAGAATTTTGGGACTTGAACGGACAACGAAGCTCTATCAGGCATCGACATCAGAGATGTATGGCGCGTCACCGCCGCCGCAATCCGAAACGACGCGTTTCTATCCGCGCAGCCCTTATGCCGTCGCCAAGCTTTATGCGTTTTGGATCGTCGTCAATTACCGCGAAGCCTATGGGATGCATGCGTCCAACGGCATCTTGTTCAACCATGAAAGTCCGTTGCGCGGTGAAACATTTGTCACGCGCAAGATCACCCGTGCGGTAGCAGCGATCGCCCGTGATCGTCAGGATCGGTTGGTCCTGGGCAATCTCACATCGCGCCGCGATTGGGGGCATGCGCGCGATTATGTTGAAGGCATGTGGCAGATCGTCCAGCAGGACACGCCCGACGATTATGTGCTTGCGACTGGTGTGGATTACTCCATCCGTGATTTTGTTGAAGCCGCCTTTGGTGAAGTCGGGATCGGCATTGACTGGGCAGGCCATGGGGCGGACGAGATCGGCCGTTGCAGGGTAACAGGCCGGACACTGGTTTCCATCGATCCGCGCTATTTCCGCCCGACCGAGGTCGATGCGCTGCGCGGCGATGCCAGCAAGGCCCGGCGCGTGCTTGGCTGGGCGCCGCGGATCGGGTTCAATCAACTGGTGCATGAGATGGTGGAAAGCGATTTGGCGCTGATCGATACGGGCTTCTCTGTGCTCGGCCCGCGTGGCGTCGCTGCCCGGGTTGCAACGATGTATGACGAATAGGGATTAGCCACGACGGCGCGGTGCGCGCTTTTCCAGGCGCGCCGCTGCTATCGGCGGGGCTCGCGTCGATGATGACGCTTTTCAGTGTTGCGCGCGATTGCGACCTTGTTTCCTTATTCATGGCGCCGCGCTTGGGCTTATTCGCATCCATTTCTGGACTGTAGCGATAGTTAAATCATTGGACGGAAGCTTGTTTTTGGTTTGTGCATCGTTTGCGTCGCTAAGAACGCAAAAGGGGGATGCACATGAGATCCGGTTTCGTGCTGGCTGCTTTGTTGGCGGCGGCGGTGATGGCACAACCCGTTGCCGCGCAGGAGCGCAGCGCCACAAGGGCCGGGTTTGCGCTGCCCGCTGACGGGGGCAAGACGATTTTGGTCTTGCGGCCGTCGGTTCGCGTCGGTGCGCAATCTACCGGTGGTCTTTTCGAACCCAATGGCGATTGGACCGACGAAGCGCGGAAAAACATCGAGACTGCACTGGCTGACCAGCAGGGGACGCTTGGCAACCGCGTCATCGCGGCGCCTGATGCCGTTGGGGCGGATGCGGCGCTTGTCGAGGAATATGCAGCGCTGTTTGCGGCGGTGTCGAAATCGGTCATCGACTATCAGTTTTTTGTCGGCAATCGGCTGCCGACCAAGAAGCGCGACAATAGTGCGAATGTGTTCGACTGGTCGTTGGGCAGCGGTATCGCCGCGTTGCCTGGGGCGAAGGACGCAGACTATGCGCTGTTTATCTACAATCAGGATGCCTATGGCTCGACTGGGCGCAAGTTACTCCAGGTGGTTGCGCTTTTGGGGCCGGGTATCGCGATCAAATCGGGTGAGCATGCCGGCTATGCGGGGCTTGTCGATTTGAAGACGGGTGACTTGCTTTGGCTCAACGCCGATAACGCAATGGGGGGCGATGTCCGTACCCCGGAAGGCGCCAAAAAGCGCGTTGCACAGCTGCTGGAGGACTTTCCCGGCAGCGCCAAACCCAAAGCGGCTGCTGGCCAGTGATTGCTTTGATTGCCCCGATGATCGCTGCGAGCGCGATGCTTGGGGTGCCAGTAACGGGGCCAGCGCCCAAGGATGTCGCGCCGCCACCGCCCCCTTATGTCGGCGTCTATCAGCCGAGCGGCGTGGATGAGATCGGCGTGTGGAAGGACGCCGATGAAGACGAGCGGATGCTCGCCAACGCCCCGATCGTCATTCGCGACGAGGCGCTGAACGCCTATGTCCGCCGCGTGTTATGCGACACCGTTGGTGCCGAACGCTGCAAGAGCGCACGGGTCTACATTTTACGCACACCCATCTTCAACGCCAGCATGATGCCGAATGGCGCGATGCGGGTGTTAAGCGGATTGCTGCTGCGGGCGCGCAACGAGGCCGAATTGGGCGCAGTACTGGGCCATGAATTTGGGCATTTTGAGCGCCGCCACAGCCTTGCTGAATTCAGGGTGCAGCGAAGTGCGACTGATTTGTTGAGCTGGGCAACGGTGTTGTCAGCGACGGCAGCGACCTATGGCGCGCGATCCAATTTCGACCAGATTCAATTGTCGGTGTACGGCAGTTTTTATCACTTCAGCCGCGATCAAGAGCGCGAAGCTGATCGGTTCGGTGTGGGCTATCTCAACGCCAGTGCGCTGCGCCCACAGTCTGCATCCGTGGTTTGGCAGAACATCATCGCCGAGGCCGAAGCTTCCGCAAAAGCGCGCGGGCTGAAGAAGCCCCGGTTCGACAAGGTTGCGTTCTTTGCCACGCATCCGCCTGAGGCCGAGCGCGCAGCGACATTGGCCAGCCTTGCCGCACCAGAGGGCGCGGCGCGCGACGATGGCGCAGCGCGGTACAAACAAGCCATGGCACCATGGCTGCCGATCTTTCTGGACGATCAGGTCAAGCTCAACGATTTCGGCGGGAGCGATTACCTCATCACGACGCTCGCCGGGAGCGGCTGGACGGCGCCACTGTGGCTGGCACGCGGCGATTTGTATCGCGCCCGCGGCAACCCGCGTGACCTGGTCAATGCGGCGGATTTTTACGGCAATGCGGTGGCATTGGAACCGGCGCTGCCAGAGGCGCATCGCGGGCTTGGGCTGTCCTTGATGAAGATCGGTCGGCGGACGGAGGGGCAGGCCTCTTTGCGCCGCTATCTCGAGCTTAAACCAAATGCGTCGGACGCAAGCATGATTGGCCTGCTGGCCGCAACGAACGGGGGTGCTTTGTGAACATGACTCAAAAATGGATCAGCCCATTGGTTCCGATGGCGTTGGCGGTAGCGCTCGCCATGTCGCCGGCGACCGCAAACGGCTATCGCGCAAAGGACAAGCCGGTGCCGGTTGCCAACGCAGCAATGATCGTCACGCCATCGCGTGACTGGAACCAGCTGTCCATCAAGCCTGGCAAAAAGGCAGAGACATGGACGCTGGACGGTGAGCAGCTAAACGACGTGACCTGGTTCGGCGGCATTGCGCCGGGCGAACCGCTGGTGCGCGAGATTAGCAAGAAGCGCAAACCCCTGCCGAAATTCACCAGCGCCACCTTGCTGGTGGAACTGCCCGAGCTGCTGGAGGCAACCTATCGCAGTGCAAAGGATATCGGCAGTTTCAAGGTGATCAGTTCCGCACCGGATCGGTTCCTGGGGCAGGACGGGATCCGGTTCAGCTATGAATATGTCGACAATGATAACCTGCCCCGCAAGGGGGAGGCCCGCGCGGCGCTGGCCAAGGGGCAGCTCTATATGGTGACGTTCGATGCGCCGCGGCTGCATTTCTTCGATAAGTTGCTGGAGGATTTTCATGCCCTCAGCGACAGTGCACGGCTTTCCTGAGGCGACAGACACGGGGCAATCGCCTGGCAATGTCGCTGTCGAGGATGATGTTGCCGCCCATTGGCTGGTGCGTGCCCATTGCTGCCATGCCGTGGGTGAGGGTTATGCGTGGGCGGGCAACCGAGAGCCTGCTGTGGACTTGCGGTAACAGACTAGAGAAATTCGGCACCGGCATGTCGCGCGCCTTGAAGCGGGCGTTTCGCTGTTGGCGATGGTCTGCGCGATAACGCGCCGATGGCCGTTTTCGGTACCGATCTGCAATACGCTTCGATCGGCGCAGTTTATTCAGGCGATACGGAAATGACCCGGCCCAACCGCTATCAGGGCAATTACTTCATGCCCGGCTTCGCTGAGGGCGTCGTGCTGCCGATGGCGGTCAACCAGTTCCATTATCTGCACCCAGGCCTCAGCATCGATGATTTCCTGCCCCCGGCGCTTGCTGCGTTGGCACCCGTTCGCGCACTGGCGACGCCGATCGTGTCAATCTAGAGATCATCGACAAGCGAAATCCGCAGCTTGATTGAAGGTAGCGTGACGAAGCCAGCGTATGATTTTCTTGTTTTGTCATCACGGGTGTGGCGTGCAGATCTATTCAACCACGATCGTCAGCCTAAGGCTGCGGCCGGGGCGGGGGGTGCCGACGGCATCCCAGCTGCGGTTGTCGCCCAGGTTCAGCAATGTCAGGCGAAGGGTCAGGTGATCGCTGGCAGTATAGCGGATTCCGGCATCGGCCTCGACATGGCCCGCGGTCAATCTCGCGCCGGTCGGGATTGAACTGTCGTTAAATGCACTGTTGGCACGCACGGCGGCCGTCGCCTGCCAGCGCCTTCGCTCCCAAGTGAGGCGCATATTGCCCTTCCAGGCCGGCCGCCCGCGCAACGGTGTCGGGCTGTCGATAGCGAGATAGCCACCCGCCGCCGCAAGTGACCATTCGCTGGCCAGGCGCACCGCCACATCGGCATCGGCACCGCGCGTCCCGACACGCGCGCGATTGACGAGCCGGAAAGCAACGGGGTCAAAGTCGATGAGGTCGTTGTAGCGATTATCATATAGCGTCACGCTGGCATGGCCCTGCTGAAAGGGCCACTCCATGCCCAAAGCCACGGTGCGGCTTCGTTCGGGCTGTAGAGCGGGATTGCCGATCAACGGGTGGCCGATCGCAAAGAGGCTGGGAAGCTTATAACCGGTCGTGACCGTTGCGTTGAAACGTGGTCCCCCCACGCCGGTCGACCAGCCGATACCGCCGCGTCCGGTCCAATTACCGTTGCCCGCCTGCCTGTCATAGCGTAGCGCGCCGCTGATGGAAAAGCCGGCGGGCAGGGCGGCGCTTGCCTCGGCAAAGCCGCTATAGGTTGTCCGCACGCGGGCGAACCGCGTCGGCAGGGGAAAACCGACGTCGAGAAACCCGTCGCTGCGTCCATCCTCGCGAAGGAAAACCCCGCCGGCCGACGCCGTCACTCGGCCAAGGTCGCCCACTATGGCGGCAATGGCCTCGATCCGCTCAAAACGGGTGCTGGCGACTGTTGCGGGAACGCCGCCAAGCGCACCCGGGGCAATTGCGGGTGAATCGCTGTCCCCGCGCTGCAGCGATCGATTGAACGACAAACTGGGCCGCAGCACTGCCGACCGGTCGCGCGTCAACGACAGCCCGGCGACCGCCAGCGAGCCATGGCGTAGTTCCCGCTGGCGATTGTTGGCGAGCAAGGGGCCACCGCTGTCCTGGGGATAGGCGGTGCCATCGGTATCGGCATAAAGCCCAATCGCGTTGAGGCTGAAACCGCCAATCTGCTGCCGCGCGCGGGCAAGCCCGTGACTGCGCCGCAGCGTGCCCGCTGGGTTGCCGTCGCCGCTGTCAAAATAGCCGCCCGAAACGCGTGCCCCGCCGCTGCCCCAGCCACCGGACAGATTGGCCGAAGCGTTGCCGCCATAATTGCTGTCGATCCAGCCCTGCGCGGCGGCATCCACCCCGGTGCGGGTTGGTGGTCTTGTGATGATCTGCACCACGCCCGACAGCGCATCTGATCCATGCACCGCCGATGCCGCGCTGCGCAGCACCTCGACACGCTCGACCGCCGACGGGTCCAGCAGCATGAAATCAAATGCGCCGCCCTGGCTATTGGTCGGATCATTGAGGCGGATGCCATCGATCAACACGACCGTGAAATTGGGCTCGCCGCCGCGGATCGACAGGAAACTGCCGCCGGCAGGACCGCCGGTCGAAAATGCCCGGACGCCCGGCACGTCATCAAGCAGATCGAGCAGCGAGCTCGCCTGGCGGCGCTCGATTGCCGCGCGGTCGGTGACGGCAACGTCGGTTGCATTGTCAATGCGCGACGCCGTGACGACGATGCTGCCATCCGCATCCCAGACCGGTTTACTTTGCGCATCGGCAACCGAAGGCGCCAATAGCACCGTTGCGACCAGTGAAAGACGCGCAATGGCGCGCCGCAATCCGGAGTCGTTCAAGGAGCGCGCATCGATCGGCTGAGCTTGTCGAAGTCACGACCGGCTTCTGCCTTGGCCATCAGGCCGGGACTGGCGCCGACGACAGCTTTGGTCACGATGGCGTCGTTCAGGAAATTATAGAGCAATGTCCGCTGGCCAATCGTCATGTCGCGCGTCACCGGCATGAAGCGGAACAGCTCGAAATTGGCAGGGTCGGTGAGCTTGCGGATCACGTTTGCATAGGATTTTACCTGATGCTCGTCGCCGAGCAGCAACCAATTGTCCATGCACGGTGCCATCGCTTCCCAGTTCGACAGGACGAAATTGTGGACATTGTCCCAGGTCGGATCCATCGCGCCGATATCGGCTTCAGCCGGCAGCACCCGCAGGTACATATAGGTATAGGTCTGGGTATCGAAAGCTCGGTTTGTGACAGGCAGCTTGGGATTGTCGCCTGGCTGAAAAACCAGGCCCGTCACGCTGCCTTGGGTGGCGCTAAGCGGAAAACGCACGATCCCGGTCGCGTCGGTCGACAGCGTCACACCCGTATTCTGGCCCGCGCCGAGTTCTGACATGGTGACGTTGACGCCAGGACCGGCCGGGACCCCGCGATCGAAGACCCGAACGGTCGTGATGTGGGTATCGCCTTCGTTGAGATAAAGGTTGGGCTCGCTGGGGATCGCTCGCAGCGGTGCCTCATCGAGATACTTCGTGCCATCGCCGCCGACGAGGCTCAGATTCATATTCTTGAGCAGCTCGGCGGTGCCGGGATTGAGGGGAATGTCGATAATGCCCGACGTCGCCTCATACGCGGCTTGATCATATTGGTCGGGCTGGATTTGCGCGACTTCCATAATCGCAACGGCGGGTGGCGGATCGGCGGCGGTGAGGGTCAGCACGCCAAGATCGACCTTGTCCGGAGCGCGGCTGGCCCAAGGAATGCAGTTCGATAGGTCGAGCGAAATCCGGTCTTCGCCAACTGATCTGCCCCCTTCTGAGTGGTCCAGAATCTCTGTTATTTTGGATTATGAAGGAGTTTGGAAATGGGCAAGAGGCACAAGCCGGAAGAGATT
>LNFM01003653.1_pt1 | contig 29868 bp, 22 predicted proteins | sample 596031 | NCBI WGS metagenome assembly LNFM01 (sample SAMN04254537, study PRJNA301005) | activated carbon metagenome | isolation source: dual media filters at the Ann Arbor, Michigan drinking water treatment plant | place: USA: Ann Arbor
AAAGTTCGAGTCCAGCGTATCATCGAGAGCCTAATCGCACACGGCGATCTAGTTTTCACTGCGTTTGTGATCCGACGATTAGGTGTTCATTTTGGATTTGTCGAAGATAGTACGCGCGAGCGGGTCGACGAACATATCTTCGGACGCGAAGACGCCAAGAAACTGATTTACTCGGAGGTAGCGCGGTATCGAATCGCTATTCTTGATGGTTTTGCCCTTCGGCGGCTACCTACATTGTCCGCCATATTCGCGGTTTCTAATCTCAATCGATGGGATGAAGAGCTTCGAAATTCTTTTACGCAGCAGCTAAAGCGACCAGAAGCGATATGCACTTTTTCGGCACTCGCGGTACCACCAGGTTATGTTATCGAACGAACCTCTTTGGACAATCTGATGCATGCTGATGAAATTCAATCGTACCTAACAGGACTAGGTCCGCCGCTGAATTGGATTGAAAATGATTGGATCGCGATGACGGTTAGGCGGCTCGTTCGTATACTGGAAGGCAAGAGCACTTGGCATTTAGATGATGAGGATCCTGGTTTTCGTCGGTAAGGCCAACGTTCGCAGAACGATGGTCCTAGCTAACGCTTTGTGAGGTCTTCATCGGTGCCTTAGTTGCAAAGCTTGGTAGAACCCGAGTCATTGTCTGGCTATTCGGTCGGGATGACCCCTCGTTGAGACAGACTTTTTTGGTTGATTGATCATCTTTGAATTCACCCCCGCTAAAGCGGGTGTGTGGGAAATAAGTTGATTACTATCTAGTCGGGTGGGTTTGGGATTTTTTGAGGGTGGGGTGAGGTTGAGTTTTGAGGATAGGGGAAGAGGTGGAGGATTGGGTTGGGGCAGCGGTTGTTTGGGCGTTGCCGCTCCGCTGGCCGGGCTCTCGTGAACCGAGCCTTGTTTCACAAGTCTCGGCCCTTCGGGCTTCGATCCCTAACGCGGTAGGTGGGAAGGAGCAGAAGCCGGTTTGCCAGTAAAGGGCCGCTTCGCTTAAACCCTTGACTGGCAAACCGGCTTCCGCGTCGGCTGGCTATGCGCTTAAGCGCTAAAACGCGCTAAGCGCCATTTAGGATACGGGTGGGACGCTTACGGACGTTGATGTGCTGGTCTGGCGTCGTTGATTGATGAAAGTGTTGAGGTCGGCGTAGCAGTAGCGAACGCATCGACCTGAGACTTTTACGTAGTGAGGGCCGCCGCCAAGGACCCGCCAGTTGCGGAGAGTCCTGGGGGATATTGATAGCAGCTTCGCTGCATCTGTTTCGGTCAGTAGTTGGTCTTGTGTGTATGCCGGGTGTGTCATTGGCGCCTCCTGATGCGTGACCATAAAGTATGGGTACGGATGGATGAGGGCCAATGGTTTCACTCCGGGATATCGGGCAGGCTTTTTGCCCGGTTTTGCTGAGTGCGGTAGCGATCGAGGATGCTGGGGAGTTTGGGTTCGCGTTCGGGGTCGAGCATACGAACAGCGTGATGCATGAAGACCGCATAGGGCGTTATAGGGGCGCCTTCGTGATAATCGACCGTGATCGGACGATTAGAGTAGAGCGCCCAGATGGGCGAGAGGTGCTCAACCCATGTCCAGAGGGTTTCGTCTTTGCGGCGACCGCCGCCTGAAGCGGCGAGGGTCGCCTGTGTTTTTGCGATTAGAGCTTTGAGTTGGTGCAGTTGGATTTGCGTGTTCGCGATGACTGCGTCGGCAGAATGTGGCTCTGCGCCTCTCAGAAGGCGCCAGAGCCATGTTTCGACATCGTCGGCAGGAGGAGGGCCCGCAGCTTGTTGAAGGGCGTCAGCGGGCGGCGTGAGAGTCTCCAGCAGCTTGTCGGTTTGAGCTTCGATCTGAGACAGCCGGCGGCGAAGGGTTTTGGTATCGGGGCGTTTCAGTTCGTCGATCAGGAGCCATTGGGCCGAAAAGGCAATGGCGCTCCAGAGACCGCTCTGAACGCTGGGGTTAGTTATGGCGAGGTCTCGGGTGAGGAAGTCGGCAAAGGCCGCCTTAGAGGGCGCGGGGCGTGCCAGAGGCCATTCCTGAGGGGTTGCGGGCCGATCCGTCCAGGCGGGGCCGGAAGTCGGGTCAGCCATGATCGCCGCCGTCTATGACGCGGAATGTGGGGCGCGTTGGAGGGGTCGAACCGAAGAAGCCGCTCATGAGCGCGTTGACTTCGCCCGCGGCTTTGCGGGCGTTGGTGTCGACAAGGTGGACATAGCGATGGGTGGTCTGGGCCTGAGTGTGGCCGAGAAGGTGGCCGATCATCGGAAGTGAGTGTCCGGCCATAGCGGCCACAGACGCGTAGGTGTGGCGCAGGTCATGGATACGCACGCCGTTGAGCTTGGCTGAGGCGCGGATGCGCCGCCAAGGACGTTGAAGGTCGGTGATGTGTTGGCCGTCTACGGCGCCAACGATGACATGCTCGTTGTCGGGAAGACGGGGAAGAGTTCTGAGGATCGAGAGCGCCGTTTCGTTGAGGAGGACGCGGCGAGGGCCGGTCTTGGCATCAGGAAGCCAGAGGACGTCTGCGCGGATGTAGGTCCATTTGAGGGTTTGGATTTCAGAGAGGCGGCAGCCGGTAAGCAGGAGCAGTTTGAAAGCGGTGGCGACGTGAAGGGTTTCAGTGCCGTTTTCGACGCATTGGTCGAGGGTGATCCAGAGGCGTTTGATTTCGTCAGGGTCGAGGAAGCGCTCGCGTTTTCGCTCGGCATATTTTGGGACGTGGCGGGTAGGGTTTGAGCCGTCGGGGCGAAGGCCCCAGATTTCGGCGAGGTTGAACATTTTGGAAAGGACGCCGAGGACGCGGTTGGCCTGATAGGGTTTGTGGCGGAGCGAATGATGCAGGTCTGCAATGTCGGGGCGGGTTACCGCCTGGACGCGAAGGCTTCCGATTTTCGGTTTGATGAAGAGATCGCAGCAGCGTTTGTATTCGCGTTGGGTGGTCGGTTTACAGCGAAGCAGGACGTGTTCGTCGATGAACCGGTCACAGAGCGCGGATAGGTTGGGCGCGCGCCGGTCTTTCTGGCGCTGGGCGGAGGGGTCTTCGCCTTTGGCGACGTCGCCGAGGAAGCGGCGAGCGAGGTCGCGGGCCTCGTCAGGGGTGAGGGCGCCGTATGCGCCGAGTGACATGCGGCGGGAGCGCCCGTCCTGGCGGTACTGGAGAATGAAGACCTTTTTGCCCTTGGGTGAGCAGCGCAGGCCGAAGCCGCGCAGCTCGCTATCCCAGAGAAAGGATTCGGTCTTGTCGGCCTTCAGAGCGTCGGCAGAACGGATCGTGATTTTCGCCATCGGGTGCTCCGGATTTGGAAGCATATTGGAAGCAGATTAGCGGGATTTCGCGGGGCCGATGGGTGACGGTAAGAGTCGTAAGTGTCAAATTATATTTAGTGTAATCAGGTGTTTAGGGAGGTTCCGGGACGTCGCGGGAAAACGCGGGAAATGGCCCGAGCCGTTCTCATAACCTGAAGGTCACAGGTTCAAATCCTGTTCCCGCACCCAAACAAGCCCCGGCGCCGAAAGGCGACCGGGGTTTTCCTTTTGGGCCCCGTCGCGGGTCATGTGCCTGGCCAGTCGATCTGGACGCGTGCGGCCATCTCCGGTGCGCTTCGGCGTCCAAACGCCCGCCCTCGATTCGCGGGGTGTGTCTCCAGAACTTGGCGCGCTTTGAAACGGACAATCGCGGATTGGTGGTCTGCGTTGTCGTCCGAGGACAAAAAAATGGCCCGCCGAAGCGGGCCATTCTGATCTGGAAGCGTAAGGCCTGGGAAGCCAAGTGCCTCCTTATTCTTCGCGAAGGCGGTCGACGGGGACGTTGAGCGCCTGCGCCCAAGGACGAAGCGCCGTGGCGCCGCGGTCCCAATAGACATTTGCAGACGTTCCGCACTGATCAATATCCTGGCGCAGTTGGTAAACGCCATAGGTGCCCGGAATGTCAGCCACCGGAGGTGCGTTGTCTTCGTCGAGAAAGGTTGTCAGCACGCCGTCCACGACCATCGTCACCCGGATGCGGCCTGCGCCGCCTGTCGTGGGGTTCAGATCGCCAGAGAGAGTTCTGCCGCCGCTAGCGGTGCCGTCCGGGTTGACCGGTGCATGCACGAAACCGCGGACTTCGATGCGGCTGCCTTCGGTGCAGCGAACGCGCAGCGTCGAGATTTCCGGAATCGTGGGGTTTGCGATGAGGTCAGGGCGAGCTTCGCCGAGCTCAAACGCCCAGTAAACGAGCGCCTGCTCGAGCGGCGCGGGGGCATCGACCGGGAAGATCTTGTTGTCGGAGAAGTAGCCCTCGCCGCCGAACGTTGTCGGTGCTGCGGCCGTACCCACGAGAGCGTTCGGAGCTGCCCGCGTCAGGTCCAGCTCAAACAGGCCGCCGTCCGTGATTGGCAGCGCAGTGAGACGGGGGTCCTTGTTCGGCACGAACACTGGGCCGGCCGGGCCATTGCCGCGAATGTAGTCCGTCGGGCCGTCGCATTGCGCCGTTGTGCAGCGCGCATCAGTGACAACGCCCAGGATGACGTTTTCGGCAACGTCGGAAAAGACTTCGGAAGCCGTGATTGTCTGTGTCAGCGAATTGAAAACACCGGTCACGATGACCGTCCCGCCCAGCAGACCCGGACGCACGCGGCCGTTATAGGTTGTACCGCGCATCCACTGCGTGACGTTAAACAGCGGTGTCGTAGTGCCAGGACGCAGGATCGACGAACGCGCGCCGGTCGGGGAGACGAACTCGGTGGCCGAATTCACGAGCACCCGGTTATTCATAACCGTCAAGGCGCCCGACGTCGTGGTTGTGGCGGTATAGGCTGACAGCGGACCTTCGATCTCGATCGGAACGTCGACACCTTGCGCAGTGGCCGTTGAGCAAACGCTAGCGAATGCTACGGCTGCTGCCGCAGACATGATTACTTTCTTGAACATATTGTCCCCTAATTCCTTTTGCAGAACCCAGACTGAACTTTCGGCGCGCCAGTTTGTCCCACAGCAGGCCGTGAATAATAGAGACTCAATACTTCTTCTTCTGCAAGTAAATTCGCAACTTTGGGGATTTTACTTAATAAGGTCCGCCAAGTAGCGGTAGTCGCGCCGTCTGCAGCAGCCAGACGATGTATCCGCCGAGCGCGATCCATGGTCCGAATGCGATGGCGGATTGCCCGCTGAGCGATTTCGAATCGCGCAGGGAGAGCAAGAGCGCCGCCGCTATGCCGCTGAGTGAGGCGATCAGCAGGACCGGCGCTATTCCGAACGCCCCGACCCAGAGTCCGATCGACCCGAGCAGCTTGGCGTCCCCCCGTCCAAGCCCGTCCCGGCCGCGAAGGCGCCGGTAGGCGAGCTCTACAAGCCAAAGCAGCCCAAAGCCGATCACGGCGCCGGCCACGTGCATCGCCCAATCTGCAGGTCTTGCCCAGGCAAGCATGGCCGCGCCCAACAGGAACACGGCGGCGTTGAACCCGTCCGGTAGCAGGAAAGTCCGGAAATCGATCGCGGCGAGTGCGAGCAGTAGCCAACCCAAGAGTACCGTCAGCGTCAGCAAGCCAGGCGGCGCGCAGAAGACGGCCGCGAGCGCGATGAGGGCGCCCGCAAGTTCCGTTGCCGGCGCAGACCAGCCGATCGATGCGCCGCATGTGCGGCAACGCCCGCGTGAAAAAGCCCAGCTTGCCAGCGGTACGAGTTCGTACCAGCCGAGCTTGCGGTCGCATGCCCTGCAACGCGAGCGACCGGCGATCCAGGACTCCTCGCGGGCGAACCGGTCGGCGCCCGCGTCGATGGCGGAGCCGATGAGAAGCCCTGCGAGGATAAGAAATATCTCATACGTCGTCATTGCGGCCGCGCCTCGCGCTTGCGCATTGCTTGGCGTGGCGCGAAAAATGCGTATCCTTCGCGGCTGTGGGACAAGGAAATACTCAAATGCAACGGGACGCCCCAATTCGCCGCGCGCAAGCCGGCTTCAGTCTTATGGAACTGCTGGTGGCTCTTGTCATCCTGGCGCTCGTGATGGGAATCGTGGCGCCGCGCGTGATCGGCTATCTCAGCCGCGCGAAATCGCAGACGGCCGAAGCCCAGGTCAAGAATATCCAGGGCGCGCTGGACCTGTTCCTGATGGATGTCGGCCGGTACCCGACCGAGAGCGAAGGACTGGACGCGCTGATGGAGGCGCCTGCGGGCGCGGCCGGCTGGTCGGGTCCCTATCTCGATGAAGAAGTGACGCCCGCCGATCCCTGGGGCGCGCCCTATTTTTATTCGTCTACGGAAGATGGCCTGCGGGTGCGCGTCTATTCCCTTGGCCGTGATGGGACAGAAGGCGGCACCGGCGAGGACGCCGATATCGGCCGCCCGGCAAGCCCTCAGTAACACGGGCCGGGTGCGGGCAAAGCTGCGCCCGCCGCGAGTGTCGGCTCCGGGCCGGCGGCGCGCTCCTCGATGAGACGGCGGCCGCCAGACAGCGTGCGCTCCTGCGGGCCGTAGGTTGCGGCCATGCCGGTCAGGAAGCCGGAGCGTGTCTGTGCGATCACCTCAATAATGACAGGCTCGGCCGCAAAGGGCGCATTGCCTTCTGCGCTTTCGGCCCAGGCGGATTCTTCGAGAGTGGTGCCTGCGCGCGTCCCAAAGACTTCAAGGGCAGCGAGTACTTCCGGCGACGCGTAGAGCGGATCTACCTGCGTGCTGTGCGAGTGCGCGGTCACGAAGGGCAGCATCGCGGCGACCAGCTCCGGCGGCAGGCCCAGGACTTCCGAGAGCTCCCCTGTCCGGATGAAAGGACGGTTGGCGGGACCGTAGGTCAATCCTGCGCGTGTGTAGTCGGCGTACTCCGCCCCGCCGGGACGGATTGTGGTGTCGCCATCGCGGTAGTCGGCAATCCGAGCGGCATAGCTGGCCGCGTCGGGTCCTTGAACGCCGAGCGCCGCAAGCAGCGCGGCGAGAGTTTCTTCCTGCGAGGCATTGACGTCGATCAACGCGCTGACGGGGCGGGCGTTGATCAGCAGGCGGCCTTTTTCAAGATCGCAGACAATCGGGAAGCCGGTCGAGAGGCCACTGGGCGGCTGGGCGAGGCGGGCGAGCGCGATACGCTGGCCGCTTTCCAAGAGAAGCTGGCCGTCGAGCGCTTCGCGCATCCGGTTGCCTTCCAGGGCGTCGAGATGGGCATCGCGGGCAATCAGTGCACCGATCACTGCCATCAGACCTACGGCCCAGACGACGAGAATGAGCGCGGCGCCCCGGTCCTGCGCCTTGCGCACACCGGGGCGCCGCTTTGTCATGAAGCGGCGTCTTCGATGATGACGGCCGGTGCCTCAGCGGCAGTGCGGCGCACGAAGGTGTCCTCGATCGACTTCATGCGGCGCACGAGGTCGTCGGTGACCGTCAGCGAAGCGTCTGTCGAGCGGATCACGCGGGGCGTGATCATCACCAGCAGTTCGGTGCGGGTCGACTCGGTGGTCGTCGTCGAGAACAGCTTGCCGAGGAAGGGCACATCGCCGAGCAGCGGCACTTTCGTTTCGGTGTCGGACAGGCGTTCACGCATCAGGCCGCCGAGCGCAACGCTCTGGCCGTCGCGAACAGAGACCGAAGTGCTGATCCGGCGCTGCTGGATCGTCGGCGAGTCGATGCCCGAAGACTGTGTCGCAACAACATCGCTGACTTCCTGGTCGATCTCCAGGATCACGAGGCCGCTGTCGTTCACGCGGGGCGTGACGGAGAGGATGATGCCCGTGTCCCGAAGAGAGACAGAGTTGACGATCGGCGCGTCCGGATCGGTCACGCTGACGGACGACTGGGTGACGACCGGCACCTGGTCGCCGACCTGCAGGGTCGCGGTGCGGTTGTCGAGCACCATCAGCGAAGGCGCCGACAGGATCTTCACGTCCGTGATGCCGGCAACGGCAGAGAGGGCGGCGCGGCCGTCCTGGCCGGAGAACAGCACCGAGAAGCCTGGGAACTGCGAGGCCACGGCGCCATTGGCGGCGTCGCTGAAGGTCGTGTTGAATTCGCCGCTCTGGAAGAACCAGGTGAGGCCATAAGAGAGGCTGTCCGTCAGGGTTACTTCCGCGATGGTGGCTTCAAGGAAGACCTGATTGGCCATCGCGTCGAGGCGCGACACTGCGTTCTCGAGGATGCCGAACTGTTCGGGTGTGGCGAGGGCAACGATGGCGTTGTTGGCATCGTCGGCGATGATCCGGGCTGCCGGGCCGTTGCCGCGGTCGCCGCTGACCTGGATCGAGCCGCCGACACTTGCGCCAGTGACATCGCCGCCGTCGTCTTCGCCGGTCGAGGCGAACACGGGGCGGTCGCCCGGGCGAAGGCCAGAGCCGTCGCCGCCGCCGCTGCCGGATAGGGCATCGGTAATGATCGCTGCAACTTCCGTGGCCGGACGGTTCTGGATCGGGATGACGTAGAGTTTCTGGCCGCCTTCGCCGCCGGAGCGATCAAGTCGCGAAATCCACGCCTTGCCTTCGGCGATATAGTCCGCTTGCGGACTGACGACGATGACGGTGTTGAGGCGGTCGAGCGGGACGAAGCGGACGGCGCCTGCGAGCGGGCCACCAGATCCGGCGCCGAGAATGGTCTCAAGGTCGGAGACGACCTGCGTCGGCGAGGAATAGGTGATCGGCACGGCGGCGAACGACATGCCGCGCATCCAGTTCACGTCAAACACCGCAACGAGCTTTTCAGCTTCTGCGATAGCCGCCGAATTGCCCCGTACAATCAAGATGTTGCGAACAGGATCGACTTCGGCGGTGATCGACTTGTCGCTGCTGCCGGCGAACACGTCCTTGAGCGCTTCGGCGGAGACATAGCGCGGCGCGATGATCTTCATGTTGGCGCCGCCGCCGGTCACGTTGCCGGCCTGGCCAGCCCCGACGACGCGGTAGAAACCACCGCCGTCAATCAGTTCGGCGCCGCGGCTGGCGAGCACGCTTTCGAGCAGGCGGATGGCGCCTTCGCGGGTGACCGGACGGCTCGTCTGCAGAGACACATCGCCGGTGAGCTGGGTTTCGATGACATAGTTTTCGTTGAGGATATCGCCCAGTACCTGCTGGACGGCGTCGGCCACCGGCACAGCGTTCAGGTTGATCGTGATCGTGCCGCGCTCGCGTCCGCCGGGGGCGCCAAGCGGACCCGTGAGCTGCGCAGGATTGCCGAGCTGTTCGAAGCTGCCATCATCCGCAGGCGCGGCGCTGACCGTTTCGGTATTGTCAGCCAGCTGAGCATCCATAGCAGGTGCCTGGACGGGCGGCGGGGTGAGCGGGAGCGAGTAGACGCCCCGTGATGGGCCCGTCGTCGTGGTGGTGGTGCAAGCTGCAAGCGCCATGGACGCCGCACCGCACAAGAGCAGGCCGCGCAGGCCTTTGGTCACCGATGTCTTCGTAATCATTCTACTCAATCCCCGCATTCTGCTTTTGGGAGCCGTGGTCAACGTTCCGGGTAGAGATGGAGAGTTGTTCTGTACTCTCCGCGGGAAAGCTCGACCCTGTCGGACCGCACGCTTTCCAGTTCCCATCCGTCAATCGTATTTCCCCGCTTCACCCACTGGATGTCGCCTTCGACATTCCTCATGAGCGATGCACGGGCTGTGCCATTGGCAATAACGACGCCCTTAAGGATAAAGGGGGCCTCCGTGGCTTCGGATGCACCGCCGTCCGCGCCGGCCGTTAACTCTGCCGCGATCGGCTTCCGGTCCGGATGGAACATCGGCTTTTCAGCCGAGGAGCGCGCGCGGTCGCCGGGAAGCGTCAAGTCGGGCATGGCCGGCGGCGTCAGCGTCGGGCGCACGATGTCCGGTGTATCGATGCGGCTTGCCGATCCGGTGGTCAGCAGCGTCAGCGCCAGCAGCAGGAAGGCGCAAAGTCCGGCCAGCATGGCTGCGACAACCGCGGTTGGGGCCCTCACAAAGCTCATCTCTCATTCCTCCGGAAGGGCGTAAGCGTAGACATCAAGGCGAACCTGGAGAACGGGCGCCTCGCGGCTTTCGCCGTCGCGGCTGCTGCCCGAGGCGAGCTGGAAATTGGCTTCGCGGACGAACAGGCGCGGATTGGAGTTGTCGAGGGCGAACAGCGTGTCGTCGAGCTGGTGCTGCGTGGCGAGGGCAATCACGCGAACGCCAGCCTCGCGCAGGCTTCCGGCGCCGCGTGCATCGAGCGGTTGGATGCTCTTGAGATCGGCTCCCGCATCGCCGAGCATGCGCCGAACCATGGCCTGAACGCTCGCCGCGGCCTGCGCATCGGTCGAAGCGGGCAGCGCGAGCGCGATGGTGCGCACGTTGGCGGCTGGATCTGTCGATGCCGCTTTCATGACATCAGCCGAAGCCGCGATGCCGCGCCACTTGGCAAGGTCGGCTTCGCCCTTGCGGATGTCTTCCTGCTTGGTGGTGATCATGTCGGCGACAGGGGCCGCCACGGCGAGGCCAGCGATGGCCAACGCGCCCGCGAACAGTCCGGCGGCGATCAGTTGCTGGCGCTGGCGGGGAAGGCCGTAGAAGTTCATCCGTTGTCCTCCGATTCAAAATCGGGCGCAGCCGGTGGTTCTGCGGCGGCCGGCGGCGCGGCGATGATATCGGCTTCGAGCAGGAGCTCGATGCGGAAACGGTCCGCATTCAGACGATCATCCCGCATCATCGAGGAGACGACCCGGGCGCCGGTAACGCCGGGAATGGATTCCAGTTTCGAGACGAGACCGTCTGAGGAGCGGGAGAGGCCGACGAGCGAAATCTGCTTGCCGTCATACGCGAGGCCTTCAAGCCAGGAATCTTCAGGAAGCGCGGTTGCAATCTCGTCCAGCAAGGTTGTGAAACGTACCGGGCTCGCCGAACGCTGCTCGATCATGCGGATCGCATCGACGCGCGCGATGGCCTGGCGCTGCAGGTCGAGGACCGAAGCGGCCTCTGCGCGGATGGCGGTGGTTTCGCGCTCGAGCGCGCCGAGTTTCCGGTCCATGGCGAGCAGGCCCAGCGTGCCGGTCAGCACCGCAAGCGCCAGGGCGCCGAGCGCCAGGCCGCGGTTGAGCTGGGGCAGGAAAGCATCGCTGCGCGCCCGCTGGTTTTCCGGTAGAAGGTTGAAACCAATGGGTTTTCCGTCATCGCCGACGACGTCGACACCGGCGAGATCTATCCGGTTGGCGGCGGCTAGCGCGACCAAGTCCGCGATCACACTGCGCTTGACGAGGGCCTGCTCGGCCAGCAACTGCCCGCCTTCTTCAGCGCCGGGGACAATCCGGCAATCATCGTGAACTTCGTCGAGTTCGAAGGGTGTATCTGCAGCGATCTGGAGGCGCAGCGCATTGCGCAGATGTTGTTCGGACGTGGCGGGCAGGCGGCGCTGACGCAGGAAGGCCTCATCGGGCGACAGCAGCGCCAACACATCTCCAGAGCGAACTTTCGAACGGGCGCTCCCGCTATCGGCGAGTGAGCCGACAGGTAGTCCGTTGTCAGAGTATACGGTGAAGCTGTCGCCTTCGCGGCGGACGATCACCCAATTCCGGTTTGGTACGAAAGCTGCCTTCAGCCAATCCGGCGTCATTCCGGCGAGGGTTGAACCCCACCAGCGCATGAATTCGCGAGGCGTCATCGCCGAACCGGCGGACGCGCGATCGCTGCCGAGGGATGATCCCTGGTCGATAGGCATTGGTCCTGTCCCCGTTCCCCGCCGGTCTGTCCCGAGACCGGATGAGGTACACTTCTATAGTCGATGCAAAACCAAAGGAGTCAATTGAAGGCCTTTGCGGACGGCATCCTTCTATGATGTTATGCAAGTGGCACACCACATGCTTGCCGGGGGACAGGCAGCGTGAGCTGAGTTTGTGTGGGGACACGGCAGGCATGAAGATGCAAGCGAAAGCGAGTGCGGCCAAAGGATCGAATGGCCGCAAGGATATCTGGCTGGTTCTCGGTGAACGGCTGGTCGCGAAACGCCATATCAATGAAGCGAAACTTGCCCGCGCACTCTCCTCGGTGGAGAAAACCGGAGAGCCGCTGCCGTCCGTCCTGATCAAGCTCGGGCTCTGTTCCGAGGAAGCGGTTGCGGCGACGCTCGCGGAAGTGCTCGGCCTCTCGCATGCCAAACTCGCTGGTACGCCGCGGATTCCGGCGGACCTTGCCGGGCTGCGCCCGCGCTTCCTGCTCGATTCCAATGTCGTGCCGCTGGCGGTGGAAGGCGGCGAGGTCGTGCTCGCCATGGCAGACCCGCTGGATGACGAAGCCGCGAATGCCGTTGGCTATAAAACAGGTCTTTCCGTCCGCCGCGCGGTCGCCACGCGGTCGGATGTCCGGGCTTGGCTTTCGGCAATCCGCCCCGGAAACGACGCCGCAGGAGCGGACGAGCCGACTGTCTCAGTTTCGGACAATGACCTTGAGCGCCTGATTGACCTGGCCCGCGGCGCGCCGGTCATCCGGTGGGTTGAAGACGTACTGGCCATGGCCGTGGAAGCGCGCGCGTCGGACATTCATATAGAGCCGGAGCGTGACCACGTGCGGGTCCGCATGCGCCTCGACGGCGCCATGTCGCCCGTCAACCTGCCGGTCGAAGGCTCGCCCGAGGCAGTCGTCTCGCGCATCAAGATCCTCGCCAAGCTCAACATTGCCGAGCGCCGGCTGCCCCAGGACGGCCGTATCCGCACCGCCGTGCGCGGGCGCGATATCGACCTGCGCGTCGCGACCATGCCCAGCCTGCACGGCGAGACCGTTACCCTGCGCCTGCTCGACCAGACGGCCGCCCACCTCGACATGCCGGCTCTCGGCCTCTCCGATCATGCCCGGGAGCGCCTGGTCACGGCGTTTGCCAAACCGAACGGCATCACGCTGGTCACCGGCCCGACCGGCAGCGGCAAGACGACGACGCTATATGCAGGCCTGCGCCATCTGATGAACCCGCAGGTCAAGTTCATGTCGGTTGAAGACCCGGTCGAGTACGAGATCCCCGGCGTCTCGCAGATCCAGGTAAAGCCTGAGATCGGGATGACCTTCGCCCGCGCCCTGCGCTCTGTGCTGCGCCACAACCCGAACGTGCTGATGATCGGCGAGATCCGCGACCTTGAATCGGCGTCGATCGCTGTCGAAGCGGCGCTGACGGGCCACATGGTGCTATCCACGATCCACACCAACAATGCGCCTGCAACGGTAACCCGCCTGCTGGAAATGGGCATCGAGGACTATCTCGTCGCGAGCACCGTGAACGCGATTTCGGCGCAACGCCTGGTTCGGCTGCTGTGCAATGCCTGCAAACGCCCGGAGGCGCCGCCGCTGGCGATGCAGACCCGCCTCGGAACTTTGCTGGCGCCGGGCGCCGACACTCATTGGTGTGCTGCCGCTGGCTGCGAAGAGTGCCGGGGCACTGGCTACCGAGGCCGGATGAGCCTCGCCGAAGTGATGCCGATGTCACCGGCGATAGAAGCTGCGATCCTCGAGAAAGCGCCCGAAAGCCGTCAGCGTGCGATTGCCCGCAGCGAAGGCATGCTGACGCTCTTTGAAGAGGGCGTGCGGGCCGCCGCAGCGGGCAAGACCTCGTTGACCGAGGTGTTCTCGGTCATCGGGATGGACGCGGCCTGATGGCACGGTTTCGCTACCGCGCGTTCCAGGCAGATGGCCGTGTCGTCAGCGACGTGGTCAGTGCGATATCGGAATCCGAGGCCGTTCGTGACCTGATGGGTCAGGGCTTGACGCCGTTCGAGATGACCGATGCGGGTTCGACCGCCGCGGCGAGACAAGGTAAGCCAGCCGGCAAGCAGCCGCCGCAAGTTCTGGCTGGATTCTGCCGCAACCTCGCTTCGATGCTCGCTGGCGGACTGCCGCTCGACGAGGCCCTGAAACTCCTCGCCGATGATCCGGAAGACAAACGTGTTTCGCGCCTGTCGAACGAATTGCGCAGCGGTGTTCTCAACGGCCAGTCTCTCGCGGATGCAATGGCGGGTCTGCGCACGCCTCCTGCGGACTATGTCATCGGTCTGATCCGTGCGGGCGAAGAGGGCGGCTCCACGGTACCGGTCCTCAACCGGCTGGCAGACTCCATCGACAACGAATTGCGCCTGACGGAAGCAGTGCGCGGGGCGCTGATTTATCCCGCAATCCTGCTGCTCACCGCAATCATCTCCATCTGCATCATCCTGCTCGTGGTTGCGCCAGCTCTCGAGCCGGTGCTGGAAACATCCGGCAATGAAACCCCGGCCGCGGCCGCCTGGCTGATGGCGGCCTCGCACGGATTGCGAGACACCTGGCCCTTGCTGACCATCTCGCCCCTCGTGATATGGCTGCTCGCCATGAGCTGGTCGCGGACCCCGGCCGGTCGCGGCTCGATGAGCGCGCTCGCCATGCGCCTCCCGGTCATCGGCCTTCTGATCCGGGACATGGAATCGGCGCGTTGCCTCACGTCTCTCTCTGCGCTTCTCGAAAACGGTGTCAGCCTTGTGCCGGCAATGGAAATTGCCGGGCAGGGCGCGCGCAATCCGCTCGTGCGCAAAGCCCTGGACAGGATTGCAGATGAGGTGCGCGTCGGCGTCCGCCTCTCCGATGCCATCGCGAATGACGGCTTCCTGCCGATGACGGCCTCCCAGCTTGCCGCGGTCGGCGAGCGCTCCGGCGACATGGCGAGCCAACTTGCGCAGGCCTCATCCATCCTTGAAAGCCGCAGCCGGCGCCGGATCGCGACCTTGACCACGCTTGCGGGCCCGGTGATGACCCTGGCGCTGGGCGTGCTGATCGGCGGCATTGTCCTGACGCTGCTCAGTGCGATCATGAGCGTCAACGATCTGGCGGTGTGATCATGCCGCGCCCGCGCATTCCCGGTCAGGCCGGCTTCTCCCTTCTGGAACTGCTCGTCGCGCTGACGATCCTGGCGCTGGCCATGACCGTCGTATCGATCTCCGCCTCGCGCCGCAGCCCGTCCTTTGAGATCCAGCGCCTGTCGGGTGAAGCGGTCAGCCTGCTGCGTGAAGCGCGGCTCGCGGCCCAGTCCTCGGGCAGGGCGGTCCGGATCGTGTTCGACGCCGACGCGCGACAACTGAAGCGCGCGGGGACCGAGCCGATCACCATTCCGGAAGGCGTCAATGTAGACTTGGTATCTTCGGCTTCAGCAGGCCCATCGGCGATTATCTTTTTCCCGGATGGCTCTTCCTCGGGCGGCGAATTCACCCTCGAAGGCGCGGGCCGCAGGGAAAGAGTCACGGTCGACTGGCTGACCTCGCGCATCGAGCGGCAGGAACCGCGATGAGCCAGCGCGGCTTCACCCTGATGGAAACACTGGTTGCGCTGGTGATCTTCAGCCTCGCCTGCATGGCCCTGCTGGAGCTTTATTCTGGGTCAGCCCGCGCAAAAGCCGCGCACGACTCGATGATCGAGCGCACCGCCCGGGCCGAGGCACTGTTGCTGGAGATCGATCTGGCGCGCACGTTCGAGGCGTCCCGCAGCGGCGCCGATCCGGATGGCACGATCTGGGAAGTGACGATGGTGCCGGTCGCCGCCGAGCTCGTGCGCGTCGACATAAAGGTCACCGACCGGGCCGGTCGCCTCGCGCACCTGCAGACGATGCGCCTTCCGGCGGAACTGAGCATCGAGACAGCGCCATGACCCGGCGGCGGTCCTCTGAAGCGGGCTTCAGTCTCCTGGAAATGCTGGTGGGGCTTACCCTGCTCGCCTTGATCTCGGTCGCCGTGACCCAATCGGTCCGCACCGGCCTTCGGCTCTGGCAAGCCGCAGAAGCCAATGACAGCGAAGCCGAGTGGCAGCAGACCGAGTGGCTCATCGAGCGCTGGCTGTCGCGCGCCCTTTCGCCGAAGGGATATGACCTCGATTCCAGGGTGATCTTCGAGGCGCGCCCAGACGGTGTCAGCTTTGTTGTGGACGGCCAGGTCGGCCGCAAGCCGGCGGGCTATTCCCGGCTCGGTCTTCTCGCGAAACCCAACCCGGTCTGCCCGGGCCGGTCGGATTTTGTCCTCACCTGGGAGGATGTGACCATGGCGTCGAATTTCGCCCCGGCGGCAGCAGACGAGCGTGTTCTGTTCGAATGCGCCGATACCATTTCGTTCGATTATGGCGGGCTCGCGGTTCCGGCCCCTGAGCAACTTCAGCCCGAATCATTTGCTTCGGACGGCGAGCTGCCCCGCATCATTCAGATCCGGCTGGTGGCGGGCGGTAAGCCTCGGGTTGTCTCAGCGCGGCTTCTGTATGCCCGGTAATTAAGCACAAATACGTAGTCGCCACTGGAACTACTGCTGAATCCGCGAGCAGTTGCGCCTCGAACTCCCGCATTACTTGAATCGCCGCAGGAAATACAACTTTTCGCCTCAATTGAGGTGGACGCAGCGTAATATCTGCCATATATGAACGAGCGTGCTCGGATCGGGACAATCCGTGCACGGCCTATTTTTCATATAACGTCACTTTTTGGGAGGGGGACGTGTTGGGTGGACTTACCAGGCTGGCCGTTGGGCTGGCTGCATGCGCAATAGGCGCATTCGCGAGCAACTTTGAGGCTCAGGCACAACTTCCGGTTTGCGGCAGGACGGTAAAGGCTGACGTTGTCGCCTTCGACCAGCCGTTGATGTTCAACCGGCTTGGCGCACAGAACGTCAACGGCATGATCTATGCCCTGCGCTCTGACGTCATCGACCGCTCCACGGGCAAGCCCGAGGCGGCAGGCGGAACCCTGACGCCGGGCAATGTCGGGCTGCGGCCTGACAAGCGCCCGCGCCCGATTGTCCTGCGCGTCCGCTCCGGCGACTGCCTGGAGGTCAATTTCACAAACCTTCTGAGCTCGCAGGCGAACCCCAACAACGCCATGCCGAGCATCATGACGATCAACGACCAGGTCGCTGAACGCCGTGCCGGCTTTACACCGCTCGGAATGAGCGCGCTGGATTCGGCGGGCGACACATCGTCGTATGTCGGCAAGGGTCCCAACACGCTCGCGGACGTTGGTCAGTCCAGGACATACCGCTTTTATGCAGACTCCGAGGGCTCCCACCTCGTGCTGTCGCATGCTGTGAGCTTTGGCGGCGAAGGAACCGGCGGGAACCTGGCGAACGGTCTGTTCGGCGTAGTTCAGGTCGAACCAGTGGAGGCAAACTTCTACCGAAGCCAGGTAACCGAGGAGGACATGCGTCTTGCTTCAATCGGCACGACGCCTGGTGGCCATCCGATCATCAACTATGAGGCGCGCTATCCGAACCGCGCGCCGTGGACGCATGAAGGCAAGGGTGGCAAGCCAATCCTTAACATGCTGGACGTTTCGGGATCGAGCATCAAGCTGGTTGCAAGCGATGTGACCGCGATCATCTCCGGGCCGAACCCGGATGGCTCGTTCCCGGCTTCGACCTATCCGCTTGAAGCGCGCGGCGCCACCAATCCGGCGTTGCCCAACCGGCTTGAGCCCTTCCGCGAGTTCATCGCGCTGTTCAACGACGAGACCGTTTCCAAGCAGGCTTTCCCCTTCTGGTATGAAGACCCGGTATTCTCTCACACGCTGCACGGCGTGGGCGACCACTTCATGATCAACCAGGGCGCTGCGGGAGCCGGCTCCGAAGTTATCGCTAACCGTCTTGGCGTTGGTCCGGCACATGACTGCCTGTCCTGTGCCTATGAGGAATTCTTTCTGACATCTTTCGCCATGGGCGACCCGGCTATGCTGGTTGATGTGCCGGCCAATGCGGGCCTCGAATTCTGCTCGCCGCAGCCTGGCGATCCCTTCTGCGAGCGCGATCCCAGCATCCGCGCGTCTTATGCCAAATATCCGGATGATCCGGCCAACGTCACGCACTCCTACGTCGGCGATTTCGTGAAGTTCCGGAACCTGCATGCAGGCCCGAAAGAGCATCACATCTTCCATCTTCATAACCACCAGTGGTTGGCAAACCCGGACGACGACAACTCGAACTACATGGACGCGCAAGGCATTGGCCCTGGTGGTTCGTACACGTATGAAATCGCGTTCGGTGGGTCGGGCAACCGCAACAAGTCTGCGGGCGATGCCATCTTTCACTGCCACTATTACCCGCACTTTGCGCAAGGCATGTGGGCTCTCTGGCGCAACCACGACACGTTCGAAGCCGGCACGCAGCTCGATGTTGCAACCGGTTCTGACGGCTTCCACCGCGATGCCTTTGCGCTCGAGCGCGGCAAGCCAGCGGTTGGTGCGCGCGCCCTTCCGGACGGTGAAATTCTCGCCGGGACTCCGATTCCGGCGCTTGTGCCACTGCCAGGCAAACCGCTCGCGCCGATGCCGGGCCGCGTTTATGTCGCGTCGGTGGACAAGAACAGTGATGGCCAGCCGGAATCGAGCCAGGCCGTCATCGACCGTGCGGATACCGATCCGTCTCTCATCGACGTTCGCCCCGTTCTCGCGTCACTAAACCCGGCTGACCCCGACAACCAGCTGAACCCGACCGGACTGAAAAACCCCGGCTTTCCGTTCTGGATTGGCGGCATGGAAGGCGCAGTCGGTCAGCGGGCTCCGTCACCTCCGCTCGACATGGCGCCGAATCCGGCCAATCCGGGATCGGGTGGCTGGGACGGCGGTCTGCCGCGCCACTTCCTGGATGGCTACGCCGTCGGCGGCATTTCCGAAGACCACCAGACGCGGTTCTCGTTCGAGAAACATATTGAGAAGGCTAAGGCTCAGTTCATCAGCGAGTATGGAAGTGATGTCGAGCGAGCGGCGATGTCGTTCCACGCAACGCGCTTCCATCCGACTTTCCGCCAACTGCCGGATGGAACGGTCCTGCCGGCCTCCTATCGCACCAACGGCGCATTGCCACAGCCCGGCTCGCCCTTCTTTGAGCCATGCATGGATGATGAAGGCGACGTGTTCAACACAGGCGTTGCAGGACAGTTCTTCTCTGCCGCCGGCAATGGCCTTGCCAACACCTTCACGGCTGCCTTCGGCGCGGACAATCCACGCGTCTATAAGGGCGCGAACATCCAGCTCGATGTCGTCTTCAACAAGCTCGGCGATCACTATCCGCAGCAGCGTATCATCACGCTCTGGGAAGACGTTGCCCCGACGCTTGCCAAGACCCGTGCCCCCGAGCCGTTCGTTTTCCGTCTGAACTCGTACGATTGTGCGATGTACTACCAGACCAACCTCGTGCCTGAATTCTACATGGTCGACGACTACCAGGTGACCACGCCGACCGACATCATCGGTCAGCATATCCACCTGCCGAAATGGGACCTCGTTGCGGCTGATGGCGCCGCCAACGGCTGGAACTATGAAGACGGTGTTTTCGGGGCTGAAACGGTCCGTAACCGGATTGAGGCAATCAACCGCTACACCCTTGAAGAAGGTACCGGCGACGCGTTGTTGACGCCGGCTGCGCACCCCTTCTTCGGGGCTGGTCCGAACGGCAAGTATCTCGGCGCCCGCACGATGATCCAGCGCTGGTTCGTTGACCCGCTGCATAACATTGAGGGCCGTGACCGCGGTCTGGGCGTGACGTTCACGCACGACCACTTCGGTCCGTCCACCCACCAGCAGGTCGGGCTTTACGCCACATTGCTCGTGAACCCCGCCGGCTCGGTCTGGAAGCACAATGAGACCGGCGAGCAGATGTATACGCGCGCTGATGGCGGCCCGACTTCATGGCAAGCCATGATCCTCGCGGGCGACATCGACGGCGACGGCAAGGACGACTCCTACCGCGAGTTCTATCTCGCTGCGCAGGACTTCGCGCACGCCTATAATGCGGGTGCGTGGACAGGCGTCGACGCGGCGGGCGAGCCTGCGCCGCCAACGGAAGACTCCTTCCGTTACTCACTCAATCCGTCGGTGCGCCAGTCTGCGCCTTTCCCGGATACTGTGCGGCTTTACTCAATCTGCCCAGGCGGCGTTCCGCGGCCTTGTCCGGAAGCGGTCTCTGCAGCCGACATCGGCACCTTCGTCATCAACTACCGCAACGAACCGCTCGGTTACCGTGTATATGATCCGAACAAGGTCGGACCGGATGGCAAGAAGGGTTCTCAGGCCGACGGCCTCGCCGGTGACCTGTCTTACGCGCTGCAGACGCGCACGGACCGCAAAATCCCGCAGCTCAACACCCCGCTGGGATCGACGCCTTATCCGGCGCTGACGAAGGACATCCGCAACGGTGACCCCTTCACGCCGGTCCTCCGCTCGAACGCAGGTGACATCGTCCGTATCAAGATTATGGCCGGTGCGCATGAACACGAACACACAGCGACCGTGAATGGCGTGAAGTGGCTCAACGGCGGCGCTGGATTCGGAACAGCTGACGAGTCCGGCTGGCGCAGCGCCCTGCAGGTGGGCCTGTCAGAAAAGGCCTCGTTTGCGACATCGATCTTCGGTGACGTGGACCAGGCGGTGAACCAGACCGATCACCTCTATTCATGGGACCGTTCGCAGGAAGGGCTCTGGACCGGAACATGGGGCGTGCTGCGTACCTATGAGCAGAGCCGGACTGACCTTGCATCGCTGCCGAACAACCCGCGCGGCGTGCCTATCACGATCACTAACCGTTCGCAGTTCAACGGCGTCTGCCCGAAAACGGCACCCATTCGCGCCTATGACCTCTCGGCAGTCTCGGTTAACAGCGTGATCAAGTCACCGCTCACGACTTCGATCATTCCGTCGGACACCTCTGCGTTCATGCACGTGGGCGGCCCGCTCGATCCGAACGGCGGCACCCTGCGGTATAACAGCCGCGCTACGCAGCTATCGAACGGCGAACGGGGGCCGCTGCACGATCCGACGGCACTGGTCTATGTCCCGACGGCGGATCTTCGCACCAACATCGTCACGCCGGCGGACTCAGCTGCTTGTTCGGCCCGCCTGGGCGGCGTGCGCAATCCGCTCTGTCCGGCGCGGCTTCCGAACACCTACAAGTTCGAGCCGGTCAGCGTGCGTGCTGCAGCCGGTGAGTGTATCGAAGTCACGGTTCGCAACCGCTTGCCCGAAATGGTGCCGGACCTCGCGAGCTATGTGATGCAACACTACACAGTCATCCGTGACCGCTGGGATCCGCGTGGGTACACCACATTCAATAACAACCTGATCCGGGCGTCGAGCCATGTCGGCTTCAACACCCAAAAGGTTGAGTATGATGTGTCGCGTGACGACGGCATGAACGTCGGCCTGAACCCGGTCCAGACCGTTGCCCCTGGCAGCGTACGGACCTACCGGTTCTATGCCGGCGACCTGGAACTCGGCCCCCGCTCTGCTTCGGGTGATGGCAAGTCAGGTGCCTTCGGCGCCCTTGCAGGCAACTCGTTCCCGCTTATCGCGACCCCCGTGGAGTACGGCGCAATGCCGATCTTCCCGGCGGACACGATCAAGCAAGGCCAGAAAGGCCTGCTGGGCGTGATGACCATCCTGCCCGCAGGATCGACCTTCGCGCTTGATGCCGGCACGACGGCCCAGGCAACGGTCACGGTGCCAGGGGGCCGCGTCTTCCGCGACTTCTCGATGGTCTTCCAGAAATCCGTCAACATGCGCTACCGCGATGGTACGCCGGTGGAGAACATCTCGGGCGAAGGCCCGGGTGTGCCGGAAGACGCGCATGATGCAGGCGGGGCTGCGATTAACTTTGCCGCCGAGCCACTGTGGTTCCGGTTCGGCTTCCCTGCCGGCGCTGACTGGGGCTATGGCGACACTGGCGGCGGCGCACCCGAGCCGGAAGAGCCTGATCCGTTCGGTGCGGAGCCAGGCGTACTTCCGGCACCAACCGGTCCAGGCCTTGCGTCGATTTCCAATGCCTTCCGTGCGTATTCCAACATCATGACGGGTGGCAACGATCCGCAAACGCCGGTCTACAAGGCACGTCCCGGACAGGAGATGCGGTTCCGCATCGCCATTCCGGCTGGCTACGCCCGTAACACGACCCTGACCATCCTCGGCCATAACTGGAGTGAGGAACCCTTCAGGTCCGTGAACGGCCCTTCCGATGTGATGGGCGCGCACTGGTCGCATCGTTTCCGGACGACGACGGACAATATCGTCACGGGTAACAGCTGGAACATCCTGACCAAAGCAGGCGGCACGATGTCGGTGCCGGGTGACTATCTCTACCGCGATGTGGCATCCTTCGGGAACCTGAACGGACTTTGGGGTGTCGTCAGGGTCGAAGAACCGGCCCCTACGCCTTGATCTGATGCTGTCCGGGTGGGCACGATACTTGCTCACCCGGATTCCCATACATTGGAACAGCCGGGTACCAGGAAATGACGCCATTCTGGAAATCGAACAGAGTTCGCGAACTGGCCCCGATCATCGCGATCTCGGCCGGCGTGGTCCTGTTTGTCGCCTTCCTGTTCTTTCGCTCAGATTCCTCTGTCGTCACCGGCGAATCGGTTACCCGCGAAGGCTTGAAAATCGACTTTTCGATCACGTCCGTGATCGAACCGGACAAACCGCTCAAAGCCGGCGAGATTGCCAAAGTCAGCCTTAAATTTACGGACTCCACGACCGGCAAGCCCGTCACCGGCCTGCTTCCGGCGGCCTGGATCGATCCACTTCGGGACGGCACGAAATCCGAACCGGAGGCCTGCAAGCGCTCGGCCGCGACCTATCTCAGCGGTTTCGTCGGAATCCGGCCGATGATTGACCTCAACAGTTACTATATTGTTGTGCTTAACGCCGACCCGTCGATCGCCGTCATCGACCCGATTATCGGCGTGCGCGGTATTACCAAGCTGCTGACGCAGGTCCTCCTGCCGGGTCCCCCGGAAGACTGGGCCCGGTCAGCAGATGAAAAGCAGGTCTATGTGGCCATGTCATCGGTCAACGCGGTCAGCTTTGTTGACCTCGACACGTTCCGAATTGGAAAGACGGTCAAGGTTGGAGAGCGGCCCTCGCGGATAATGGTTCAGCCGGACGGTCGTTACGCCTGGGTCGGAACGACCGGCGCCAAACCCGGCGTTACCGTTGTCGATACCGAAAAGCAGGAAGTCAAAGCCCACATCGAAACGGGCAAGGGACATCATGAACTCGTGGTGACGTCGGACAACCGGTTTGCGCTGGTCAGCAACCGCGATGACCGCACTGTCAGTTTGATCAATGTGCGCCAACTGAAGAAGACCAAGGACTTCGAGCTGAAAGGTATTCCAATATCGCTTGCCTACTCCGCGCTTTCGCAAGCTGCGTATGTGGCCGATGGCGAAACCGGCGAAGTGCTGGTGCTGGACCCGGCATCCGGCAAGGTACGCGCCACAATCCCGCTAGAGCCTGGACTTGGCCCGATGCGGATCACGCCTGACGGTCGATACGGATTTGTCGTGAACCCCGCGAAGGACGCCGTCTTTGTCTTCGATACTGCCAACAATACCCAGGTTCACAGGATTGATATCAAGGGTGAGCCCTTCCAGATCGTGTTTTCGCGCGCTTATGGGTTCGTCCGTAGCCTGTCGAACAACACTGTCTCGATGATCCGCCTCGCCGATATCGGCGGCACCGGCCAAGTTACGGTATCGCACTTTGAAGCGGGTGACCGGCCCCCGAAGGATTCGCCTTTTCTTCTGCCTTCAGACCTCTTCGCGACGGCCGTGACCGAAGCTTCGACCATCGTTGTAAGCCCCGGCGACGCTAACGTTTTCTACTATATGGAAGGCATGAACGCCCCGATGGGCAGCTTCGGCAACTATGGTCACCGGCCGCTCTCGGCGATCGTCGCCGACCGAACCATCAAGGAAGCGGCGCCTGGCGAATACATTTCGACGGTCAAGATTCCATCCGACGGAAACTACCAGATGATCCTTACGCTTGATTCGCCGCAGCTCATCGAATGCTTTGACTTTGCCGCAGCCATAAACCCGAATCTGGCAAGGGACGAGCTCCCGCTGCGCATTGCCTATGAAACGCGCGGCGGTACACTGACCCCGACCGGGCAGGAAGCGAAAATCCGCTTTACTTTGAATGATACGGCGAAAAACGGTGCCCCGTACTCCGGAGATGACGTCACGGTACTGACGTTCCGCGCACCTGGTCAGGATCGCACGGAGCATAAGGTGAAGTCCCTCGGCGACGGCAAATTTGAGTTTGCGTTCACGCCGAACAACTCCGGCGCCTATTACATCTACCCCTCGGTGCGCAGCCAGGGACTAGACTACTCCAAGCTCGCCTTCATCACGATTATTGTCCAGGATCCACCGAGCGGGGGAGGTGTCCAGTGACGCGGGACATCGAATACACCCGCACCAGGTTCTTCAGCGGTTGCGCCATAGCGGCGATGCTCCTTTTGGCGGCTTGCGGCAACGGGAAGGCGACCGGTGAGCACGAACATGCCGAAGGCCACGTCCATAAGGAGTCGGCCGGCGTTCCTGCGTCCGGGGCTGAGCAACAGGCCCTGGTCGTGCTGAGCGATGCGCCAATGCTCGATCAGGCCGGCGCCGCGCGGCAGCTGAAATCGGATGTGATCGGTTCACGGATCGTCGTTGTCGATTTCATTTTCACCAGCTGCCAGACGATCTGCCCGGTTACTACAGCCCTGCTGGCACAGGCAAAGCGCGACCTTGCCGACATTCCTGCTGAAGAACTCGTGTTTGTTTCCCTCAGCGTCGATTCCCGCGTAGACACGCCGGAACGCCTCGCTGCCTTTGCGGCTGCTCACAATGCCGACTGGACATTTCTGACGGGAGAAAAGCCTGTAATGGATGAGGCGCTGACCTGGCTCAACGCTTACGCAACCAATCCCGAGAACCACGCAGCCATGATTCTGATAGGGGATGCCTCCGCCGAAGAATTCTCGCGTATCTACGGCATGCCGGATCCGGAATTTGTGGAAAGCCGTGTCCGCGAACTTGTCGCGGCGCGCGAAACGCAAACCACCCAGCATAGCCACTGAGGAATTCAAAAATGCCAGTGCATCCTTTCCGCTCCCTGTCCGTCATCGCATTTGCTGGACTTTTCGGGGCCGTTTCCGGACCCGCCGCGCTCGCACACGGCGCCGGCCACAAGCCGGGCGACAAGGTGGTGACGCGCGACATTTCCGCCTCTGATACCGAAGACAAGGCCCGCGAGTATTTCACAGACACCGTCCTGATCAGCCATACCGGCGAGAAGCTGAAATTCTATTCGGATATTCTCGCAGGGCGCACAGTCGTCATCAGCTTCATGTTCACGACTTGCGAAGATGCGTGTCCATTGATCAATGCTTCCCTCCAGCGGGTGCAGGAGCGTCTCAAAGACCGGATGGGCAAGGACATCTTCTTTGTTTCGATCACCGTTGATCCAAAAGTCGATACCGCAGCAGTGATGGCAGATTATCGCAAGCAGTTCAAAGCGGGTCCCGGATGGCTTTATGTTACTGGCACCGAAAAGAATATCGAGGTGGTCGGCAACAAAATGGGGCAGGTGTTCGAAAAGGAAGCCCACCTTACGGCGCTTCTCGTCGGCAATACCAAGACGGCCCGCTGGCGCAAAATACCGGCAAATCTCAGCGATACCGTGATCGCCGCACAGGTCAAAGACATTGCCGACGGCATTCACGATTAAGGCTCTTTCGCTCCTTGCGCTCATGCTTTGCACGCTGGCGCTGCCGGCCTGCGCAGACTTGACCGCTTCTGAGGAACGCGGACGTGCCATATACTTCGGCGAAAAGGGCTCCGCTCTCGACTCGGCAGAAGTCCAGATCGGCGACCTTTCGACAAAGCTCCCGGCACGGACATTTCCCTGTGCCTCCTGCCATGGCCGCACCGGTGCCGGAAAAGCCGAGCGCGGGGCACAACCCAGCCAGATCAGCCGCGATGCGCTGACGCGCCCCTACACCGTAAAAGAGGCAACTGGGCGAAAGCGCCCGCCCTATACCTCCTCCTCCTTCCGAAATGCCGTCCGCGCCGGCAAGGATTCCGGCGGCAATGCCCTATCGGAGGCGATGCCGCGCTTTGATCTGACCGACAAACAGCTCGCTGACGTCTGGGCTTTTCTGGCCGTGGTGGCGGAAGCCAGTGATCCGGGTATCACGGACGATGCGCTCACCGTCGGGATCGTACTGGACCCGGCCAACCCGGCCAGTCAGGCGCAGCAGAAACTGCTCGGCGTACTGGCCGGCGACATCGACAAGCTCGGCGGCGTGCACGGACGAAAGCTCACTTTGCGCATTGTGTCGCCGAAGAACGCCGGTGCGGAGACCGCCAACGTGTTTGCACTCGTCTTCCCGCAAAGCGTTCCGCCTGCCGGCTTTGACAGTACCGTGCCAGTCATTTCCGTATTGCCGGCTTCTGCACCATCGGCCGGCGCATTTGCGCTCGTGGCCAGCGAAGCAGACCAGGCTTCTGCCCTGAAGCGGTTCGCGACTGAGGAGTGGGGCGTCGTCAGCGTGAAGGACGGCTGCGCCGCGAAGAAGGGCGAAACGGTCCTGCTTGGCTCCGCAAAATGCCTCGACAAGGCAACGGCCGCCAAAAGGGTGCTCCTCACCCAGACGGTGTTCTCCAGCATTCCGCCGGCCAGCCGAAAGGTTCTGCCTGCCGAAACTTACGTCGCCTTTGCCGCGCCGCTAAGCCGTGTGGCGCGCAATGCCCAGTCGGCTTTTGCCCAGACGCGCGCCCGCGCCAGGAACGATAAGTCTTCCATCCTTGCGGAAGCCGATGCCTATTCGGCTGCAGCTTTGCTGATCGAAGCGCTCATGCGCACGGGCAGGGATGTTTCGCGCGAAGGTGTTATCGATACCCTGGAGGCGGTGCGCAGCTTCGAGGGCGGCATGACGCCGCCTTTGACCTTCGGCCCCAACAGGCATGTTGGTTCCCGCGGCGCCGAAATTGTCCGCTATGACGCCCTTGCGGGCACATTTGCGCTTTCGGGAATTTGGACAGACCCGGACATCCGCTAGCCGAAGACCAGAATATTCGCCTCACATGCGATTACTTGATGCTATTAAGGTTAAATATGTACTTGATAGACGTCTGATGGTTGACGCAAAATCACACTTGGCGTTTAACTTGCATATAGATGTGTGGGGACGCATCAGCCATTGCAATCAGGCGCAAGCTGATGTCCTCCATGACGAGGACGCACATTATGGTGGGACTAAAATCAATCGCGCGCGCAGCTGCTTCAGTTGCCGCGCTCAGCTGGATCGGCCTAGCGGCGTCCGCTCAGGAACTGGTGTACACGCCGGTCAACCCGTCCTTTGGCGGTGACAGCTTCAACTCGGCGCATCTACTTGGCATTGCGAATGCCCAGAACGATTACAAGGATCCTGAAAGCACGACCGGCGGCAATACGCAGGTCGATCAGTTCCTGCGCCAGTTGCAGAGCCGCCTGCTGTCTTCACTCGCGGCGCAGGTCAATGACGCAATATTCGGTGAGAACCCGCAGGATAGCGGGACGATAACCTTCGGCGATCAGACGATCACCTTCGTGCGCCTGCTCGACTCCGTCGCACTTACGATCACCGATTCGACAACCGGCGCAGTGACGGAGATCTCCATCCCTCTCCTCGGCCAGACGAGTCAGGGCGACCCGGCTGGGCAGATCGCCCTTCTTCTGGGTGGAAGCGGCGGCGACCTTTCTGCGCCTGCGTCGGACTCGCAAAGCGAAGGCGGATCGTTGGACGACCTCAGCGGGCTGATCACCGGCGAAGGTGATCTGGTTCCGGGGGGTGGTTGACATGTTGCGCGCTCTCAAACGCCTGGTGCTTGGCGCTTCCCTCCTTCCACTGATGGTCGGCGCATGCGCCACCACTCATGATGATCATCCCGGCTTTATCCAGCAGCCGGCGGTTTCCGAAGTTCGTACCGAAACGCAGTCTCGACTTCGCGCGCTTCCTGCGCCTGTCGAAAAGGCGGCGGTCGCAGTATACTCCTTTGAAGATCAGACCGGTCAGTTCAAACCGTCCGAAGGCGTACAAACGCTTTCGCGCGCGGTAACCCAAGGCTCGACATCGGTTCTTCTCAAGGCCCTCCAGGACGCTGGAGATCGCAGCTGGTTCACGGTGATTGAACGCGAAAATCTCGACAACCTCCTGAAAGAACGCCAGATTATCCGTGAGATGCGCAAGCAGTATCTTGGCGAAGAAGATCTCAATGAAGCGGCCCTTCCGCCGCTGCTCTTTGCAGGCATCATTCTCGAAGGCGGCATAATTGGCTATGACACCAACACACTGACCGGCGGTGCAGGCGCACGCTTCCTCGGTATCGGCGCGAAAACGGACTACCGCGAAGACAAGGTCACCGTTTACCTGCGCGCCGTCAGCGTGAAATCGGGCGAGGTAATCACGTCCGTCGTCGCCTCGAAGAAAATCGCATCCATCGGCGTTGCGGCCAACGCGTTCCGGTATGTCAGCTTCAAGGAACTCCTCGAAGTCGACACCGGTATCACGACCAACGAGCCGGACCTCCTCGCATTGCGCCAGGCAACGGAGAAGGCGGTTGAGCTCCTGATCATGGAAGGCGCCGCGCTGGGCGTCTGGCAGTTCCAGGACCAGCTCGCCGGGGCAGCGCTCCTCGAACAGTATGTAGCCGAGCGCGACGGTTTTATTCCGGATCCGGATATCAGCTTTGCCCAACAGGATCAGGCTGCGCCGGTCCGCAAGTCTGCAGCGGTCAGGAGCGAGGCGCGCGCCGCAGAATCCGAGCGTGAAGACAAACCAGCCATCGATGAAGTGAAGGTCAGCGAGGCTGCTCCTCCGGCTGAGAATACTGGGGTCGATGCTCCGCAGGCGGCGTTTCCCGTTGCCGCAGTAAGTGAAGCTTCCCTTCAGCTTGTACCGGCGTCCTATTCTGTATCTTATGAGTTGAATCAGGTTGCGCAGAGCGAATTGCAGCGGTTCTCTTGGACTGACTATGAAATGTTGCGCGTCATGAAAATGGCTTCAGCCGACTACACCATGGCACGCCAATAAAAGAAGGGTGCCTTGCGCGCCAGTCATACCAGCCCCGGGGACACGGGCTGGAACTATCTTGGGGGCTCTGCCTGTCGGCAGGCCGGGACGCATTACAGGAGAAGTATCAACATGCGTATTAAACTTATGGCCGGCGCGGCAATGGCTCTCGTGATGGCGAGTCCTGCATTCGCCAACTCGTCCAATGTGACGCAGAACAATACGAACCAGTCGGCGATCGTTGATCAGACAGGCGGCGATGCCGGTAGTTCCGATATCGACCAGACGGGCGACGATAACTCCGCTCTGGTGTTGCAGTCGGATACCGCGACCTCGGGCTTGGGCGCCGCACGCAATTCGAGCGATATCGAGCAGAACGGCGACGAGAATATTGCGAATGTTGAGCAAATCAACACCGGTGCGGGATCGAACGCTGTGAACTCTTCCAGCATCGTGCAGACCGGCGACGGAGCGTCGGCCTTTGTCATTCAAGAGGGCACCGGCAACTCGTCCGGGGTGAACCAGACCGCTACAGCAGAAGAGACCGCCGATATCAAGCAAAGCGGCGCAGACAACTCGTCGGTCGTTGACCAGATGGGCGTTGGCGGCTCAGTTACCGTCGATCAAGGCTATACCGCTGGTACGTCTAACAGCAGCATGGCCGACGTCGAACAGACCGGTACCGACGGCGTCGTGTCCGTGATTCAATCGGGCGACGACCAGGACGCCTCTGTCACGCAGGGCGGCGCAAACAACACTGCTGAAATCGAACAAAGCGGCCAGAACAACATCGCAGATGCCAACCAGTCGGGCGTCGGCTCGCTCGTGCAGATCACCCAGATCGGTTCGTCCAACGGGAACATGGCCTTTATCAGCCAGCTCGGCAGCAATTCAACATTCATCGGCAACCAGTCCGGCTCTGAAAACGTTGTCGGCGACGCCGCAGATTTCGTTCAGTCTGCCAATGGCTCGGCTGTCGAGATCGAACAGACAGGCACGGGCAACACGCTCGATGGTTCGCAGGCCGGTTCGGCCAACCAGATAGGCATCAGCCAGCTTAGCGCTGACAACAAGGCATCGGTCGGCCAGTCAGGGACTGAAAACATCCTTGCGCTGAATCAGGTCGGTTTCACAAACGAAGC
>LNFM01003654.1_pt1 | contig 29865 bp, 25 predicted proteins | sample 596031 | NCBI WGS metagenome assembly LNFM01 (sample SAMN04254537, study PRJNA301005) | activated carbon metagenome | isolation source: dual media filters at the Ann Arbor, Michigan drinking water treatment plant | place: USA: Ann Arbor
AAAACGCAAACATCCACTTTTTTAAACCCATATTTGTACTATGCAAAGCAGTATCAACTGTTACAAATGTAGATTTACCACAACTATAACATTTGAAACGTAAATCCTTACCTCTTTTAGAAAGATTTGGTGATTCACAATAAGCACAAATTGGAGCATCGCCCCAACGTTTTTGCTCAAAGTATTTAACCGCATCTAATTCGGTTGGAAAATTTTCTGATATTTCTACAATATTCATTCGTTTGTTTTTTATAATAATTATAATAGCAATAAAAATAGTTTACATATATTTGTTTTTACGATAATTTGTGCGCACTCATTGTTGTTTTTAAACTTAAAATTTAAACTCATTTACAATGAAAAACAAATTAAAAATAAAGGAAACTTATATAAAAGTACCTTTAAATAACGTTGGCGGAATTTTACAATTAATTGCAATTTGTTGCGTTTTTTGTTACAATTCCAAAAAAAACAAATAGAAGTCTGCGTAACTTTTTGTTTTAACCTCACTTCTGCAAGTGAGGTTTTTTTGTAAACTATTTTTAATCACTATTAATTTCATATACAGATATGAAATATATTTATGTTTATTTAATAAAATAACTATATTTGACTTTCATAATTTTTAAAAAATTACAATGTAAAAATACAAAATAATTATCTAAATATCAATAGCGTAGCTATATAATCTTTCTCCGAAAAACCGCCAATTTATTCAATAGAAACATAGATTATAAGTGTACTGCTCTCGTTATGCGTGGGCTTTCTCTTATCTATGTTTCGGGTGCTTGGCGGTACCTTCGGCGTTGGATTTAGAGTTTGTTCCACGCTGTTGTTTTCTAACAAACTTTAAAGCTTTTTGGAACGAGAGCAACCAATTTTTTTTTATGAAAACAAAATTTTTAAAATCAGTATTATTACTGATAATTTCGTTAACTCTTTTTAGTTGTTCGTCAGATTCAAACGACACACCAGCACCAACACCAGAACCGCCAAAAACCAAAGTTTTTGTAACAAGGATTGATATTTCTCAAATAGCAACTTTAGATTCTAATGGAGTAACTTGGGATTTACCTAATAATCCAGATATTTATATAAAATTGTTTGATGAAACTAATACTTTAGGATATACATCTAATCATGTTAATAATGCTTTACCAACTATATCTAATCCTCTTACACTTTCTTTTTTAAATCTATCTACTACTAATTTAACCACTGGACAATTAAAAGTGCAATTATGGGATAACGATTTGAATGATGTTCCTTCTAATGCTGATGACTTTATGGGTGAAGTACCATTTTACATTAATGATTATACTATTGGTTCTAACAAATACCCTGCTTATGCAGTAAAAAATGTCAACGGAAACATAGTTACTATTTTTATGACTTGGCAATAATTTCAAAGAACATTTTTTTTAAAGCCGTAATTATTTTACGGCTTTTTTTATGCTATTTTTTTTAGATTCAATTTCGTGATATTTTTTACGAAGTTTATCTATGTATTTTTGTTCTATTCCAAAAGTTTCTAAATCGGATATATTAAACTTTTTGTTTTCAAAAACATTATATTCTAATAAATCGTATAAATCTTTTTCTGGAATTGTCGGAAGTAAAACCTCTCTAATAAAAATGTTGTTCATTGCCAAACTTGGTAAATAAACTTTTTGTAAATCAAGAGTTAATTTTATCATATCTGAATGAATTGATTTTATATCCTCTCTAATTGTTAATCTAAATAATTTTATAAAAATAGCAAATAAAAAAGCTATTACCCACCAATTCCAATGTTCTGTTATATATTGTATCATCGTACTTTTTTTAAATTGTTCATAATCATTAAATAGAAATCCTATTATTGCTAATAAAAAACCTATGACTTCCATTAATTGTTTTAAATATTTTGTGATTTGATTTTTCATATCTTTGTGTTTTAAGTTTAACACGAAGATAGTTATTTTGGGTTATATCCCAAATTCTTTATAATTCCGATTATTTTTGATTAAAATTAAATTGCTATGAAAAAGATTTCGTTTTTTTTATTTCTATTATTTTCAACGTTTAGTGTTTACGGTCAAGGTTGTAGCGATGCTGGATTTTGCACTATAGAAAATTTTCAAGTACAATCTGTTGATTCTTTGAACCATAAAAATGCTTTTAAAATTGGAGCAAATTTTGGTGCAGCAGATAATGATATTATTGTTTTTGGTTCCTACCTTGAGTACCAAAGAACAATATCAAAAGTTGTTGATTTAGATTTGAAAATCAATTACTTAAGCCAGTCTGCAAATGGATTCTCTTCTTCAGCTTTATCAGATGCTTTTTTGATTTCAAATTTTAGATTGAATAAAACATCAAAGGTTTCCTTAGGTTTAAAAATCCCTTTCAATGATGGAAACTTAAAAGATAACGGATTTGCATTGCCATTAGATTTTCAACCAAGTTTAGGAACATTAGATTTAATAATTGGAGCTTCAAAAAGATTTGATCGTTGGAATTTTGCTTTAGCATTGCAACAACCATTAACTCAAAACAAAAATGAGTTTATAGCGCCAGCAGGAAGTGATTTTTTTTCTACCAATAAATATATTAGAGCAGGTGATTTACTTTTGAGAGCTTCTTATTTATTCGAAATAAACGACAAATTCACTATAAGTCCAAGTATTTTACCAATATATCATTTAGCTGAAGATAAATTTACAGATACCGATGGAATTGAAAAAAATATTGATGATTCGAGTGGTTTAACGGTAAATCTAAATGCTTATTTAAATTACAAATTGAATAAAGCCAGTGGATTAGAGTTTAGTCTTGGTTTTCCTACATTAGTTCGTAAATCTAGACCAGATGGTTTGACAAGAGGATTGGTCGCAAACTTGGAATATAAAATTAAATTTTAACTTTAAAATAAATAGCTATGATCACATTAAAAAAAACAATTTTTATGTTAGTAAGTTTAACTTTACTAATAACTTCGTTAAGTTCATGTTCATCAGATGATGATAATCAAACTGCAGCACCGGCATCTTTGTACAAAGGAACTTTTGTTTCAGCGGTTCATCCAACAAGCGGTTCAGCTTCAGTTAATGCTACTAAAACTATGTTGACATTTACAAGTTTTATGTCTGATAATGGTCCAAATTTGGATATTTATTTAGTTTCAGATTTATCAAATGTAAATGCTGATTTTATTAATCTAGGAAACATTAAAGGATTAAGCGGAACTCATTCTTATGATTTACCAGCTAATGTTGACTTTGCAGTATACAAACATGTTGTAGTATGGTGTTCCGATTTTAATGTTAATTTTGGTTATGCAACCTTGGCTAAACAATAAAAAAATAGTTATAATTTTTGCAAAAAAAAAGCTCCTAAATTTAGGAGCTTTTTTAATTATATATTTTTATAAATTTCGGTCAAACCAGAATTCCATTCTACAGTTTCATAATAAAAGTTAAGTGTAGTTAGCTTTCCTTTTTGTTGGATGATACATTTTCCAGTTACAATTGCGTTGTCACCTTGTATTTTTAATGTATCACCAGTTACTAATTTACTGTCTTTAAATTGCTGATAAACTTTTTGTGCAATTTCTTCCTTAAGTTCTTTTTTGGAATTAAAGGTGCTTACAACAATCATATTTCCACTATTGTTTTTTACAATTAGCTCCATGCCATTGTAGCCATACTTATAAGTGGTAACTTTTGATTTCTCTTGGCCAAAAGAAAATTGTGCCAATAATAGCAATACAAACAAGGATTTATTCATAGATGTAAATTTGGGTTACATTTTAAAAACGCTAAAATATCATAATTATTGGAAAGTAGTGACTTTTATTTCAAAAATTAATTAAAAATTAATTAAAAAATCAATGAAGTCAAGTATTTGTTGCGGTAAATTCTATAAAATTTGAATTGAAATAGTATATTTTTATTTTGAAGACAAAAAAAATTCCGCTTCAAATAATAGAAACGGAATTTAATTTCGAATTAATAATCTACTAATAGTAAGTATAACGTCTTACTTTAGAAATATATTTTGCAAGTCTTATAACTTGGTGGCTATAACCATATTCGTTATCGTACCAAACGTAAAGGACAATGTTTTTTCCGTCGCCAGAAACAATAGTCGCATTGCTATCATAAATAGATGGTGCCGATGTTCCAACAATGTCAGAAGAAACCAATTCGTTGTTTAAAGAATATTTAATTTGCTCTACAAGTTCACCTTCTAAAGCATATTTTTTCATAATATTGTTTACCTCTTCAACAGAAGTTTCTTTACCAACTTCAAGATTCAATACTACAAGTGAACCATTTGGAACAGGAACACGTATAGCATTGGAAGTTAATTTACCAGCCAAATTAGGCAATGCTTTTGCAACAGCACTTCCAGCTCCGGTTTCTGTAATTACCATGTTTAATGCAGCTGCTCTTCCACGACGGTATTTTTTGTGCATATTATCCACCAAGTTTTGATCATTGGTATATGCATGAATGGTTTCTAAGTGACCTTTTACAACTCCAAGCGTATCTTCAACTGCTTTTAAAATTGGTGTAATTGCATTTGTTGTGCAAGACGCAGCCGAGAAAATATTTACAGTATCAGGATTATAATCATTATGATTTACACCGTAAACAATATTCGGAACACCTTTTCCAGGAGCAGTCAATAAAACTTTATCAACTCCTTTAGAAGTTAAATGACGTTTCAAAGCCTCTTCTGTTGTGAAAGCTCCAGTGTTATCAATAACTAAAGCATCTTCAATTCCGTAAGCTGTATAATCAATTTCTTCCGGAGAATTGGCTGTAATGATATGAACTGTTGTTCCGTTGATGATTAAAGCATCATTTTCAGTATCAGCATTTACAGAACCTTCAAAATCGCCATGAACTGAATCATATCTTAATAACGAAGCTCTTTTTTCTAATGATTGTGCGTCATTTCTATCACGAGTTACAATTGCTCTTAGACGTAATTGTTGTCCTTTTCCAATTTTACTCATCATTTCACGAGCCAATAATCTTCCAATTCTACCAAATCCATAAAGAACTACATCTTTAGGTTTAATTTCTTGTGAGTTTTTAGAGCCTTTTAATTTGTCAATAACAAATGCGCGTGCATCGTGATATTTATTGTCTTCTAAATGATATTCATAAGTTAATTTTCCAATATCTATTCTTGATGGTGGTAAATCTAAATTTTCAATAGCACGAGCAATTTCAACAGAATCAAAAACATTAATTGGTTTTTGAACGAATTCACCAGCATATTCATGAAGATTCATAATATCGCTAACGTTTCTATCAATTAATTGATTTCTAAAGAATACCAATTCAATAGATTTATCATACCATAAATCACTAATGATTTTAATAAATTCTACACCAGCCTTTCGTCTGTCAGCCTGAAAAGAAAGCTCTTTTTCGTATAATGCGTTTTTGTTCATTTTGAGAAAAATTGATTAGTTGTGTTGTTAAAAATAAATTTCCGTGCAAAAGTAATCAACTATAACGTTTTCGTAAAATTATTTCAAACTTTTTTTAAATAAAAAAACCATTCTGAAAGAAACAGAATGGTTTTTCACCTTTTATTACATTATATTTAGATGATGATGCGCATTACTTGACCATTTTTTGTCATTAATTTGACACTAGTTCCTTGACTTTCATTAGCGTTGTTGGTTGCTCTCGATACCGTTTCTACATCGGATGCTTTTACACCATTGATGTCTAAAATGATACTTCCTTCTAACTCATCTTTGTAGGGTAAAAGTCTTTGGTTACTCACTTCTTTGATTTTTACACCGTAGTCAATTCGGAAATTTTTCTTATCAGCGTCTGATAAATTTTCTAATTCTAAACCTTTAAAATCAGTTTGAATAATATCATTTTTCACTAAAATTACAGGAACAACTTTGGTTTGACCATCTCTTTCATAAGTCACATTTACCTTATCATTTGGACGTTTTGTATTGATAAATCCAGATAATTCTGCATAAGATGAAATTTTCTGGTTGTCTAATTTTTTGATGATATCACCTTTTTTCAGACCAGCTTTTTCCGCACCAGAATTTTTATTAACCTTATTAATATAGAATCCTTCAGTATCTTTAATTCCTAATTCTTTAGAATAATTTCCTGTCAATTCACTTCCTTCAACACCAAGAATTCCTCTTTGAACATTTCCAAATTCCATGATGTCTTCAATAATTTTACGAGTAATATTTGACGGAACCGCAAATGAATATCCAGCATAACTTCCTGTAGGAGATGAAATCATTGTATTAATTCCAATCAATTCACCACGAGTGTTGACTAAAGCACCACCAGAATTTCCTGGATTTACAGCAGCATCCGTTTGAATAAACGATTGAATTCCTTTGGTATCCAAATTTCTTGCTTTCGCAGAAACAATTCCGGCTGTAACAGTCGAATTCAAATTATATGGATTTCCAACTGCTAAAACCCATTCTCCAACTTTTACCTGATCAGAATCGGCAAATGTTGAATAAGGTAATTTTCCATCAGCATCGATTTTTAATAAAGCGATATCCATTTTAGAATCGGTTCCAATTAATTTTGCTTTGTAAACTTTGTTATTGTTTAACGTAACTTCAAGTTCAGAAGCATCTTTAATCACGTGATTGTTTGTAACAATATAACCATCTTCAGAAATAATAACTCCAGAACCTGTTCCGATTTGCTCTTGTTGCTGTCCGCCACGAGAACCATAGAAAAACTCCATAATTGGGTTGTAAACTGTTCTAACAGAAACATTTTTCACGTGAACAACCGTATGAACTGCATTTTCTGCAGCCGAAGTAAAATCAATATTTTCTGCACCCGTTCCAACGGTTCTACCGAAGGAATTTGGAGCTTGTGTAACAATTGAATTTCCATTGACATCTTTTTCAATAAATAATTTATAAGCACCTAGTGTTGTAGCACCGCTTAACAAAGACACTAAAAATAAACTTGATAATCTTTTCATTTTTTAAATTGTTTTAAATCATTTAACATCAAAATTAGTAATTTATTATTTTTACAAAATCAGTTTAACGCTCGTTTAACAATCTTTAACGTATCATTAATATTTGTAACTTTGTGGAATACAAAAATAAAAATGCAACTCAAATTTTACAAATATCAAGGAACAGGAAATGATTTTGTGATGATTGATAATCGTCAAAATTTCTTTCCCAAAAACGATACCAAATTGATTGAACGCCTTTGCGACAGACGTTTTGGTATTGGTGCTGATGGTTTAATTCTTTTAGAAAATGACAATTCGACAGACTTTAAGATGGTTTACTACAATTCTGACGGAAATGAAAGTTCGATGTGTGGCAATGGCGGACGATGTTTGGTAGCTTTCGCTAAAAGCTTGAATGTTATAAATAATGAGGCGACTTTCATCGCAACAGATGGTTTACATTATGCAACAATTGATAAAATCGGAATTGTTTCACTTCAAATGAAAGATGTTGATGAGGTAAAAATCGATTCAGAATATGTTTTTTTAAATACTGGTTCGCCACATCATGTAACTTTGGTAAATGATTTGGAACACTATAATGTAAAAGAAAATGGTGCCGATATCAGATATTCTGATTTGTATGGAAAAGCAGGAAGCAATGTAAATTTTGTTAATCAAATTTCTGATAATCATTTCCGACTAAGAACTTATGAACGTGGCGTTGAAGATGAAACATTATCTTGTGGAACAGGAGCAACCGCAACAGCTATTGCTATGAATGTAATCGGAAAAACCAATTCAAATTCAATTGATATAAATGTAGAAGGTGGAAAGTTAAAAGTTACATTTGAAAAATCAGACAAAGGTTTTGAAAAAGTTTTTTTAATTGGACCAGCAACTTTTGTTTTTGAAGGAGAAATAGAGTTATGATTTGTAAATCCAACTTCGTACTTTGTACCTCGTAATTCGTACTTTTCATGATAACATTAAAAGGAACAACCATATACTTACGTGCTCTCGAACCAGAAGATTTGGAGTTTGTCTATCAAATAGAAAACGACGAATCGATTTGGAATGTGAGCAATACGCAAACGCCTTACAGTAAGTTTTTAATTCGTCAATATCTTGAAAATGCACATCAAGATATTTATGAAGCCAAACAATTGCGCCTTGCAATATGTAAAAATGACACTTTTGAAGCAATTGGTTTAATAGATTTATTCGATTTTGATCCTGTAAATAATCGTGCAGGAATTGGAATTTTAATCCAAAATGAAATCAATCGAGGCAATGGAATAGGCAAGGAAGCGCTTGGTTTATTAATCGATTATAGTTTTAACCAACTTCAATTACATCAACTTTATGCAAATATTGGAATGGATAATGAAGCAAGTTTAAACCTTTTTACTACTTTTGGATTTCAGAAAACAGGAGTGAAGAAAGATTGGATTTATCAAGGTAATTCCTTTCATGACGAAGCTCTTTTTCAGTTAATCAATCATCAACATTAAAAAAATATTGTTTTGAACAAAAAATTAAAAACCATTTTAGGAATTGGAACGGCACTTTTTTTAGTTGTCGCAACTATTGTTTATGTGAAGTTTTTCTTATCTAATACTAAATTCTCTAAAGATGAACTCTATGTTGAAATTCCAACAGGTTCCAATTATGAAGATGTTAAACGAATCGTTTCACCCTATGTTGAAAGTATGAGTGGTTTTGATCTTATGGCTAGTTTGAGAAAATATGATGATAATGTTAAGCCAGGTAGGTTTTTGTTTAAAAAAGGGATGGGTAACTTTGGTTTGATAGCTTCTTTGAGAAGGAATTTACCTGTAAAAATTGCTTTTAACAATCAAGAGCGATTAGAAAACGTGGCTCAAAGAATTGGTTCTGAAATTGAGGCGGATTCTTTAGGATTGATGACGGCTTTTAGAGATAGCATTTTTTTAAAGAAAAATGGTTTTACAAAAGAGAATGTTTTGTGTATGTTTCTTCCTAATTCGTATGAGTTTTATTGGAATACCTCTGCAGAAAAATTCCGTGATAAAATGCTCGATGAGTACAAGAAATTTTGGAATAAAGATCGTTTAGCTAAAGCAGAAGAATTAGGAATGACACCTGAGCAAGTGATAACTTTAGCTTCTATAGTGCACAAAGAAACTGTTAAAAAGGATGAGCGTCCAAGAGTTGCCGGTGCTTATTTGAATCGAATTACTCAAGGAATGCCTTTGCAAGCTGATCCAACGGTAATTTATTCACTAAAACTTAGAGATAATGATTTTGATCAAGTTATAAAAAGAGTTCTTTACGGTGATTTGACCATTTCATCAGCTTATAATACTTATGTTAATATTGGTTTGCCTCCAGGACCAATTGCTCAGCCAGATATTAATGCTATAGATGCTGTCTTGAATGCAGAAAAGCATGATTATATCTACTTTTGTGCAAGTGTTGAACGTTTTGGATATCATGAATTTGCTTCAACTTATCCTCAGCATCAAGTTAATGCAAAGAAGTATGCTGATTGGTTGAATACGACTGGAACCAACCGATAAGTGTTGAAAAAACCACCTTTAATACTATTGTTTTTACTTCTGTTAAAATTCAACTTCGGATTTTCTCAGAGTGACTTCAATAATTTTTTCAAACCTTCCGATTCTTTAAATAAAAAGCGTCTCAACGGAGTTATTATCTCTGAAACTGTTTTAACCTCTAGTGCTTTGGTAGGTCTTAATCAACTTTGGTACGCCGATTACCCAAAATCTGACTTTCATTTTATTAATGATAATGATGAATGGCTTCAAATGGATAAAGCCGGACATGTTTTTTCGGCTTATCATCTAGGAAGTTATGGTGCAAACGCTTTGAAATGGAGTGGTTGTGATAGAAAAAGTCAATTAGTATATGGCGCAACTGTTGGTTTTGCATTTTTAACGGCTGTTGAGGTTTTTGATGGCTTTTCGCAAGAATGGGGTGCGTCTTCAGGAGATTTAATTGCTAATGCTGGTGGAACCGCTCTATATGTTTCGCAAGAATTATTATGGAAGGAGCAACGTATTGTGCCGAAATTTTCATTTCATACTACAAAATATGCTTCCTTACGTCCAAATGTGTTGGGTAGTTCACTTTCTGAAGAGATTTTTAAAGATTATAACGGACAAACGTATTGGCTATCAGTGAATTTACATTCATTTTTTAAATCTTCTAAATTGCCCAAATGGTTAAATTTGGCTGCAGGTTATGGTGCTGATGGAATGATTGCTGGAAGAAGTGAAACAGTAGCTGATTTAAACCTTCCTTTTTCGAAAAGAGAGCGACAATTTTATCTAAGTTTGGATGCAGATTTGACAAAAATTGAAACAAAATCTGCTTTTTTAAAGACTTTTTTTTCGATTTTTAATGCTATCAAAATTCCAGCTCCAACGATTGAAATCAGTGGTTCACAAGGAGTTAAATGGCGTGTTTTTTACTTTTAGAAAACTTTAACTGCTTGATTTTCAATTTTATTTAAAAATAAGTTGTACATTTGCACCGTCAATATCAAGATGGTGACAGCACTTGGAAATTACAATTTATGATAAATAGATGGTCGTTTTACATAGGAATCGTTGTGTTAATTGGATTTATAAGCTCTGCTTTTAAACCTATAGAATCTTTCAATCATAACTGGTTTTATGTAGACGAAAATGAAGAATTGTTATATCAATTTCCTTCAGAAAAACCATCAGATTATATCAATACTTCAATACCTTTTACCGGAAAATATTTTATTGGATTTAAAGAAGCTATCGCTTTCAAAGAATCTCAAGGAAAATATAATAAGGTTAATTCTTTAGGATATTTAGGTAAATACCAATTTGGTAAATCAACATTAGCTTCAATTGGAATTAAAGATAGCATGCTGTTTTTGAGAAATCACAAAATGCAAGAAAAAGCTTTTATCGCATTGTTGAAAAAGAACAAGTGGGAATTAAGAGAAGTGATAAAAGAATATAGAGGTAAAATGATTGATGGTGTAAGAATTACTGAATCAGGAATTTTAGCTGCAGCTCATTTAGGTGGAGCAGGTTCTGTTAGAAAGTTCCTAGAATCTAACGGAAGAAAAAAATGTAAAGACAACTACGGAACTTCTGTAAAGTCGTACATGAAAGAGTTTGGAGGTTATGAAACTCATAATATCAAACCTGAAAGCAGTCCTAAGGTGATAAAATAGTTAAGAGTTAAATTATAATAAAAAGCCATCAAATTCTGATGGCTTTTTTATTTAATAAGATTTGTGTATTATAAAAATCGTAGGTCGATTGTGTAAATCAATGGTTGCTTTTTTCCATTCTGAAACTTTCATTGTTTTGATGTATTCTGTTGGAAGTGTTATATCTGCAGCAATACATAAATGAGTATTAGGTTGTAATGTTTGGAGAAAATCTTCTAATAATTTATTATTTCTATAAGGTGTTTCAATAAAAATCTGCGATTGGTTTTTATCAAAAGAAAGTTTTTCAAAATTTTTCAAAGCCGATTTTTTATCAGATTTGTCAATGGGTAAATAACCATTAAAGGCAAAACTTTGTCCATTCATGCCGCTTCCCATCATAGCTAATAAAATAGAGGATGGTCCAACTAAAGGCACGACCCGAATTCCTTTTTCATGAGCTAGTTTAACAATTGCAGCACCAGGATCGGCAACTCCAGGACAACCAGCTTCGCTCATTAATCCAACATTAATTCCTTGCAAACAAGGCTGAATCATTTCATTGTGTTCAGAAACTTCGGTGTGTTTGTTTAAAGAGCTAATTATTAGAGAGGATTGTACTTTTTCTGGGTAAATGCTTTTTATAAACCTACGTGCAGTTTTTTCATTCTCAACAATATAGCAATCTATAAATTCGATGGCTCTTTTAACTGTTTGAGGCAAAACATCATGTGGATTACTTTCGCCAAGAGTTGTTGGAATTAAATATAAAATACCTTTTAAGTTTACTGGCTTCATTAGGAATGTTTTGCTATTAATTTTTTTGCTAATAAATCCGTAGCTTCATCAAGCATTTCGTAAACCATATCAAATCCGTTTTGTAAACCATAATATGGGTCTGGCACGTCAACATTATCTCCAGGAAATAATTCGTCTAAAATAAGTTGCACTTTATTTTTGTCTTCTTCGTTTTTAGCCATAAAGACAACATCGTCATAATTTGAACCATCCATAACATAGATGTAATCAAACTCTTCAAAGTGTTTAGGAGTAAAAAGTTTACCTCTTTGGTTGGAAATATCAAGTCCATTTTTTTTGGCCGTTGCTATAGAACGCTCATCAGGTTGTTTACCAACATGCCAATGACCAGTTCCGGCAGAATCTACCAAGAATTTATCTTTAGGAAGTTTAGCAGCTAATAAACCTTCTGCCAATGGTGAACGACAGATATTGCCTAAGCAAACCATTAAAATTTTAACGGACATAGTATTGAGTTTCAGTTTTTACTTTCAAATGCAAAAGTAAGAAAAGCTGATTGCTATAATGATAATTTTTTGTGAATATCTTCAACAAATTTTTTGAATTGCTTATCGGTAGAAACCAAGTTGTCAACTGTTTTGCAGGCGTGTAAAACAGTAGCGTGATCTCTGTCTCCAATTTGAGAACCAATATTTGCTAAAGAAGCTTTAGTAAATTTCTTTGCAAAAAACATAGCTAGCTGTCTTGCTTGAACCACATGACGTTTTCTGGTTTTAGATTGTAAAGTATCTAAATCCAATTGGAAATAATCAGAAACTACTTTTTGGATGTAGTCGATTGATATTTCACGTTTTACATTTTTAACAAATTTCTCTACAATGCTTTTTGCTAATTCGAGAGTAACTTCTTTTTTATTGAACGATGATTGTGCAATTAAAGAAATAATTGCGCCTTCAAGTTCACGCACATTAGATTTTATGTTTTGTGCAACATATTCTACAATTTCGTTTGGCATTTCAACACCATCACGATAAAGTATGTTATTCAAAATAGAAACTCTTGTTTCGTAGTCAGGTTGGTGTAATTCGGCAGATAATCCCCATTTGAAACGAGACAACAAACGTTGTTCGATATCTTGCATATCAACAGGAGCTTTGTCTGAAGTAAGAATTACTTGTTTTCCATTTTGATGTAAATAATTAAAAATATGGAAAAACACATCTTGAGTACCTGATTTTCCTGATAAGAATTGAACGTCATCAATTATTAACACATCTATCAATTGATAAAAATGAATAAAATCATTACGATTGTTTTTCTTAACAGAATCTATATATTGTTGTGTGAATACTTCGGCAGAAATATACAACACGGTTTTTTCAGGATATTTATCTTTAATTTCAACACCAATAGCATGAGCTAAGTGAGTTTTTCCAAGTCCAACACCACCAAAAATTAATAATGGATTGAATGAAGTTCCTCCAGGTTTATTGGCAACTGCCATACCAGCTGAACGAGCTAATCTGTTAGAATCACCTTCTAAGAAATTATCAAAGCTATAATTCGGATTAAGTTGCGACTCAATTTTTAAGTTTCTAATTCCAGGAATCACAAAAGGATTTTTAAGTTCTGGGTTTAGGTTTTTAAAAGGAGCGTCAACATCTTGTGATTTTATTGGAGCACGGTGAGCAGATGGCAATTGTTCCGTAAACGGTTGTTTATTGCCGTAAGTGTTTTCCATTTTAATTTTATAGAGTAACTTTGCGTTTTTTCCAAGTTCTTTGGTTAGGGCAACTTTTAGTAATTTTACATAGTGTTCCTCAAGCCATTCGTAAAAGAATTTACTTGGAACTTGAATGTACAATGCGTTATCGGAAAGTTCAACGGACTTAATAGGTTCAAACCAAGTTTTGTATGCTTGCTCTTGAATGTTGTCTTTTATAAATGACAGACAGTTTTCCCATACCGATTGCGCAGTTTTGTTCATATTATTGTTAAAATTACTAATTTATTTAAAGGTTCTCTTACAAAAAAAAAGGAGATTTTCTTTGTGTTTTTTGGGTTAACAAATATGTGAACAAATTTCTTTAAAAAAAAATAATATGGTATTGATTTTTTAAAAATTTTGTTGTAAAGAATAATTTGAATTTAGATTAAAAGCAAAAAAAATAGATGAACGGACACGAAGTACAAGTTAGAGTTAGATATGGTGAAACCGACCAAATGGGAGTAGTATATCATGGCAGTTATGTGCCTTATTTTGAAATAGGAAGAGTGGAATGGCTTAGAAATAAAGGCGTTTCGTACAAAGCATTAGAAGAAAGCGGAATTGCTTTGCCAATAGTCTCAATGCATTTAAATTACAAAAAACCAGCTCGTTATGATGATATGTTAACAATCAATACGAAGTTGAAGAAATATAGTGGTGTAAAGATTGAATTTGATTGTGAGATTCGCAATGAAAATGAAGAGTTATTAACAACTGCTCATTTTATACTCGTTTTTGTGGACATAAAAAATGGAAAACCTATTGTTCCGCCAAACTATATTTTGGATATTTTAAAAGCAGAAGTTTAGTCTTTTAATTTTATATCAATTTCAAATAAATTATTAAAAATGTCGACAATTTGTTCGGCATTTTTTTTGCGTGTTGCAATTTCAATTTCGCAACTTTCGTTCATGTTTTGCGAAATGATTTCGAGATTTTTTTCTTTAATTACTCGCATTACTTTATTCATGTTTTTGTAATCAAAAGATACAATATAATGTATGTTAATTGTTTTTTCAATAATTTCTGATACTTCCAATGCCATTTGAGCAGAGGTTCTATAAGCTGAAATCAATCCTCCAACACCTAATTTAATTCCGCCAAAAAATCTAACAACTACTACTAATATGTTAGTCAGTCCAAAAGATTGAATTTGTCCATAAATTGGTGCTCCAGCAGAATTACTTGGTTCACCATCATCATTGGCTCTATATTGAATTTTATCGGTTCCAATTTGAAAAGCATAACAAAAATGTACTGCTCCAAAATGTTGCTTTCGTAAGATGTCTAAATGATTTTTGATTTCTTCTTCAGAAGTTACAGGAAATGCGTAGCCAAAAAACTTACTGTTTTTTTCTTTAAATAAAATTTCTTCAGATGGCGATGCAATGGTTTTATAGGTGTCGTTCAAAACTTAAAGCGGCAAATGTTTTTGATTGAACAAGTCTACGACATCTTCTTTTCCAACTTCTAGATTCCATACGTGAAGTCCTAAACTAGCTGCTGCATCTGTATTTACTTTTTTATCATCTACAAATAAAGTGCGTTTAGGTGATAAATCGTATTTATTCATTATAGTAGTAAAAATAGCAGGATCTGGTTTTCTCATTCCCATTTCATACGAGTAAAAAACTTTTTCAAAACATTGATAGAAATCACTGAAAAAAGAAACTCCAACATTGTGTTCAAATCTACTGATGTGAATCTCATCTGTATTTGTGAGCAGAAATAATCTGTACTTTTTATAAGAAAGCATTTGTAAAAACTCCAATCTATATAATGGAAATTCACCAATTATGGTATTCCATGCTCCTCTAATTTCTTCTAAAGATGCATTAGGAATAAATTGATGAAACGACTGAATGAATTCTAATTCTGTAACTTTTCCCTTTTCAAATAAGTCATTTATTTCAACAAGTTCAGGTTTAGGTTCGTTTAAACCTAATTTTTTGAATGCTTCAATTTGAGCCTGTTTTTCTAAATTGATAAAAATATCACCAAAATCAAAAATTATTGTATCAATCATGATTGAAAAATGTTAAAAGTTCGTCATTTAAAATTTTCTCTTTTTTACTATTTTCTCCAGAAATAGTTGGCGCTTTGGTTCCTGATTTAAAATAAATTTCGCCTCTAAAAACTCGCGCTTCATCCCAAATGTTTGCATCAATAAACGTCAGCAAAGTTTGTCTTCCACCTTCAATAATTACCGATTGAATTCCTTCATTAAATAAGAAATCGGTAATTTCAAGAGCAATATTGTTATTGAAATTGATATTCTCTTTAGTTATCGTAATGGATTTTACTTGATTATCAAAGATATGACTTTCTTTTGAAATTCTATTATTTTGGTCTAAAACTATTCTAATAGGATGATTTCCAGACCAATCTCTGGTTGTCAAACTTGGATTATCTTCTATAACAGTATTGGTTCCAACAAGAATTGCTTGTTCTTCACTGCGCCATTTATGAACCAATTGACGTGAAAATTCGTTGGTTATCCAAACAGGTTCTTTTTTTTCTTTAGATAACGGTGCAATAAATCCGTCTTCACTCTCTGCCCATTTTAATATAATGTAAGGTCGTTTTTTATTGTGAAAAGTAAAAAAACGCTTGTTCAAATTGTTACATTCTTCTTCGAGAATTCCTACGGTGACATTTTTTCCGGCTTCGATAAGTTTTTTAATTCCAGTTCCAGCGACTTTTGCAAAAGGATCTATGGTTCCAATAACTACATTTGGAATTTTATTGGCAATAATTAAATCACAACATGGCGGTGTTTTTCCAAAATGACTGCAAGGTTCTAAACTTACATAAATAGTTGATTTTGAAAGTAATGATTTGTCTTTTACAGAATTTATAGCATTAACTTCTGCATGCGGTTCGCCTGATTTTCTGTGCCAACCTTCTCCAATAATTTCATTATTATATACAATTACGCTTCCTACCAAAGGATTTGGATAAGTTGTACCCAAACCATTTTTGGCTAATTCGATGCAGCGTTTTATGTATGTATCATGTGTTTTCACATCACAAAAGTACTATTTTTGTAATGTAATTTTATAATTCAAAAGCATTTGATTTTTTGAATTTTGAATATCCAACTTTGAATAAAGAATTTTGAAATTTTAGAAATGATAATTAGAGAAATCCAACCACAAGATAACGAACAAATTGCCAATGTAATTCGTCAAGTATTTATATCGGATGATTATCCAAAAACCGGAACTGCTTTTGCCGATAAGCAATTGGATTTTATGTTTGAAACCTATGATAAACCAAAATCTATATATTTCGTAGTCGAAATTGATGGAAAAATTGTTGGTGGTGCAGGAGTAAGTCAATTGGATAATTCGGAAGAAAATATATGTGAATTGCAGAAAATGTATTTCTTACAAGAAGTTCGTGGAAAAGGTATTGGATTTGAAATCATTCAAAAATGTTTGACAAAAGCAAAAGAATTTGGCTATGAAAAATGCTATTTAGAAACACTTCCGGAAATGCTTGCTGCTCAAAGTTTGTATAAGAAAGTTGGGTTTGAGTATCTTTGTGAGCCGCTTGGTGGAACTGGTCATACAAGTTGTCCGGTTTGGATGTTGAAGCGTTTATAATAGTTTTAAAAATAGTTTAATGTTACTAAAATCATACAAATCCACATTTTTATTAGAGCTTTCTTCTTTATATGATGAAAAGGAAATTGAGAGTTTCTTTTATATTGTATTAGAAAGTTTTCACAACAAGAAACGAATCGATTTGGCATTAAATCCAGAAATGGAAATGGATGCTGTTCAATTGTTGCGTTGGGAAAGTGTTTTATCTGATTTAAAAAAAGAGAAACCTATTCAGTATATATTAGGAGAAACTGAATTTTATGGATTGCCTTTTTTAGTAAATGAAAATACTTTAATTCCAAGACCAGAAACTGAAGAATTGGTAGAATGGATTTTGCAAAGTACGAAGTATGAAGAACAAAGTACGAAGTTGAATGTTTTAGATATAGGAACAGGAAGTGGTTGTATTGCTATTTCATTGGCTAAAAATCTTCCAAATGCTCAAGTTGCTGCTATTGATGTTTCTGAAAAAGCATTGGCTACAGCTCATAAAAATGCTGAAATAAATAAAGTAGAAGTAAATTTTATTCTAAAAAATATTTTGGAAACAGAAGCATTAGATGAAAAATACGATATAATTGTTTCCAATCCTCCTTATGTTAGAAATCTTGAAAAAGAGGAAATAAAACCTAATGTTTTACAATATGAACCTCATCTAGCATTGTTTGTTGAGGATAATGATGCTTTACTTTTTTATAGAAAAATTGCAACATTAGCCAAGAAAAATTTATCTGAAAACGGAAAATTATACTTTGAAATCAATCAATATTTAGGCAAAGAAACAGTTGAATTACTTGAAGAAATGGGTTTCAAGAATATTGTTCTGAAAAAAGATATTTATGGAAATGACCGAATGATTAGAAGTACGAGGTGAGAAGTACGAGGTACGAAATGTTGAAAAAGGTAAGAAGTTAAATTAATAAATTAGAAAGTTATGATAGATATGAAAGCTAGAACTAAGAAATTTACAATTGATTGTGCAATTTTGTGTTCTAAATTACCAAATTCTCGAGAATATAATGCTTATGTTAATCAGCTTATAAGATGTTCAAGTTCCGTAGGAGCAAATTATAGAGCATCTCAAAGAGCAAAATCCACAGCAGATTTCATCAATAAATTAAAGATTGTGGAGGAAGAAGCTGATGAAAGCAATTTCTTTCTTGAAATTTTATTGGAAATAAATAAAAATAAGGAAATAAAAGAGGAAATAAGTACACTTTTAAAAGAAGGAAATGAAATTTTAGCAATTGTAGTTGCTTCTATAAAAACTGCAAGAAATAATCAAAATCTTAAATAAAACTTTCAATATTCAATCTCGTATTTCGTACTTCGTACTTCGTATTTCGTACTTTTTTACTCGTATCGCAACGCCTCAATAGGATCAAGTTTCGATGCTTTTATCGCTGGATATAATCCAGAAACTATGGCTACAATGAAACTTGTTATTACAGCAGCAATAATTGCACCCCAAGGAATTACAAATCCGAATTTCATTAAGGATGCCATTAAATAACCTACCAACATTCCTAATATTATTCCAACCAATCCACCAATTTGAGCTATTAGTAAGGTTTCCATAAAAAACTGCCAAGCAATGGTATTTTTTTTGGCTCCAAGTGATTTTCTAACACCAATTTCTCTCGTTCTGTCGGTTACAGAAACAATCATAATGTTCATTAAGGCAATTGATGAGCCCATAATGGTGATAATACTGATTACCCAAGCTGCAGCACTTAAATATCCAGTGATATTGGCAATTCTGTTGGCTAAATCATCACTTCTTGATATTCCGAAATTGGTTTCTTCTACTGGACTTAGTTTTCTAATTTGACGCATAGTAACCGTTGCATCGTTTACAGCACTTTCTAAAAGTTCTTTTTTGTCTACCATCGAACTTACTGTGTAATTGATGTTTGGTGTCGAAAATATAGAACGTGCGACTTGTATTGGAATAAGAATTCGTAAATCTTGATTATTTCCAAAGGTTGAACCTTTTTCTTTTAAAACCCCAATAACTTTAAATTTTGCACCTCTTATAGAAAGAATTTTATCAACAGGATTGACATCTTTTAGTAAACCTTTTGTTGCAAAATCGCTACCAACAACACAAACGTATGCATTATTTGAAATATCGAATGGATTGAAGTTTCTACCATTTACAATTTCTAAACCTGAATTGGTTGTATAAAGGTCATCTACACCTAATACACTTATTTCGGGATCGGTTTTTTCGTTTTCATATTTTACTTCAGCAGTACTTGTTGCTGTAAATGAAATAGAAGTATGTGTAAAAGGATAATCGTATTTTTCTTTGAATGCTTTGGCTTCAGGATAAGAAATGATAGGATTTATTTTTTCAATTTCGCCACCACCTTGGTTTCTTGTCGAAAACTCATATTGATTGATGTTAAAGGTATTCGAACCCATAGAAGCAAATTTCGAGTTCAACTCATTGTCAATTGCCGAAACAACAGTAAGAATTCCTACTAAAGCTGTGATTCCTATGGCAATAATGACGATGGTAAGAATCGTACGCAACAATTGTGCACGAATCGAACCCAAAGCAATCTTAATATTTTCTCTAAAAACTGAATTCATAATTCTTATTTGACACGAAATTACAGTTTTTGTTACAAGTTTGTGTTATAAGAATTACAAATTATTTTAAAAAGTATGATATTTGTACCATAATTTCAGATATCTGATTTTAGATATTAGATTTAATGTCTAAAATACAATCTGAAAATTTAATATCTGATATCAAAAATCTAAAATCTAATATTTAAAAATGGCATCTAAACCAAGTATTCCTAAAGGCACACGCGATTTTTCACCAGTTGAGGTTTCTAAACGTAACTATATTATTGCTATTATGCGAACTCATTTTGAGAACTATGGCTACCAACCTATAGAAACACCAAGTTTTGAAAATTCAGATACTTTGATGGGTAAATATGGAGAAGAAGGTGATCGATTGATTTTTAAGATATTGAATAGTGGTGATTATTTAGATAAAGTATCTTCTGAAGAATTACAAACAATTAACTATAAACAATTAACTAGTAAAATCTCCGAAAAAGCACTTCGCTACGACTTAACAGTGCCATTCGCAAGATACGTTGTGCAACACCAAAGTGAGATTGAGTTTCCTTTTAAAAGGTATCAAATTCAACCAGTTTGGCGTGCCGATAGACCACAAAAAGGTCGTTTTAGAGAGTTTTATCAATGTGATGCCGATGTTGTTGGTTCCACTTCGTTGTGGCAAGAAGTAGAGTTGGTGCAATTATATGATGCTGTTTTTGCAGAATTGGGATTGCATGGTGTTACCATCAAAATTAACAATCGTAAAATTTTATCTGGTATTGCTGAGGTAATAGGAGCTTCAGATAAATTGATTGATTTTACAGTTGCTTTAGATAAATTAGATAAAATAGGAGAGGACGGCGTCAAAAAAGAAATGCTTGAAAAAGGAATTTCTGAAGAAGCTTTAGTCAAAGTGCAACCATTATTTAATTTTACTGGAACTATTCAAGAGAAAATCGAGAAACTTTCGGTTTTACTTTCTTCGTCAGATGAAGGAATGAAAGGAGTTGAGGAATTGCGTTTTATTTGTGATAATGTTTCTAAACTTGGATTACAAAAAGCAACTTTAGATTTAGATGTAACTTTGGCTCGAGGATTGAATTATTACACAGGAGCAATTTTTGAAGTTGCAGCGCCAGAAGGAGTTGCTATGGGTTCTATAGGTGGCGGTGGAAGATATGATGATTTGACAGGTATTTTCGGATTGAAAAATATGAGTGGAGTAGGAATATCTTTTGGTTTGGACAGAATTTATTTGGTTCTTGATGAGTTGGGATTGTTTCCAGAAACGGTAACTACCGCAACGAAAGTGATGTTTTTAAATTTTGGAGAAACCCAATCTTTTGAGGTAATGCAAACCATTCAAAAACTTAGAGCTGCTAACATTAAAAGTGAAATGTATCCAGATGCTGCCAAAATTGATAAACAATTTAAATATGCTGAAAGAAGAGGGATTCCTTTTGTAGTAAAGGAAATTTCAAATGGATTGTTCACTTTGAAAAATATTATTTCTGGTGAGCAAGTTCAGGTAGACTTTTCTACGTTAAGTACAACTTTGAAATAAATCTGATTATTTTAAATAAAAAAAACCACGTAATCTACGTGGTTTTTTTGTTTTGTTTGATTGCCTCAGATTTTGATTTAACGTTGCGTTTTTATGTTGTCGTTTTCTTTTTTTTAAATAACATAAAAATTTTTCTTTTTTTTCATTTTTTTTAGAGTTTATGTTTTAAACCTAAGGACTTTTTTTTATGTCTTTTTTCAAACCCCCATTTGAAAAAGACATGCACCAATCAGTATTATGGTGTAAAAGTATAGTTAATAGATAATTGTGTTTTAAATTTTAGATGATTGAAGCTTTTCTATCGTTGAAAGTATCAAGTTTTTCGATGATTAGTAAAAAGTAAAAAGCTCCGCATTTGCGGAGCTTTTTGGCGTCAAATCAATCATTTAAACCCTACTAAAAACGATTTTTCTTTAGGACTAGCCTTATGTTTGTTTTCATTTAAAGAATAGACCAACTTATATCGCAAAAATATAGATGAAATAAATGGGCGGATTTATTTTTAGATGAATGTACAGTTTCTTTAGTTGGATGGTACTGATTTTAAGATTAATAGTAAAAATAAAAAGCCCCACTAATTGTGGAGCTTTTTGGCGTCAAATCAATCATTTAAACCCTAATTAAAAACGATTTTTCTGCTAGTATCACCTTTGTCTGTTTTTACTTTTACAATGTAAGTTCCAGAACTAATTCCACTGATAGGCAATTGGATGTTTTGTTGACTTTGATTTTCTACTTCAAAAGTCGTAACTAATTGACCTAACAAGTTGTATAGTAATACTTGTTCTACTATGGCATCAGCCACGTTATTTTTAATATTCAATATGTTTTTAGTATTTGCGTAAGCTACTTCAATTCCGTTTTCAATATTGAAAGAAGCATTAGCTAAGGCAGCACTATTATCTTTAAATGTTAAGGTAAAACGATTATCTGTTAGACCTTGAGGTAATTCAACAATATAAGGATGATCAGTAATTTCATGATATTGGTTATTTGTATTGTCATGAATGAATGCTCTTAAGTTATCACCACTTGTAAAGTTTTCTGCAGTGTCTAGCATAATTTTTACTTCACCTGTTACACTAGTTTTGATTCCTATAGGGTAAGAGTTATTCACATCAAAGTTTCCTTCTCCTTGAATTACTAGTTTAGTTCCAGTATTGATAAAATAAATATCATTTAATTGGTTATCAATGTTTACCGCGTCGTATCCGAAATCTATTGCGCTTGTAGCAAGTTGATTCATAAATCCTAAAAGAATTTGTCTGTGATAGTTATCTTTAGATGTTAATCCTAAACGTATTTTCTTGAAAGAATCAGTTGTAGTTTCATCATCTTGATTGTTTGTAAAATGATTTACAGATGATAACATATTAGTATTACTTCTGAATAAACTTGTTGATAAAACATTATCTTCTTTAATAAATGCTCTTTGGTTATTATTAAAAGTAACCGTACCTCCAGCTCCCGAACCTACAACGAAGAATCCTTGGCTTACAGGAATAAATCTTTGAGGAACTTTTGCACTTGCACCAACTCCACTAATACCTGCAGGAGCTGTTGGAGGCGTTCCACCAACTAAGTTTCTTACAGAATATCCACCTTGGTAAGCTACCAAGTTGTGAGTATTGTTAGTACTTGAATGTTCCCAGAAATATAAAGCTCCAGTTGTTGAAGTATTATTATCTGTAATAAATGCATCAGCATCAAGAGCAGAAGCATAAGGGTTTCCTGCAAGGTTCAAATTGTTAGCTGCAACAGTTGTTGTAATTAAGCCATTGTTTGGTTTTCCAACAAAAGTAAAGTTTTGATTTGCACCAGCAGCACCGCTTCCTTTTAATGTAAATCCTTGAGCAGCGTTTAATGAACCACCTGAACCAACAGACTGCCAGTTAGCATAACTATTACTTAGATTTTGGAATTTGAAAATCCAGTAGCTACTCAATGTTATAGGACTTGTTGGACTACCATTCAATCCAGATGTCCAAGTAATGTTTTGAGGTGTACTTGTTGTACCATCTTTCATAACACCATTTACAGAAAATGTATTGTTGTTAGTTGTGTTATTGATAGTTCCTACAGGTGATGACCAATAATTATAGTTATAAATATTTTTAGTTCCTTGTTGATCTCTTTCAATTCTACCAGAACTTGTTGGGTCTAAATCACTATTGATAGGTTGTACTAATTGTGATTTTCCTTGTAAGTCCATGATACCATCTAATCTGAAATGATGTGTAATTTCAATTTTAGAATCGTTAGATGCTGATAATGTATTTGAATGAGTAAATAAACCTAAAAGTACTTTGTTACCATTTGAATCAACATTATGATTTGTTCTTACAATATTCCAATCAATTGGAGTTGTACCATCAACTATTGACAAACTGTAAGGAATATCTTGAATAGAACCATTAGCCCATGTTCCATCAGTTGACCAAGGACCATTTGCTGCACTCTCATAAGGCATTGGAGCTGTTTGTAAATTGATAGAAATTTTATCAGGAATTACTAAACTACCTCTATTAGCATTATTAGAATCGTCATCTAAGTGTGTTCCTATATAAGAATTCATTGAATAGTAGGCAATTAAATTACTCCATAATAAAGCACTAGCATCATTTTTAGTAACAGTTGCTGGTATTATTGTACCTCTAGTACCTGTTCCGTTTTGAACAATTTCTTGGTTCATTAAGAATCTAATTTCAGTAGGAGTAACCACTCTATTCCACATTCTTAGTTCATCGATATCACCTTTGAAAAGGTTGTTGATAGTTGTTTTGTTAACATATTGTGCGCCAATTGCAAAAGTACTTGTAGAAGCTAAAGGCGGTACAGCTAAAGCAACAGATCTATCTTGAACACCATCAATATATATTCTTAGTGTACCACCTCCATAGGTAACAGCTATATTGTGCCATTTCGCATTAGGTAAAACAGTATTTGAAACTGCACTTTGAGCTATTCCTAAGAATCCTCTCCATTCAATTCTAATTCTATTATCATTTTGTAATACCAATTGATATCCAGTTGTAGCAGTCGCTTTTTTAGCAATAATTGTTCTTTCAGTTCCTAAATCATTAGCTCCATTTGGCCTGATCCAAGTCATTACAGAGAAGTTAGCTCCAATTTCGTTTACATTATCAATTCTCACGTAATCATCATTACCATCTAATGTAATATGTAATGGGTTTGTTGCACGATGTGCCACACCAAAAGTGATGAATTTAGTTCCATCAAAATCATACAAACAAGTTTGATTGATACCAGTTGTTGACATGAATACTGTTTCAACTCCAGTGGTAAATGCAGCATTTGTTGCAACTACCATAACATAAGCATCTGTTGGGCCTAAAGCTGGTAATCCACTTGTAAATGCAGCTGTTGGAATAGCAACTCTTGTTGTTGCAACATCACCACCAGTTTCAACTACTTTCCATCTTCTGTTTACTACTTCTGTAATTGTTGTAATAGTAGTTGGACCTAAGTCTACTGTTAAGTTTACACCTGAGTTGTTCATGTTTGCTCCATTTGAACCCCAAACTAGGTAACTTCTATTGGTTGCAAATGTATTTGTGTTTGCCGAATTAGTAGCTAATATATCAGTTAAACCAATAGTCATAACTTCTGTTGTATTGATGCTTTTAGATTGTTTTTGAGAATGTTGAGATGCATCATCTCTAAAAATACCTGCAATATCAAAATTGTATCCTGCATTTGTTGTAGAATTCCAAACTACGTTACCATTCGAGTCTTCATAGTTCATTGAAGTTCCGTTTACTCCTAATGTGATACCATATTTTAAAGCTAAGTAAGTTTCGATTCTTCTTCTTTCGCTAACATCATTTTTTCTGCTTGAAAAAGAGATTACTTCGGCAATTCTACCTCCAAAACTTCCATTCCAAACTTGACTTCTTCCTAACCAGTATCTTCTGTTAGATATATTAGCAAATTGAGGTACTCCAACTTCAGTATTATCTATTCGATTTGCATTATGAAATAACTGCATACCATTTATTGCAGGATTATTTCGTGCATTTAAAATACTAATTGCATTGGAATAAGATGCTGAAGTACTTGTTTGTGCTATACCATATCCTCTCAAGTTCACATCTGCAGGATTTGGTGATGGACTTGAACCTATACAATAACTTACAACTTCGTTATCCATTCTAATTGTATATTGACCATAACCAAAACCTGTACCATCATTGTCGTATGGATTTAAATTTTGAGAACAATATATGTCTGTACTTGGAGTTGCAGCGCTGTAGGTTGAAGGGACATCATTTACAAGGACTAAATATTGCTCATGTGTAAAAAAACCACCAGTTCCATTCAATTCAGCTTGATTAGTTAAGCCAGTATAATCGGATAAACCACTTACAGCTGGATTGTTGTTAAAAAATACTGTAGGGTTGAAGTTAATATTATCAGTAGCATTATTTTTAAATCTTGGTCTATTTGTTAATGCCGCCCTTGTAGCATCAATAACAGTTGCATCATTTCCTTTACCAACATCTTCCCATGAATTTACATCTGTATTGTCTGATGCTACACCAGTTCCATTAACTCTATCTGCTCTTAACCAAGTTTCTAGGTTAGCAGTTATTCCTCCTGGACCATTTGTAATAGTATTGTAAGTTGTACCTATAATAGAAACATAATCTAAATAGAAAAATCTACCAGAATTACCTAAATTTGAAGTAAATCGAAATTGTGATAATGCAGAAAATGTATAATTTGTTGAAAATAGGGTGCCATAAAATGCGTGATAAACACCAGCTGTATTCATATCTCTTATAGTACCACCAGAACCAACCGTGTAGACTCTTACAGTTTGCCATGCAGCAAGAGTACTAGAGCGGTATTCTAATGTAATAGATTCCCCAGCACTAGCATTATGTCTCAAAAAGAATTTGACATCAATTTTGTTATAAGGCAAAGTATTAATACCAGCTGCAGGTGACGTTAATGTCATACCAGTAGTTCCTCTAAATCTGACTGCGTTTGAACCTTCATAAGCAGTCGCTCCACCTGCAATTCTAACAACATTGCCTCCACCAGAAGTCCATATACCAAATGAAGATTCAAATGTTTCAGAATTTATTACAGTTTGAGATAATGATGTTAATGGTAATAGCATTAAAACTATAACTCTTAATAACATTTTTGTTTTAGTAAAATTTTTCATAACTCTTAGGGTTTTAATTATGATTTCTTTTTTTTCATCAAGTAAGAAAATCATAAATCTTACTTGTATGTAATTTGACATGACAAATGTAGAATTGTAATTTTAATTAAAAAAATATTTCATCGATAAAATACATAATAAATCGATGAAATACATAAAATAATACAAAATAAGAAAAAATTCTTACAAATAAATAATTTCAGCATAGTAGTAATTCTACAATTTTGAAGCCTTTAATAGTTGAAATATTTGATTTATTAATTTATTTGATTGAAAAAAAATGTTTTTAAGATAAATAGATAAAAAAAGAGCCACCTATATAATAAATAGATGGCTCTTTTGAAAGTAATTATAAAATTATCGTTTAACTATTCTTACTGTTTTAGTATTGTTTCCTTGAGTTACAATCATTGAATAAACTCCACTAGGATATGAACTTCCAATAGTTACATTTTCTAGTTCATTTGAATCTAAGTTGATTGATTCAATTTGTCTTCCAGTTAAGTCATATACTGTTATAGAAGTATTTTTATTAAATATTGTATTCGTTTTAATGTTGAAGCTATCACTAAATGGATTTGGATAGATAGAAACATTAAATTCTACATTACTTAAACTCGCTTCATCAAGGGTTCTGTTGGTAATAAAACCTTGTTTAACAATAGAACATGTTGAACCATATGGTCCGAAATCTGGTTCATTTGGTAATTTTACACATACTTGAACACTATAAATACCTGGTGCGATTCCAGCAAAATTATTTAAAGTAAATCTATTATATAAATTAGTGTAAGTTGCATTATATCCAGATCCGTTAAATATTCTGAAACGGTAAGAAGTTGCACCATTAATCGGATTAGCTGTTATCAATTCTGAATTACTATTTACGGTATAATTATTACAAAATGTTGATGCTAATTGTGTAGTTGGATGGGCTGGTGTATTGATATCACATGGAGTACCATAAGGTAAGAAGGTACCATCCATGTTTCTTAAAGAAACTTCTACTCTATAAGTACTTGCAAACAAGATTCCTGACAATTGAGTCATGTTGAACCTATTCATACCTTGAGTAATTTCTTGTGAAGCCCCTGTTGGAACACCTGCAATTACTCTTGTAACTCTAAATCTATAAGAAGTAACATTAGAAACTACTCCTGCATTTATCCATTGGTTCATTGCTGTTAATGTACTTCCACATTGTGCTCCAATTGTTGAAACTGGATTTGGTGTGTTTAAGTAACATGGTGTACCAAAGAAAGGTTGCCATACATTGTTGTATCGTACTGCAATCTCAAACATATATCTTGAATTGTAAGTAGTTCCTGGAACGTTAGCCAAAGAAATATTATTTACAGGTCTATCAATGATAACTGGTGCAGCAATTGGTGCATTAGTATTCATATCCACTTTAGTGATTTTGAATCTATATCCTTGAGCAAAATTAGTCCAGTTTGTTGTAACAGTTGAGTTTAAACCTGCAAGGGTTGTACCACAAGTCCCTGATGGTAATGACCCTACAATTGGTGTACAGGCATTGTCGATAATTCCGTTACAATCGTTATCTAATCCATCATAACAAACATCAACAGCATTAGGATTTACATTTGCTCTTGTATCATCACAGTCAGTTCCAAAAATTACATAACCTAAAGGTTGAGAACATGATTGAGTTGAAACATTTGGATTTCCAAAACCATCATTATCTAAATCTTGATAATAAGTATTTAAGGCATTAGAAGCGGCATTGTTATCATTACAATCTAAATTATTAATTACAAAACCTACAGGTTGTGAACAAGCTTGAGAAGAAACTAATGGATTACCAAAAGTATCACCATCTAAATCTTGGTAGAATGTAATTAATACATTTTGAGTATTGTTGTTATCATTACAATCTGTATTGTTAGCAACACCACAAGCCACAATTGTATTAGAACCGAAACCATCGTTATCAGCATCTAAATATTGAATTTGGTTATCATTACAATCAGAATTATCTAAAACATAACCAACTGGTTGAGAACAAGCTTGAGTAGAAACTGAAGGATTACCAAAAGTATCACCATCTAAATCTTGGTAGAATGTGATTAATACATTTTGAGTATTGTTGTTATCATTACAATCAGTATTGTTAGCAACACCACAAGCCACAATTGTATTAGAACCGAAACCATCGTTGTCAGCATCTAAATATTGAATTTGGTTATCATTACAATCTGTATTATCTAAAACATAACCAACAGGTTGCGAACAAGCTTGAATAGAAACTGATGGATTTCCAAAAGTATCACCGTCAATATCTTGATAGAATGTAATTAATACATTTTGAGTATTGTTGTTATCATTACAATCTGTATTGTTAGCAACACCACAAGCAACAATTGTTGAAGAACCAAAACCATCGTTGTCAGCATCTAAATATTGTATTTCGTTGTCATTACAATCTGTATTATCCAAAACATAACCAACAGGTTGCGAACAAGCTTGAGTAGAAACTGAAGGATTACCAAATGTATCACCATCAATATCTTGATAGAATGTAATTAAAATATTTTGAGTATTGTTGTTATCATTACAATCTGTATTGTTAGCAACACCACAAGCCACAATTGTAGTAGAACCGAAACCATCGTTGTCAGCATCTAAATATTGAATTTGGTTGTCGTTACAATCAGAATTATTTAATACATAACCAACAGGTTGCGAACATGCTTGAGTAGAAACTGAAGGATTTCCAAAAGTATCACCATCAATATCTTGGTAGAATGTAATTAATACATTTTGAGTATTATTGTTATCATTACAATCTGTATTGTTAGCAACACCACAAGCTACAATTGTTGTAGAACCGAAACCATCATTGTCAGCATCTAAATATTGTATTTCGTTATCATTACAATCTGTATTGTTTAAAACATATCCAACAGGTTGTGTACACGCTTGAATAGTTACTGCAGGATTACCAAAAGTATCACCATCAATATCTTGATAGAATGTGATAATTGTACCTCCATTTGTAACAACAACAGTTTGAGTTTGAGTTGAAGTATTTCCGTTACCATCATTGTATGTCCAAGTCACAGTGTAAGTTCCTTGAGTACTGTATGTTAAAGCATCAGTTGTTGTACCAGTAATAGTTCCAGCACAAGCATCAGTTGCAGTAGGAGCTGTTACAGTAGCAGAACATTGACCAGTTACAGTTGGTAAAGAAGC
>LNFM01003656.1_pt1 | contig 29854 bp, 30 predicted proteins | sample 596031 | NCBI WGS metagenome assembly LNFM01 (sample SAMN04254537, study PRJNA301005) | activated carbon metagenome | isolation source: dual media filters at the Ann Arbor, Michigan drinking water treatment plant | place: USA: Ann Arbor
GTGGCATGGACGCCTGGCGCCGCTTCGACCAGATTGAAGAGCTTCTGCACATCAAGCCCGCCACGCCCCCGCCGCTACCGCCAGAGGCAGCCATCGATACGCCCATCTGGCTGCCGGCCAACCGCTGGCCACGGTTCTTCGCGCGGATCTTCGACCTCTGGATCGAGATGATGGCGGTCAGCTTCAGTCTGGCCTTCGTCCTCGGCCGGTCGTCGCCCGAGTTCCTGCGTTGGCTGGACACCCCAGGCTCCACGCAGATGTTCGGTCTGCTGTGCGTGCCGATCGCACTGACACTGGATGCCGCGATCCACCGGGTGTTCGGCAACACCCCGGGCAAAGCTCTGCTTGGGCTCAGGGTGGAGCGTCTCGATGGCGCGCCGATCGCTTTTGGCCTTTACCTGGAACGCAATCTGTCGCTGTGGTTCTTTGGGCTCGCCTTCGGCCTGCCGCTGATCAACCTCATGACCATGGCCAACCAGGCCATGCGGATCGGCCGCGGCAAGCCCGCACGGCACGATGAATCAACAGGCTGTCGCGTCGTGAACGAGCAGATTGGATGGGCGCGCCGCGGGGCTTTTGCACTGGTGTTCCTCGTGGCTCTCTTCGGGATGCTCGTCATCAGCGCCATGGAACAGAGCGCTGCGCGCGAGACGGCTAGAGCGGCGGTGGCTCAGGACTACCCGTGGGTCAATCCGGAAACGGGCCGCTCAATCCTGATCGAGCCTCGCTGGCGCCAGGGGGTCCAAACGAACCCGGAAGGCGGCACGATCTACATGTTCACCGAGGCCTCCGAACGCGCGGTGGTCCTTCTCGCTGTCGAGACCTTCCCCGAGGTGGACCTCGACTTTTACACCATGACCTTGCGCGAGGCGACGGCGCCTGCGATGCGCCTCGCTGACGAGGGGAGCACGTTCAACCGGGATGGCTACGAGAGCTGGATGGCCAAGGGCACCATGGTCGAAAGCCCGGAGAGTCGGGTCGAGATCCAGGTGGTGAAGGTCGGGGACGCGTACTGGCGAGTCATCGCGGTCCAGTCGCCTCCGTTCGCCTACTCGGATGCGTGGGTGGAGACGCTCAAAGCGCGGCTCTGGCGCTCGGTGCTCTAGCGCTCTCGCCCCTGACTCTGCAGGGCTTGGTCTGCGCTGACATCCCGCGCATTACACTGACCGCAGCCAAACCTTCAAAGGGAAATGTCCATGAAAGTCGCGATGGCCCTGTTGCCCTTCCTGTTCGTTTCCACCAGTGCTGGCGCCGCTCAATGGCAGCTGGATTCCCGGGTTGATGCGATGACTGATCTCCCCAGCGAGAGCGTGTTCATCGAGAACGCGGAGGGCGATCGGTTGACTATCCTGCGTCGATCCGACCAGAGCATCTGGGGCTTTCTTTCCTTGGGCGAAGGTCGGATGTTCGGCTCAAGTCGGCAGGGGGTGCTTCTTCGCGTGGACGACCATCCGCCAGTGGGTTACTCCGAGGCAAACACGGCCTACGAATGGAATCCCGCGCTGGCCGGGTTCCGCATCGGCACAGCTGAGTCGTCCTACTGCTCGATCGTGCGCCAGCTCCACGCAGGAGAGGCACTGGCGATTCGGTACTTCCCGAATGACTCGACTCAGCGCGATATCCGCTTCGAGCTCGATCCAGCGAGTGCAGATGCCCTTCTCACCGCGACCGGCGTCGACATGGACCAGTGCATTCGCGTCCTAGATTTGCAAGCCGCCGTCGAGACCTGGCGCGCCTCGGTGATGGCCAAAGGGCTAGCACAGTGGAAGAAGCCTGCCGATCTGCCGCCCGGCACAGTCCTGTCATTCATGGCGAAGGTGGATGCTCAGGGACGCGTGTTGAACTTCTCTTGGGTGAGCAGCACTGGGAAGCGACGGTTCGATCGACCCTTCATCAACGCCTTCAACGAGATTGCCCCGTTTGATCCGCCGCCACCGGGGTTTGACGCCTCCAACGGCGTGTTGTTCAGGTACGAGGAGGGCGCCCAGTAGGCGCCCCGTCGTCCGCGCCACGGACAGTGCCCCCCCGCCAATGGCGGAGGGTCACGGTTCAATCCCCACGGACCCAGAAGGCGTCTGGCGTGGTGTCGTCCCAAGGACGCGTAGTGGTGACATAGCCGAGGCGGTTGACCACTCGGAAGCCAGGGCTGGCGATCCAATGTCCGCGCTCGCCTTCGACCACCGTCCACACGTAATGACGATCATGCTGGAGCACGTCCGCATGCCCCAGGAGGTCGCCCGACGGTGCCGCGGAGGCGCCCCACTGTTCACGGAAGGTGTCTTCGTCGATAAGGAGCGCGTCCGCAGCGGTCCGCGCATCGCGCTCCTGGAGAAACGCTTCGATGGCATCGGCCTCAAGCGTTCCGCTGGGCATGACGAAGTAGCGCTGCCCCGCACTCCTCGCCTGCGCGGCCGTCGCCCTGATCGCGGCAATGTCCCCGAGTAGCGCCTCGAAGTTGGCCTCGTCGACGGCCGAGTCATAGCAGGTGAAGGTCAGGGCCGAGGCCCGGACGACGAGCTCTTGCCCGTCGATCGTGCGGTCTTCGCAAGAGTCGTCAGGGAACTCGGCGGCACAGTGCAGCGTAACGGCCGCGAGCCCTTCCAAAGTGATGAGGTCGCGGGCCCGCTGGACGCGGAACTCCAGCTGCTCGTTCCAGTTGATGGCGACGAACTCCGGTGCATCGACGTCCGCGGTGGATTCGAGCGATGCGAACAGGAGCAGCTCGGTGGTAGGGATGATCATTGCGTGCTTCCTCAGATAGACGCAGGACTCCCCAGGCGCGGGCGAGCCCCGCAGGGTGATAGCCGGATGGCCGGTAGGTGCTCGATCAAGGCCCGAGCGGGGCACGGCAGCCAGGGGCTGCACATTCGGCGAGCGCGTGGAGCGCTGGGCTTTCGCAAAGACCCTCGATGCAAGGGCCTTAGCGAAAGCCCGGCGTAGAGCCGGGCGTGGAGGGATATCAGGCCGCGCGCTGAGTGCGCAGACTGCATCGGTAGGCGCCATCGGCGTCGCCGATGTCGCGGGTGATGGGCTTGCCGTGCTCGGCCGCTAGGCGCTCCGCAAAGGCACGGGCTGCCCGGTGCTCGTAGAAGTCGCCCAAGTGGACTGCGCGTCCATCTGCGACGCGCACGTAGACCGCGTAGAAGGCAGGGTCGTCCGTGGTCCGGATGTCCTGGCCGTCGTCCTCGCAGCCCTCGATCTCGAAGCCGCTCGCGAGGCGAAGGGCTTCGCGTTCGAGCACCGCATGGAAGTCACCCGCCCAGGCTACATCGACCTGGTCACGCGAGATCCATTCGGCGTCTGCAGCGCGAGCGTGCGGAAGCCGATCATGGAAGGCCTGCTGCTCGTCGCCTGTCCAGGTGGTCGCGTCCTGCGGGCTGATGATCCAGCCCGTGCTGAGAGAGAAGAAGGCCGGTTCGCCGTCTTCGCCCTCCGACATGGACTGGATCAGCCAGGTGTTACGGGCCTCCACGTTGCGGCCGTTCACGCGGCGATCTCGAGCAGAAGGTCGGAGCGGGCGGCCCACTCGGGATCCTCGAAGCGCTCGTTGCCCTGGTCGTCCATCGAGACGATTCCGAGCAGCAGGATGTCGATGATGTCGGCCGGCGTGAGCCCCTCGCTCGCGCACCACTGCCGGTACTCGGCGAGGTTGACGCGGGCGATCTCGGCCAGCGGGGTCGGCATGTCATCGATCGCGGTGGTCACCGCGCCGGTGAGCGCATCGACCTCGAACCGGCCGTGGCTGCTGACCACGGTGATGGTTTTTCTCATGGCTGTGCTCCTCATAAAGGGACGCACAGCCCCTGACGGGAGTGTGCGTCCCGTGGGGTGGTGGTGATTGCTCCTCAGTCACCGGATCGCGAGAGGAAGGCGATGCGCTCAAGCGCGAGGTCGGCGTCGACTTCGGCCCGGGCTTCATGATCCGCCGGCTCGCGCAGCTCACCGAACGGCGTTTCGCGGATCAGGTCGACCAGCTCGACGTGGATCTCCTGGCAAGGCCTCGGGTCCCAACGCCGGTATTCCTCGAGGTCGACCCTCACCACGTTGATGAGCAACGCGGGCATTTCGCCCGGCGGCGTCAGGACGCGGCCGGTGGCGCTGCACACGACGAAGTCGGCATGGCTTCCGGCGATGATCCTCAGGGTCCCCGAAACCTCAGGCATCGGGGTTCTCCAGGCTCTGGCCACTCATCATCGCGAGCCAGTGAGCCGCGCGCGGCATGTCCCAGAAGCGGGCATGCGTTGCACCACCCTCGACGACCGCCTGCACGGTGTAGCCCGCCGCCAGGACCTCGTGCTCCGTCACGGGAGCAAGGTCGATCGCTGGCAGGTGCCAGTTCCGGTGCTGGTAGAGCACCGCGCGGCTGGCCACGTCGACGATTCTGACGATGCGGTCTGTGGAGATCGGTCCGCCGCCCAGCGCATCGGGTTTCGAATCGATCAGTAAGGGCACGCGGAAAGGCCCGCAGCTACGCCCCACCCGCCCATGGACCTCGAACTCCGCGAGGCTGTCGCGGCCCGTGTCCGGATCACCGAACCACAGACGCACCGTAGCGCGTTCCTTGCGTGAGGCTTCCAGCACCCTGGCCACCTTGGTCGGCGTGCCTTCGGGGAACCAGGTGTCGGTCTTGATGCCGGCGCGTGCCACTTCGCCGATGACGGCCTGGTAGAGCTGGTAGGCCTCCAGCGAGCCGCGGGACACCGAGGCGAGTGCGGCAGCGACCCAGTCGAAGCCCTTGATGCGGGCGGCGATGAGCCGAAGCTCGCGAAGCACGTTGTCGAAGCCGCGGCAGCTGACGCCGTGGCTGCTCTTGATCACGTACAGCTCGGCGGCGGTGTTGATGGTAATGGTGTGCATGTGTTCCTCCTGCAGTGCGAGGAACACAGCGCCCGTGAGGGGCGTTGTGCCCCTCGGGGTGTCCGGCCAAGCCGGGATGTGGTCGAACGTCAGGCCAGTCCGCAGTAGCGGATCGAACGGCCTTCGGCTCGCATGACGAACGGACGCATCCGGAACGCGGCAATCGCCGCCCCTTCATCGTCCGACTTGGTGAGGAAGCGTGCGCCGGGGAGACCCAAAGCCGCCGCGAGTGCGGCTTCGGTGTCTTCTCCCCTTCCATGTCGCAGTTCGACGCCGCCGCGGTGGCGGCGGCGCAGAACCGCATGCGTGACGCCATCGGCGCCGTAGTCGACCGTGGCCTGCCAGGGTCGATCGCTCTGCTCTTCCATGAACGACTCCTTGGGTTAGGCGGCCTTACGGCGCGCGTGAGCGAACTCTAGGAAGGCATCCCAGTTCCATGTAGCGCGCTGGTGCAGACGGGATCTATGCCAGACGAGATCAGGGATCTCCGCCAACGCAGCCAGCACTGCCGATGCAGCGCCTGAGCCATCGAGACGCAGATGGACCCGGTAGTGCGGCAACACCTCCTCCTCGCGCGAGTCGCGAGAGAAGAGCGTCATGCGCGGCTGGGTGACCACCTTCGACACCATCGCGCCGGAGCGGACAAGGTGCTGCAGATAGCCGTTGCGCGCATAGGCGCTCGCCGCGGCCTGGGCCCAGTCGTCGTCACCGCCCTCGATCGCGGCAGGAACGACGAGAAGATCCAGTGGATCCTCTCGCCGGAACGCCTCGATCGGGGTGGCTTCCTTCAGCGCCTTGCGAATCGCCGCGATGTAATTCTCGGGCGAGGTCCAGTTGCTGTTGGCGAAGCGGAGCATTCCGCCTTCGCAGTCGGTTGCGGTCCTGCAGGCCTCGGTGATCAGCGTCTGCTGATCACCAATGCCTGCGATCTGCCAATTCCGGGCCAATCGATCATTGAAGTCGAAGGTGCGGTTGTCGCCAGTCTCGCCGGCAAGCAGGTAGACCCTGCCGCCTGTGGACCGCCAGCGGTACTCCTCCGTCAGCTCGGGACACTCGGCAATCTGGAAGGCACGTGCCTGATCCATATCCACGGAGAGCGCGACCAGTCGGAAAATCAGCGAGATGCTCATGCTGCCACCTGCTGGGGTCGCAGCTCAGAGGCGACTGATCGCGCGAACGCGATCGGGTCCAGATCGGGCGTACCGACCGGGATCAGGTCCTCGAAGTCCGAGGCACTGGCGGCCCCGGCGGCCGCTTCGATCTCCGCCTCGATGATGAGGCGGCAAGTCGTGTCGACTTGGCGAACGAGAGAGGTCCGTACAGCCTCCATAGCCAGGCCGATCTCCTCGGCATAGCCATGGAGCGCAAGCTCCTCGAGCTTCGCGAGGGTTTCCATCCCGCGGGCGCGGGCCGTCGTGAACGCCCGTGCAAGGGCGTGGGTGGTGCTGTTCATCGTGGCGTCTCCAGAAAAAAGGGACGCGCACGACTCCCCTGGGTGGGGACGTGTTCGCGTCCCCGAGGGGTGTGGCCGTATGGCCGGGATGTGGGTGCTCCATTGGCCGGGAGCGGCGGTCTGCACCGCGAGGTGCAATCGCCGCCGACGTTACGGCGAGGCGAAGCCTTCGGCAACGGGTTGACACCCGGCGTCTGCGTTTTGTGCCCTCTCGATGGCTACAGCACCTCGGCGCCGAGATCGGTTAACAGGCTCGGGAAGATCCCGCCCGAGCTGACTTCTTGGTTCAAATGCCGTATCAGCAGAGCTATCGCGATCTGGGGCGACTGCAGGGCGTGCCGGCTGAAGACGTCGCCCAGGTCCACACGAGAATCCCTCGTTATCCTCGGGACACGTCGTAGGGTCGTTGTACAGCACCACCGCGCCCTTGGCCGAGTCGGTGACCGCTCTCGAACCCAAAGGGAAAACAAGCACCGGCCGGGGACAGCATCACCTCGCCCGCCCTCGGGCTACCGGCGATCACCAGCGCGCCCTCGCGGCGAGGGTGCGAGGCCTCGTGCCAGGCCTGCAGCTCGCGCCAGTCGCCGAGGTGCGGAGGCACCACCCAGTCCACCTCGTCGAAGCCAGCCGATAGGCAGAACACGTGGTAGGAGTTCGCGGTGTCGACCACGCGCCAGGGCGCGGGCAAGAGTTCCACAGCCAGCCGGCCGGGCTGCAGAGTGTCCGCGATGGGCGCAAGCTCCATCCGGTCTAGGATCGGGCTGCGGTCGACTCGCTTGATCGACAGCCAGGTCGCCGCCATCGACCCCACGCGCTGTTCGATGATTGCCACCTGGTGGGTGGTCGATCGAAACACGCGCTCCTCCTTCAGCCGCTGGACCTGCCGCTTGGCTTGGGCCTTGGTAACCCCGAAGGCACGCATCAGGTGGGCAATGTCGAAGGCCTCCCGCGGATAGACGGCGGGGACGAACCGGATGTCGACGGCAGGACGCATCAGCCGGCCCTCCGCTGAACACCCGCGTGGAGCTCGCGCCGGTAAGGCGGCAAGGTGTCGAGCATGAGGCGTCCGTAGCGCGTGGTCTTCAGGCGGCTGTCGACGATGTAGATCGCGCCCGTGTCGGTTTCCGTGCGTATGAGACGCCCGCAGCTCTGGATCAACCGGAGGTGCGCCTTCGGCACCACGACCTCGTCGAAGAAGCTGCGGCCCTGCTGAGTCAGGTGGCGCTCCAGTGCGATCTGGACCGGACCGTCCGGCGGCGCGAAGGGCAGCTTCGCGATCACGACCACCTCGCACAGCCGCCCCGGGAGGTCGAGGCCTTCGCTGAGGCCCTGAACGCCCATAAGCAGCGAGGGCTGCCCAGCTGCGACGCGAGCAGCGTGCCGGCGCAGGAGCTCTTCGCGACCGTACTGGCCCTGCAGCAGGGTGAAGTCAGCGATCTCCGGTGGCAGTCTCGATGCGACGTCCTTCATCTGCCGGTGGCTGGAGAAAAGGCCCAGCGTCCCGCCTGCGGGCGCATGCACGTCCACCAGCGTCCGCACCACCTCGTCGGTGTGGGCATCGAGGCGCGCCGGCGTCGCCGGCCCACCGACGACGTGCAGGCTGGCCTGCTCGTGGAGCCGGAAGGGGCTGGCCAGGGCCACGGTGGAGGCGCGGCCGCTGAGCCCCACCTCCTCGAGATAGAGGTCGAAGCTGTCGAGGGCACGCAGCGTCGCTGAGGTCAGCAGCGCCCCAGCAGCGGGCGCCCAGAGGCTCTCGGCGAGTTCCTCTGCCGCCGAGAGCGGCGCCACGCACAGACGCAGGCGGTCCGCATGGCTGCCGCCAGCCTCGACCCAGCGGGCGATCGGTCTGCCCATCTCGTCGCTGGCGAAGATCTCGGCCAGTCGCGCCGCTTCGTGCAGGCGGTCCACCAGCGGCCCCAGCCGCACTTTGATGGAGCCCAGCTGTTCGGCGTGCCCGCCCTCGGCCAGTCCTTCAAGTGTTTCCTCCAAGGCCTGGGCCAGTGGGCGGCTTGCGCTCAGCAGCGCGGCGAGGAGCTCGCCGATCACCGACACCTCGTCGTCTTCCAGCAGGACCGAGACGCCATCCGCATCGGCAAACCGGCCCGTGCGCGCGGCGCCGTGGCGGCGCGCCACGTCGTCGAGGGCGGTCGCCAGATGGCCCAGCGCCGCGCGAGCGGCGTCGACATGGGCGGAGACCCGGTCGACGCGCTCGTCGGTCGCGTTGAGCGTGCGGAGGGCGTGCGCAAGGCTTCCGCGCGCACGCTGCAGGCCAGAGGCCAGGGCGCGGGGCTCCAGCACCGACGAGAAGGCTTCCACGGCCGCCGCAGGCAGATGGTGGGCCTCGTCGAACACGTAGACGGTGTCCGCAGGCGCCGGCAGCGGCGATGCGTCTGCATCGGGCACCTGCAACGCGGCGAGCACGAGGGCATGGTTCGCGACGATCACATCGGCCGTCTTGAGCCCCTGTCGGGCGTGCCGGAAGGCGCAGCGTTGGTAGAGCGGACAGGCCGAGCCGCTGCACTGTGCCGCTGTCGCGGTGATGGTCGACAGGAGAGTCGGAGATACTCGATTCGGCCACGCGTCCAAGTCGCCATCCCACTTCGACGTGGCCCGTGCCTTGGCCATCCGGTCAACCTGGGCCAGGTCGTCATCGGTCGGTCGCGTGCGCCACACGGGCTCCAGTGCGTCCTCGCCAAGAGCGAGGCTGTCCTGATCGGGGTGGTTCGAATCAGCGGCCGTCAGGCGTAGATCGCACACGTAGCGGGTCCGACCCTTGGCCAGCTTCGCCTTGAACTCAAGGCCGGCGATCGTGGCGAGCCGCGGCAGCTCGTTCTCCAGCAGCTGCTGCTGCAGGACTACGGTGGCGGTGGCGATCACGAGCTTCTTCTTGCGGGCCACGGCCGCGGGGATCGCGCCCAACAGGTAGCCGAGCGATTTGCCGGTGCCGGTCGGTGCTTCGACTACGCTACGCACAGGACCTCCCTCGCCGCCTGCCGCGACTCGCGCTGCCTCGGCGATCAGGCGGTTCTGGGCACCGCGCTTGCGGATGCCAGCCTGGCTCACGAGGCGCTCGTGGGCGGTGCGAATGCGGTCCTTCGTCTCGTCCGTCAGCATGGTGGAGCTCCTTCCGATCACAGAAGGATCGGAGGCCCCGGCAATCCCGCAACTTGCGGCCGGCATGCACTCGGCACATGCCGGCCGCATGGACTCAGCCCTGTATCGCGAACGTCGCGCGAGCAGTACCCGAGGTGACCTCGCACTGCACGCTGCCTACCGGGACGGCGCTCGCGGTGATCGCGAGGGGAATCTCCGTCTGCCCCTCGGCATTCGTCGGCGCGATCGCACCCGAGGTGACCGCAAGGCCGGTCGAGCCCGCCGTGGTGCACCGGAGCGCCGGCGTGACGCCGACCAACGGGCCTGCCGGCGTGAGGGCATTCCGCAGGGTCACGAGCGCGCTGGTGTTGATCGTCATGCCTGGCTGCGCGGTGATCGTTGCGGGCGTCAGCAGGATCGCACCCGCCGTGGTGCTGGCCACCGGCGGTCCCTCGATCGTCAGGCGGGTGCTGACGCCGCCTGCCGAGAGCGTGCAGACCGTCGCGCCACTCGCCGTGGCCGTGGCCGACACCTCAAGACCGAGCGTCGTTATGCCTGCGTCGTTGGTGGCCGCAATCCCATCCGGCACGGCCACGCTGATGCCGGTGGAATCTGCGCTGCGACAGCTGAAGCTCGGGGTCAAACCGCGGATCGGCGCGGGCGGATTGGCCTGGCCCAGCACCCGGACCTCCACGTTCTCTGTGCGCGTCGCGCCGGCGGCGATGTTGATCACGGACGGGGTGGCGGTGAGCGATGCCACGGTGACGACGCCGCCGCCCGCGCATCCCGGCGGCCGCGGCAGGACGGTGCCCGCGCATGCGCTCTCGAACTCCACGCGCTCACTGGCCGTGGTGACGACGCCACGCGGCGTGACCACACGAACGGTAATGGAACCCGGGGTTGCGGAGCCGTCGCCGAGCAGCGAGAAGGGCAGCACGATGGGCCCGCGGGCGTTGGTGTTCAGGACGGTGAAGTCCGCGTCGCCCGTCAGCGTGCCCTTCGACGCGGCGATCTGAATCTGCGTGCCAGCCGGCGGAAGGTTTCCGTTGCGATCACTGACGGCCACGACGAAGCCCGTCGGGCTGATCTCGTCGACCGTCGAGCGCGACAGATAGATGTTAACCAGAGCAGCACTGGTGGAGAACACCACGGTGCCGGAAGCGCGGGCCTCGAAGTCCCTGCCGCACTGGACGCCCGCCGCGCAGGGGCCGCCGTCCAGGCGACCGTTGGCGATATCGAAGCTGCCGTTGCCGTTCGCGTCGAAAAAGAGCTCGCCCGCCGAACGCACACCATCCTCGTTGTCGTCCCTGAAGACCTCCCCCCGATCATCGAAGGCCTCGCCGGAATCGAACAGGCCGTTGCCGTTGGCGTCGCGCCAGGACTCGGTTCCCTCCGTGCGCGCAAGCACCGTCACGCGCCCATCTGTCGGCCGCGGGTTGCTGCTCTGCAGGATCACGGAGCACGTGCCGGCGACGGTGCGGCACTCGGGGGCTATGAGACCGCCTTCCGCCGTGAAGTAGATGGCAGTGCCATCGGCCACCGGGTTCTGCAGGCGATCGCCCGCACGCACGCTGACCTGCGTAGTCACGCCGTCGAAAGAGCTGCCCTCGATGTTCAGGGTCTCGAAACTCAACGAGAAGCTGTCCTGGTCGGCGCGGCCGGTGGACACCACCAGGGTCGCGGAGTCGGCAGACTGCCCCGTCCCCCGCACCGTCGCGCGCACGCGGAAGACACCGGGCACGTCGCCAGCACGAACGCGGGCGATCGCGCGCCCCTCCACATCCGTAGCCGCGCTGGCGTTCTCAACGGTCAGCGCACCGAGCGGATTCACGACGGCGAAGTCGACCATCGCATCGCGCACCGGGATGCCAGCCGCGTTCGTCACCCGGAAGGTCAGGGTGGCGCGGTCGGGGCGTGTGTCGGAACCCATGCCGCGCAGCATGATGCTGAGGTTGCTCGCTTCGACATAGGCGATGCCCTCGGCCTGCGACGGACGGATGCGGATGAGGCCCTGTGCGCGAACGGGCTGCTCAATGCCCGGCACCAGGAAGTCCGCGGTGATGAGATCGGCCGCCGCACAGCCCTGCCCCGCCCTGTAGTTGGTCGCGACGACGCCGCCGGCGGCCAGGACCGGACTGGTGATCGACGCCGCGTCAGTGCCGGCGCAGGTCGAGGTGAAGTCGACGATCACCGGCTCCTCGAACGCACGGCCTTCCTGGTCGATGAGCTCCGCGCTGATGCGCGCCGAGGCCCCGGCCTCGATCTCCGGCGGATCGATGACCAGCACGCCCGGCTGGAAGGGCTGGCCCGCGCCCAGGTAGATCTGCGGCACGCGCACTTCGACGATGCCACTCGCCGCCACACTCTTGCCGTCGACCTCGGCGGCCGCGGAGAGGCGGATCGGCCCGGAACGCACCGGCGGCACGAAGAGGATCGATGCCCGGCCGTTCGCATCAGTGGTCGCGGCGCTGAACGCCGGGTCGAACGAGCCTGCCTCAGCCGAGAACCCGACCCGCACGTTGGTGGCAGGCTCGTAGCGATCAGGGACCCCGAGCGCCGTCACTCGAGCGCGTCGAAGTTCGACGTTCGCCCGGACCTGCTGGCCAGGACGAACCGCTCCGACTGCATTGCCCGACGCATCCGTGATCTCCAGTCGGGCGTCGGGGCGAAAGGTGCGCTCCACCATGTAGGGCAGACGGGTGGTGACGCTGCCGGTGGCCGCGGGCAAAGAGGTGGCTAGATCGACCTGGAAGGCGCCGGCAACCTCGCCTGCAGTGACGCGGAACCGCGCGACGCCATCGGCGCCGGTGAGCGCGGAACCCGGCTGCACCTGCCCGCCGGTGACGGTGGCCGCCACCGTGGCGTTAGCCGCGGGACCGGAGGTCTCGCTGAGCGTCCGCCCTTGACTCACTGTGCGTGTGGTTTCGACCACGGTAGCGACGACTTCGAATGCCTCGCCTTCTTCGAACCGCGTCGCCTCCTGGCCCGACATCTTGAGGGTCTTGGCCGAGACCGTGAGAGTCCTCGTGGTGGTTGCGTCGGCGAGGGCGGTGGGCGATGTGCCCCCTCCGCAGCCACCCATGAACAGCGTGAGGCATAGGGCCATCGCGAGTCTGAAAATCGTGTTTGCCATGAATGCTTCCTTGCGGGTGGATTGGTGGTGTCGGAACCCCATGCCGGCGCTTCCGAATCGCGGGCAAAGCGATGCCGTGACGCGACAAGGCGCCATTGAATAAATTCGGGGATCCCGGGAGCGCTATGCTCCCGGGCGATCCATCAGCGCGTGCGTCGGAGGAGGAGCTCCCATTCGACGATGCGTGAATCCTGGGCCTGACGGCGCAGGTACAGATGATTCTGTGGACCCGTCACGTAGATCCGGCCTACACGGGTATCCGGGCGAATCTCGAAGGAGAGCACGTTGCCGGATGCATCAAGCACTCGTTGCGTAGGGATAAGCTGATAGACGGGGGCAAACGGAGCCGCGCGGTCCGAGGGTGCCGCTACGTACTCATTTATGGGTTGGATCGGAAAGTCCGGACCTGGAGACTGCGTGGTGCTGCATCCGACGGCGAGTTGAAACCACGTCGCGTTCGGGTCAGGCTGTTCAGGAAGTACCGTGCCTTGTACAAAAACTAGCTCCGTGCTTTGGAAGGGCTTGTTGACTCGGCGAAACTCCACACGGCAGTCAGTGGTGATGAGAGGAGGCGGAAAGACCTGAGCTCCAATCGAACGTGCCTGGTTTGGCCCAAAATGCTGACCTTCGATCCGTCCTGCCCAACCAGGTCCGAGAGCGATGTCTGCCGGCAGTATCCGTGGAATCTCGACGCCATCCACCTTGACGCTTGCAAGTGTCGGCGCCAGCCAAGTGACCTCGGCACGATTGAACTCGCTCGGCGACGTCACGGGGCGGACGTACGGGCACGTGGGACAAGCGCCGGCAGATGTCTTCAATAGATCGACGGCAATGGAGCCGAGGGGTTGATTCGCCCACATTGCCTCCGGCGCATTGTTTGTCGCCGGCCGCGGCGCATTTCCAAGCACGAAGGCTTGGCGTCCCTCCCGGTCATAGATGAACCCTGTCATGTTGAGCAGGTCGACGCCTGGCCCGGTACTGATCGGGGAAAAGTACCATCCGCTACCACTCGTTGCCGGCGAGTACCATGATGCTTGAGGATAGATTTCCAAGCGTTGCAGACGCTGCGCATCAGGAATTGCCCGCGATGTACTGTTCGGATTGGATGGCAGGTCTGGCACCTGCGCTACGCTTGAGCACGCCCAGAAGAGTAGAGCTGAAAGACTCGCCACGACCTTCTTCTTCAGCATAGAAGTATCCTTAGTTTGGAGTGCAGTAGAACCAATGGCCACGCGTTGAAGCGTTTCCCGTCGACCTGACGTTGCCAGGCATCGGGGCCAGAGGATTGTAGGTTTGCGTCCCGTTGATCGTATTCATCAAGATTGGCTGCGTTTGGTTTACTCTCGATGCGTCAGTCAACGATCCCTGGTTGAATGGTTGGCATGTCGTGGGATTACGTACAAAGAGCGACTGGCCACAGACCGTTTCGAAAACCGTGGTGTCATTCAGTCGCATGGCCTGTATGGTGTCGGTGCTCGTGCCTGTAACTGGACCAAAAAGAGTCCCGTTAGCACTAACACACTCGGGCAGCGTCACCGGGTAGCTGCGGGTCCCAGTTGTTGCGGTCAGTCCTACACCAGCCACACCCGTCGTGATGATGTTGAGCCCTCCCGCACAGATGGGGATCCGCACGACGTTCACAGCATTGGCAGGCAAGGTCGGCTCACGATAGTGAGTAGCTGACCCCACTGCGGCCATGCCCCAACACTGCTCGGATACGTAGGTCCCAAAGCTAAACCGAACGCACCCTCCTGCCACGCCGTCCATGATGTTGCACTGGAGCGATCCGGAATTGCCGCCGGGGGGGCCTGGGAGCTGGACGGTAGACGAAAGGTCCGCGAAGTTCCCTAGAACCGCCACCAGCGCCTGTGTCGGCACAGTGGGGATGAAGGCGGTCAGATCCTTGGTGAAGCCTCGAAAGCCCCCTTGGACCGTGCGCGAATTCGCTGGAATGGCCCCGGTGGATAGCTTGTGCTCTTCAGAGATTCTCGCTGCGATACGGGTCTTGAGATTCAAGATGCCGTCCACCGTATTCGGGATGCCAGCGCGCGAGAGGCTGGCGACGGCTGGTACCCCAGTCTCGGTCACGACGAATGCCGCCACGGTCGGTGTGGTCGAGGTGGCTGCAACACGCATGAAGCGGATCTGGTAGCGCTGGCCAAAGACGCTTGTACCCAGTACACCGCCCCGGAGCGCGAAGTTTGCGGGCAGCAGTCCCTCCGTGATCAGAGTCGTGACCTGTAGCTCAGCCACGGCATTGACGGTGAGCGTGGCGACTCGGTCAGCCGTGAAGTAGCTGGTGGTCGCCCGCGCCAACATCGCCATCTCAGTCGAAGCTTGGTTGACCAGACGGTCCGCCTGTTGCTCCTTGCCCCGGGTGGTCAACACACTCAGAGTGATCGTGAGCGCTACAGCGATCAGGGCGACGACGATGATCGTCTCGATGAGGGTGAATCCGCGCAGGCGTTGCATTTCGAAGGTCCGATGTTCTTGGGCAAACAGAGTTTAGGCGGCGGGCTGGCGCCCCTCTTACGTTCGCTCGCAGTTTTGGAGGAGATTTCCGAGCTAGGAAGCACCCATCACTCGCTAGTGACAACCTTGGCATCGCCCCAGCTGGGCGTGGCGCTGGTGTTGGTCAACCTGCATCGACGCGACTCAGGCGAAGGATCTCTTCAAGTCGGTTCAAGAGCACTCGAAGCTCGCCGGTCATCAGTGCGAACACGGCGTCGATCTCGTCGCGCTGGGTGTCGCGCTCGCCCTGCTCTAGCGACTCGGTGGCGGCCTCAAGGAACTTCAGCTTGCGGATCACCAGGTCTTCGCCGAGGACGAAGCTGATCCGCTCCTCGAACACCAGCGCGACTTGGAAGGCCTGCTTGCCGCACTTCAGGTGCTCGCGCACTTCCTCGGCGGTGAGCTCCTGACGACGACACTTGACGATCGCGCCTGAGTCGACCGGATCGCGCAGCTCGCATTCGTCGCCGAGCGCGAACCCTTCGGGCAGCGGTTCGCCGTCGATCCAGGCGGTCATCAGGGCGCGCGGGCTGGTCTCGGCGTTCACCGGCACCGCCGGGAAGCTGCCCAGGGCCTCGCGGATCGCGGTGACGAAGGTCTCGGCGCTCTTGCGGCTGCTGCTGTCGATCACGCACCAGCCCAGGCCAAGGTCGAGATAGCCCGAGCAGCGCGAGGGCCGTGAGAAGGCGCGCGGCAGCAGGTCGGTCAACACTTCGTCCTTGATCCGCTTGCGCTCGCGGCCGCCGGGGTTGCGGCCTTCGTTCTCGCGGATGTGTTCGAGCTTCTCGGCCAGCACAGCGTTGACCACCGATCCGGGCAGCAGCTTGTCCTCGCTGCCGAGCGTCAGCAACAGGGCCTCGGCGACGCGATGCGATAGCGCCTGCTCGCCGCGGCCGAACGGCGAGACGAAGCCGCGGGAGGACAGCTCCAAGGGGCCGACGGGCTTCAACACATGGTCGGCGAGCTTGTCTTCGAGGGCCTCGAAGCTGTCGTTGATCGAAGTGGGGTAGCGGAACAGGGTCAGATTCTGAAAGAACATCGAAGCTCCGGTTGAAGTTCTGTTGGACATCACTCGATCACGGTCTTTGCAAAGCGCAACTTGCGCGCGGCTAAGCCTTTCCTCTGAGCAACGCCAGAGTCATTCAGCGCACCAACTCCGCGAGCGTCGGCGGGCTCAAAGCACACGCGCCACATCCACGGATCATCTCCAGCCGATTGAGGACCGTGCGCTGCTTCGAAATCGGCAAGGAATCTGGTACGGGCCGACTCGCCTTTGCCCAGGAAGCCAGCACGCATAGCTTCCGTTGCCGTGATGGAGTGCAGCCGGCGCGGAGCACTTTCCTGAGTGCGTAGAACTAGCCGGGTCGCCCACAAGGGCATAGACGACCACAGCGCCCGCTCCAACCCCTGCGACGGCAGCTGCGCGAGACACGCTGCGCCTTCGTAGATCCGCACCCCCTCTACGGGGTGACAGCGACCGTCGCGTGGGTCGAGGCACAGAGGATGCGCCGGATCCCGCAGCCGCCAGTGCGACTCGGCAACCCACGCAAGAGCACCTGGCGCACCCAGGGGGCAGGACCGAATGCGCTCGCCTGGCACCGGCAGCCCAGTGGCATCCAGCGGCACCCACTCATGGTCGGTAGCCGCAGCAAAAGCATCGACGCGCGCGCTCGGGCGCGGCTGCATCAGAAGCCAGACCTCCAGGCATCGATCGAGGAGAGCACGCTTGACCCACTCAGCGGAGCGCGGCAAGCGGTATAGGGCAGACGCACCGACAAGCTGCCTTGCGTTCGCGCGGATGTTCTCCACGACGCCGACGCTCTCACCGCTGGCGCGGAGGCCGTCAGCGAGGTCCATGCGATGGCTGCCAATGACGTGGGGAGGTCATGGCTCCATTCTGACGAGGCGACTTGACGCCCATTTCCGCTTGCGTGGGCGATTTAGGGGGGATATCGGGAAGTGGACGCTCCTGAGGGCTGAAGGAGTGGCTTCTAAGCTGAAGTCGGCTCAGGCGCATTACTAGCTGGGTACTCGCGCCGCCGACCGAAGGGACCCTGAACCATCCGCGGCAGCTCGGCCGCAATGGCGTCAGCATGCCGCGTCCACCACGTCAGGCAGGTGGTGCAGGCGGCCTCCCGCGTCGCCCGATACGCAGTGTGATGTCGCCGATAGTCTCGGCGGTGCATGCCGAGGCGCACGAGCCAGCGGTCGCCCTGCACAGTTGGCGACACGCGGGCGATCTCGCAGCCCTGCCACTCGAGAGAGAGGAAGCCGAGTTCGTGCCGCCATGTGGGGTTGCCGTCCATGGCGCGATCATCGCCGCGAACAGGCTCAAGCGTTGAGATCACACGTAGGCACTTCTCCTACCCCGCGGTGAGCAGTTCGCCGACTGTGCTGACCAAGCCAGCTGGGCACACTGCCGTCATGCACGCAGGACGCGCCGCCTTCCTGGACGAACTCACTGGAGCGATCGACGCCGGCGACAGCCACGCGGCCCCGACCCTTCCGATGTTCCAACACTGGCTGACGGAACTGGCTTGCGACCCCGAAGCTGCACGGCATGAGCCCGGCAGCGTTGGTTACGTCGCTCGCATGTTCGCGTTGCGAGAACTAGGCGAAAGCGCCAGCTGAAGCGTTGGCCAAACTCGGCTGGCTGCCCCACCCCGGAGGGCAGGGTCCGCGAGTGAGGCATCGGAGCCCCTGCCAGGGATTGGTGGGGGCTTCCTTTTTTGCAGCGTCTATCCTGCTCGACACGCATCGCCCTGTGCATAGCGGCATCAGCCGGGGCGGCTTCGACAAGCCAGGCCAACCCCTGATGGCCCGCAAGGCGCACCATCGGGCGGGTGGGCGAGCCGGCGTGCAAAGCCAAGCGGGCTTCATGCGCAACGATGGACGCGCAGACCGTCTCATGGTGGGCCCAACGATCCAAACTTGAAAGGCGATTTCTCACCAGCCTAGTTGTCGGGCCCACGGAGCGAGATGGCTAGCTCCGAAGATCATCCACGCCCAAATCGACATGGCGATGGCCGGCCCGAAGGGCAGATGCGTATCGGCGCCCTGCCCCGTCCGACGGAGATGGATCAGTCCGAGCACGGAGATCAGGCAGGCCGCCAGGAACACCACGGGCAGGATGGCCTGCGGGCCGAACCAGGCGCCGGCGACGGCCATCAGTTTGAAGTCGCCGTACCCCAAGCCTTCTCGCCCCGTCAGTAGGTGGTGCAGCCAGAACACCGACCACAGGCTGAGGTAGCCCGCCGCGGCGCCCAGGATGGCTTGGGCAGGGTGGACGAACACGCCGTTGACCGAGAGCAGCAGGCCGAGCCAGATCAGCGGCAGCACGATGGAATCCGGCAGCAGGCGATCGCGCAGGTCGATGCCGCTCGCCGCGACGAGGGCTGCGGTCAGGACAAGGCCCGCAGCCGCCGCTGGCGTCGGCCCGAAGTGGTGCGCCACGAGCGCGAAGAGAAGCCCGGTGCCCGCCTCGACCAGCGGGTACTGGACACTGATCGACGTGCCGCAGCCTCTGCAGCGTCCGCGCAAGGCGACCCAGCTCAGCACCGGCAAGTTCTCGAACCAGCGAATCGGGTGGCCACAGCTCGGGCACGCCGAACGGCCATGGAAGAAATTCGGAGGGGCTGGCTCGTCGAAGGAACGCTCCAGCAGCTCGTGCGCGTCGCGCCTCCACTCCCACTCCATGCGGCGCGGCAGGCGGAGGATCACGACATTGAGGAAGCTCCCCACCAGGGCGCCCAGCACCCCGGCACACAGCAGGGTCAGTCCGGGATTGAGCGCGAGGATCAGCTGCAGCCCGTGCAACGGATCAATCACGGAGACGGTCCCGCGTGTGCGCGGATCGACGCACGGGCGCGCTCGAGCTCGGGGAAGCCATCGGCGCAGAGGTTGAGGGCTTCGAGCAAGGCTGCCCGTCGGACCGTCGGATCGGGATGGCGCAAGCGCGTGGCCAGCAAGCACTCAGGCGGCCGCCGCGGCTCGGCGGCGGGGCCGAGTTCCGCGGCGGCGAGCAGAGCCCAAGGGCTCTGCGGCGAGACGTGCGCAGTCTGGATCATGGCGTCGATTCAACAGGCGGGGGTCACCGGCAGCACCTTGCGGATGGGAAGGCTGCCGCTGCGGCCATCATTCAGCGACCAGCTCACAGTAGCGCGGTCACAGGCAGTGAAGTCCATGGTCATGGTACCGAAGGGCTGGGTGTTGACTGTTGTCTGCCGGGCAAAGGCGACATCCTCGGTGCGGTAGACGGTGAGTTGGACGCGCGGCCCGGAGAACGTGCCGAGCGCCGAATACCAATCGCGGGCGCGTCCGTCCGGCGTGCCGGTGAACCAGGCCACGGCCAGGATGCGGGCCAACTCGTCGATGTCGAAGTAGAAGCCCTGGTTGCCCATCCCTTCAGTGTTCCAGGCACCAGCCATCTGGCGCCGAACCGTCGAGAGGCTCGGCGGGGGCGCACCGTAGTCCGCCGCGTTGTACGCCGGGATGTCGAGTCGGACCGGCGTGGGAATCGCGGCGAGATCGAAAAACAGCGTCGAGGCCTGGTCATCGTCGAAGGCGGGAGAGAGCCCGGTGCTGATCACGTAAACGGTCGTGGGAGTGAACAGGTTTCCGCACAGCGCGGTCGTGGCGATGTTGCTCGGCGGGTTGGTTCGGAGCAGCGAGGTGTACTGAACGTTGTTCTGGACCATGGTGACGCGGCACGGAGCGAACGGCGTGCCAGAGACGGGGGAAACGGTGATGAAGAGCTGAGCATCACCCGCCGTGCCGCAGGGCTTCCGCCATGCCGTGATTTCCATCTGTGCGCCTGCCGCATCGCTCGCTCGCACCGTCCATCTGGGACCGGCGGGCTGCACCGGGAATGGCTCGGTCACGCATCCTTCCGTGAACTCCTTCGATGGCGATAGAGCGAACTCGGAGCGTTCGGTCAGCAGCTGGATCTCCACCAGCGCGCGGGTCTGCGCTTCGAGTCGCTGATGATCGATTCGCGCGGAATCAACCGCGGCGGCGCTGTTCGCGAGGAGAAGGGCGGAGAGCGTGAGAGCGACTTTGTTTCGGAGCACGACGACACCTCAATGACTAGGTGGCGCGGGAGTCTGAGCAGTTGACAGCCGTACCCACAAGCGGTGTCACCGACTTGCTACTGAGCTTTACTGATTGGCATGCTTGGTGGAAGTTCGCCCTCGGGCGACCAGCCCGCCGGGCTGCCAATCCGGCACACAGGCCCGCAAGGCCACACCACACCCCACGGGGACGTCATGTCCCTGCCGGGGATGTGCGTCCCCTTTTTCTTTGGAGACGCACATGCTTGACCAAGATGAGATCCGCGCCTTCCGGCGCTTTCTGAACACCGCCAACCGCAAGGAGTTGGTCGAGAAGCGCTCACACATCGAGCGCATGATGGCCCTAGTTACCCAGGGCACCGAAGAAGCGCGGGATCTGCGCTTCATGCAGCGCTTGCTCCGCGAGGAGATCGGCGCACGCGCAGAGGTCGATGCAATCGTGGCTCGGCGCATACAGCGGTGAAAGGGAGAAGGCCGACCTCATTGCCAGGTCGGCCTTCTCGGTCGCGCTCGGCAAGCGAACGAGTGATTGCGCGCGGCAGGACTTCTAAGAGTTCACGAAAGGGTGGGCATCAGTTCTGCAAAGCCATGCGAACAATTGGCTTGGCCCACTCCGGTGTTCGCTCCAACGCCACTGCATTGTCAGGCGCGGGCTCGATGAGGCGACCCCTCACAATGTGTGCAACCAGGATTGGATCTGGCATCGCATGCCCATGCTCCACGGACGCTGAGTTGTCGTAGACATACACCTCATGAACATGGCTGATCAGTTCGATGAGGTTCAGCCTCGATGCGTTCCAACGCTCCCTAATCCTCTCCTCTGGAATCGAATGCCCGCCTACAGCGACTCTATTGCGAACTCGTTCGATGTGAAGTTCCACCGAGGCCAAGCCGCAGTACCAGATAATCACATCATGCGTCGTGCAGGCCGTCTTTAGCAGGTTGGTTATCGTAGACCCACCCAAGGTAGTCTCGAAAGCAAAGCTAGCGCCGGTTGTGATTGCTTCCTCGAGCCGACGCTTTCCCTCCTGCCACGAGGAGGAATCAGCCTCCGCTCTGTCAATGCCCGTGCGTTGTCTAAGTTCCCGCGAGAACGTATCGGGATTGAACCATTCCATTTCAATCTGGCGAAGCGCGGCACCGCCAACGGAGCTTTTTCCAGCACCGTTAACGCCTGCCAACACCATCAAAACCGGCCGACTAATGGGTCGCTCCCGCCTTGACGCTACCCTTCAGTCGCACCGGCTTTTCGAACGCTGCGCGTAGCTTCTCGCCGGCGTTGGGTGCGCGCAGAGACGCGAGGTGGAGATCGAACTCCTTCCGAAGGGTCTCGAGCGCTTCAGACTTCAGGCGAGCTTGAGAGCGCTCTGCCTCCACCAGCGCCGCATGTCGCTCAGGAGAGATCACGTAGACCTGTGGATGTCCATGCGAGCTGACCTTGACTTCACCTTCGGGGCCGTTTGCCATCCGAACCACATCGGCCCAGCTCCGCTTGATCGCGCTAGCCGCAACTTCTCGAGGAGAGCCGGCCGTTTCCAAGGCTTTCGAGCGCGGTTGAGGTTTGGCTGCAGGGGTAGCACGTCGCGTTTGCGGTTCTACGAACGCCCGGGGCGCGGGCTTCTTTACGGCGACCTTCTTGGCCACCGCCTGTTTCGGAACACGCTTTTTCCGCTCAACCTTCTTGGCGACAGCCGGCTGCCCAGGCTTCTTAGTCGCCCCGACCTTTTTGGCTGCGACGCTACTCATATCGAATGGCACCTTGCTTGAGCCAGCCTTCATCGTGAGCTCCGTTAGCGTGGACCTAGTGAGGCCATTATGGCCCTGTCGGTGCATAGAAGGCCACGACCAGCTAGAAGTGCGGTTCAGGATCAACGGGGGGCGCTCCCCCAACAGCTCCGCGGCGCTCAAGAGTCGCCATGCCGGCAAGTGCTCCCGCGTCGTCGCCGACCGCCAGCGCACGCACGATGTCGCGCTCGACCTGAGCGCGCCCGCCCTCAATCAGCCTCAGGACCGGCTTGCCATCTGTCGGCCCGCTCACGCCGTGTCCCGCTGCGCGAACATGGCGTCGAGCCGCTGCGTCGCGGCTTCGAGCCGCGCCTTGGCCTGGGTATAGGCCGCCTGACCTTGCTCGGCGAGCGCGAGTGCTTCGTCGATGGCCTCGGGCGGCAGCTGATCGAGCTTGCTCACGCAGGTCGAGAGGGTCTTGTAGAGCGCATCGAAGCGCTGGGTGTCGGCGACTCCGCTCATGGGGTTCTCCGTCTCGGGGATGACCGAAGTATTCGTCCGGAGCGCGGGATCATCAAGCTGCGCCGGGGCGCGCTGCCGGGGTAGGAATTTTCCTAGCGCGCGACGCGCTTGAGTCCGACTGCGCCAGGCCCGGCAGGGTGCCAACATCGCCACCATGAGCCTGTCCCGCAACGAGTTCCTCGACCAGCTGGCTGTGGCCATCGACTCCGGTGATGGTCGAGCCCGCGCGATCCTGCCGATGTTTCGGCACCTGTTGGCCGATCTGGAAAGAGACGCCGCCGCCGGGCGTCTCCCGCCCGACGGCCCTGGCCGGATAGCGCACACATTTGCGCGTCGTCTTTCGACGGAGCAGAGCGATCGCTCGGCAGCCGGCTGACGCAGTTGGCGCTCAACGCTCCGGCTTGACGGTCGCGTCGCGCGCCCCGTCGATCCACTGGATGACCACCTCGCCAGGCGCCTGGGCAGCGGTCTTCACCACGCGTCCGTTGGTATCCCGCACGAGCGCGAAGCCCCGGGTCAGCATGCGACGCGGGTCGAGTGCCTTCAGTTCGCCGCGCTGTTGCTCAAGGCCGAGCATCGCGGCATCCAGTTTGGCCTGGGCCAATTGATGAAGCCGGCCGTAGGCGCGTTCGAGCAGAAGGGGCGCCTGGTCGACCCGCTGCCGCGCCTTCTGTTCCAGCAGCGCCCGTGCGCGGTCCAGCCCCTGCCCTGCCGTCACCAGCCGCGTCTGCGCTTGGTTGAGCAGCTGGGCACCTTGCCGCCCGAGATTCGCGTCGCACCGTGCGAGGCGGGCCCGTACCGTCTGCTCCAGCGTGCCTTGCAGGCCGGCGAGGTCCGACGCCGCCAGGGCCGCGAGGCTGCGTGCCCGTCTCTCCGCCTGCGACTGCAGCGCCACGAGCTGGGTGCTTGCCTGGTCGCGCTTGCCGCGCGCTGACTGCGCCAGTCGCTGCTGCTGGCCGTCCAACCGCGACTGGGCCAGCTGGATCTTGCTGCGTGCCATTCGCTGGATCTTGCCGGCGTCCTCGACGGCCATGCGCGCCCGCTCAACGATGACCCGCCGGATGTGGCCGATGACTTTGCTCGGGGTATCGAACGCGAGACACGCCACCTCGTCCGGCAAGCCTCGGTCGCGCTCGTGTCCGACGCCAACCATCACGGGCGCGGGCGCCTCGCAGATGGCACGGCCGATGGCGTAGTCGTTGAGCCAGTCGAGATCGAGCGCCGCGCCGCCGCCGCGGATCAGGACGATGGCATCGAAGGGGTCCTGCGCATGGGCCCGGGCCGCAGACTGCAGCGCCGACGAGATGGAAGCCGATGCACCCGGTCCCTGGAACAGCGCCGGAAAGGTCTGGATGTCCAGCAGTCCGAGTTCCTGCAGGATCTTGCCGTCGCGCATGAAGTCGCCCAGACCAGCAGCCCCTTCGGGGGCAACGATCGCGATGCGGGTGAAGTCGATCGGTGCGGGCAGCGCCTTGTTGCGGCCGGCGAGCCCCTCGGACTCAAGACGCCCCACGAGGAGCTTCAGCTTGGCGGCGAGTTCGCCGAGCACGAAGGACGCGTCCACGTCGTGGATCAGGAGGGTGAAGCCGTACGCCTGGTGGAGCTCGGCGCTGACGCGCAGGAGCAGGCGCATGCCGACCTCGGGCGGCCCTCCGATGAGGGCGGTGAAGCGCTGCCACCAGCCGGTGCTTTCCACGTTGAAGGCCTTGGCCGATGCCCTGGCCACGACTTTGCCGCTCGCGTCGAGCTCCGCCAGCACTGGGTAGAAGTGCGCCCCCTTCCTGCCGCCCTCGCTGACTTCGGCCACCACCCACGTCGGTGTGGAGCAGTGCGCCTTGACCACCGCGCCGATGCCCTGCAAGTAGCTCGACAGCGGCAGGCCGGTCGTCCCGTCGGGCGCGGTCGGTAAAGTCTCAGGCGATGCCTTGCCAGCGTCGACCTCGGCGCTGCGCGTCGGCGCAGTCGCGCGTAGCCCGAGTGGCGCTGCTGGTTTCCCTGCACCCTTCGGCAGCCACGCCTCGAATGGGGCGAGGTCGGTGCCCTCGGGGACGTACCAGATCTTCTGGGCGCTATCCCATTTGGCGCCGAGTGCCTTGACCTGGTCTTTCTGCGAGAAAGGGACGGCGAGAGGAGTCATGTGGAAACGATGCTAAGGACCTCAGCAAAACACAACTTGCGTGTCGCTGCTGGTGCTGTGAAGGCCTCTGTCAGCCTGACTAGGCGCGCGATGGGAAGATTGCGACGAGATTCTCAGCCCACCGCCTCTTCGAACTGGGGTGGCGCCCTGCGATTGACAAGCTCGATCAAGCCGGAGTTGAAGAGTGAAGCGCCGCCGTTCGCAGGATGTCGAATCGCTGCAACCGCGCTTACTCCGCTTGAAGCCACCACAGCTTCAGCCTTGCGCCCAACGGCGATAACGTTGGCGCGAGGGAAAGCCTGCACCAGACGCCTCAGCGACTCCGTTCCGAGCGCGAGCTCACCGGGCGTTGGTGTGCGATTCGTCCACGGAGCTCCACGTCGATGTGGGTGAAGTTGCAGCGCGTTCCAGAGAACCGCTGTCTCGGCGATTCCAGCCTGGTAGAGCGCTCGGTAGACCAGCGTCGCGCTGGGCTCGGAGAATGGACGGGCGCGGTTTAGAAGCCGTCCCTCTGGAACGCTCTGCCGTGGAACCTGCCCTTCCAGCAGCAGGCGCTCGCTGGTGAATGCAACTCCGGTGTATCGGCAGCCCTGATAGCCGGGTGCTTCGCCCACCAGGATCCATCGGGCATCGCAGTCTAGATGAGCGGCAAGTCGCACCAACCTTGCCTCAGGGCCATTGGTTGGAGTGTCGAAGCTGCAGCGGTTGCGCCACGGGTTGAAGAGATCTGGCCGGTTCGATGGGAGCGTCTCGATCAGCCAGTTTGCAAGCTCCATAGTCACGCTCGACTACCCTCCTGCTCAGCGGTGAGACACTGCCCAAGCGCCCCCCGGAGCGCATCAAGATCGACATGGCGCTGCGCATAGCTACGCTGTAGCAGCGACGGGGTCAGAAACTCATCGAACTTGTGCTCCGGGAACGGCACGAAGACGTCGGCGATCGCCTGGGCCGTGATGGGAAGCTCTTCCAGAACCTGCGCCAAGGCCTTGACCACTTCGATTCGCGTTGCGCCATGTGACATGACGGCGGGTCCTGCTTGCTCAACTTCAAGCCCGCGATCCGCGAGCAGGGCCGCAAGCGCAGCGCCGGTGGCGGAGCCTGCCCAATGGAAGACCGCAACGCTATCGCCCTGATCCAAGACCCGTCGATGTTGCAGCTCCACGCGGCCATAAGCCCGCCGCGCTACAGTCAGTTCATCACGCCCCGTCGGATCCACGAAGACAGGATAATCCGAGGCCTCAAGCAGCAATCGCATGCGTTGATGTACCCACGCCCCAACTGTGCCAGCCCCTCCACCAAAGCCGGGAGGCCGGCCACGTGGGCCGGGCTCTACGATGAGCAGCTTTTCGGATGGATCGATGGTGAGCACACGCCAGCGCTTGCCAGCCAGAACAATGAGCTGCCCCTCTGAGATGGGCACCTCGATAGGCAGAGCGCCTAGCACCCTTCCCCCCTGCGCGATGACGCGGTATTCGTCAGGGGTCATGAAGGTCGCGTAGAAGCTGTAGTGGGAGGTCAGTGCCTCTCCGACCCTCCCGAGCAACAGGGCACCGTCGCTGATCTGCTCGATCAGCTCCCGCGAGCCCATGGCGCGCAGGACCTCGGAGAACACAGCGGCGGGCACCGCGCCAAAGGGTCCCGTTTCCGCGCACAACTCCCGGTAGAGGTCTTGTGCTCGCTCCCCGCGATTGCCCTGCGCGATTCGCGAGAGTACCTGTTGGACCAGCGTAGAGAGGTGCCAGTCGCGGTCGTTCGGAGTCTCGAACTGGCCCTCAAGCAACCCTTCCACCGTCGCGACGCTTTGCAGCAGCGGAAGCCTGAGAGAGGCGAGCACCTCGAAACGGCCGGCGTACCGGGTGAGATCCACGTACTGGCGCAGCGTCTGCACCTGGCCGGCGCGTCTGCCTGAGCGTCCGACGCGCTGCTTGAGGGCGGATACCGTGGGTGCCGGGCCGATCTGGGCAACGGTATCGACGTCGCCGATGTCGATGCCAAGCTCGAGGGTTGAAGTGCAGACAACGGTCGTTGGCAGCTGCCCTTCGCGTAGCCGTGTCTCGACCAGAGCTCGATGCTCGCGCGACAAGCTGCCGTGATGTGCGAAGGCCTCGATAGGCAACCCCAAGGTCTCAGCCCGCACGACCAGCTCATCGGTGAGCAGCTCGACCCTCGATCGGGCGTTCGCGAAGACCAGGTTGGTCTGGCCGCGTGTCTTGGCAAAGAGGTGATCTGCGATGCGCGACAACCCCGTCAGCACCGCGGATTCGTCCGCAGCCGCTTGAGCGGCTGCCAGGGCTTCAGCTTCTTCCAGCGTTGCTGGCGGCGGCGATGGCGTGAAAGGCTCGTTGTCCTCAGAAACCTCGTCCGCCTGGCCCTCTTGCTCGGCGCAGGCGAGGCATTCCGGCACCACCGTCAACATGCCAATGCGGATCTCTGCCCCTGCTGACTCGCCTTGGACAATCTGAGCCGGTCCCGTCGCGCCCGGCCTCAGATACCTCGCGGCAAGCCCCAGATCTCCGAGCGTTGCCGACAGGCCTACCCGGGTTGGGCAGCATCCAGCGAGGCACTCCAGACGCCGCAGCAGCGAGAGCATCTGAGCGCCGCGCGTTGTGCCCATGAATGCATGGAGCTCATCGACCACCACATACTCAAGACGCGCGAAGATTTGGGCAACGTTGCCGGCGCGACGCATCAGCATCGCCTCCAGACTCTCGGGCGTGATGAGCAGGACCTGCGCTGGATTCTTCCAGTGTCCCGTGCGGCCCTTGCTGACATCGCCGTGCCACGGCTGGACCCGAATGTCCACGGCTTCGAACAGGTGCTCCAACCGTCGGGCCTGGTCGTTGATGAGCGCCTTCAGGGGAGACACGGCCATGGCCAGTACGCCCTCGCGCTGCCTGCGCGCCAAACGGCTCGCAATCGGCAGGAACGCCGCCTCGGTCTTGCCGCCGGCCGTGGGAGCCGCGATGAGGACGTCGCTGGTGCGCGCCAAGATCGGCTCTATGGCTTCCGACTGGATGGGGCGCAACTGCCTCCAGCCTTGCTGCCAGATCCACTGTTGAACGGCAGAGTCGAGGGAATCGAAACCCGCCATGGGGCTACAGCTTGAAGCTGGTCAAATCGTCCTCTGCCGATGATCGAGGCTGTGCGGCGGACGACGGAGACGCTGCCGTCTGCTGAGCGAGCCCAGCCGTACCCCCCGCGTCTGAGCCATCCGGCTCTTCGCTGGGCAACGCCTCGTCCTGCGAAGTCGCATCGTCGGTCAGGTCAACGCCTTCGAGCAACGCGCTCATCGGAATATCGGGCCGCGCTTCCGCGACGGCGAGTAGGTCCAGAAAGGCGCGAACGCTCGCTCGCGGACTCTGGAAGTAAGCCGCGCCGATGCGGTCATTGCAGAACGCGAGGAACGCCCTGATGTGATCGTTGGTGACGTGGGAAACACCAGGCCCGGAGAGATCGCGCAATTTGATCAACAGGACTAGCAGGTCTTCAGGCTCTAGGTTCGCGAGACGTACCACCGGCCCCCCGAAATCCGCGACTCCGTGCTTGGCCGCGAACGTGTTTTCCGCGAGTCGGGACTGCAGAGCCTGGTACGAGTAGAGCCCCCTCCTAGGATCACTGATCGTCTCCGGCGTTGCACCCAAGAGCACACCCAGGTGTTCTGCCGATCCCTGCAGCGCATCGTTGAGTATCCGCAGGATCTGCTCATAGTTCGAGGCCCTGCTCTGCGCGTTCGGGAGCTTGTAGAGGTTCACCAGCTCATCCAGGCCGATCAGGGCGCCGCCATACCCGGCGAGCCGGGTGAACCGCGCGAAGAGCTTCAGGGCGTCGTAGATGTTGTCATCGTCGATGAAGGCGCGAACACCGAGCGCCTTGCGGGCATCGGTCACCGTTGAGAACTCGCCGCGTAGCCAACGTACGGCGTCAGTCTTGAGTTGCTCGTTACCCTGGTCGTGGCCGTGGTAGTAGCGCTCAATGACTGTTGCGAAGTCATAGCCCATGACCAGTTCGGACAGACGCTGGAGGCGCTCGTCGATCAGCTCGCGCATGGGGCGGCCGCTCGCCTGGTGCTCCTGCAGCGCCGTGTTGACGAAGCGCTCAACGACGCTCGCCATCGCGCCTCCGTCCGGTTTGGTCCGCGTTGCAACGTTTCGAGCCAACTCTGTGTAGAGAGACCGGGCCGAACCTCCAGACCCGAACAGGCGCCTATCCGGGTTGAGGTCGGCAGTCAGTGCAACCAGCCCCTTCTCCAGCGCGATGCTTCGAACCAACTGAAGGAAGAACGTCTTGCCTGAGCCATAGCTACCGACGACGAATCGAATGGCGGCTCCGCCGTCAGCGATGCGCTCAATATCCCGCAGGAGCGCGCGGACCTCAGGCTCTCGCCCGACCTGGATGTGCTGGATGCCTCGGCGGGGAACCACGCCAGCTCGGAGAGCCTGCAGCACGCTGTCTCGATCACGTGGGCTGATTCGCTTGTCGACCGACATTCTCAATCCTCTTTCAGACCAAGCTCAGTGCTGGCGTAGTCGTTGAGTTCCAAAGGATCGTCGCCCTCAAGCAACGCCTCGCCCACCTTTTCGCAACTCCACTCGTTGATGGCTTCCAATGTGCCATCAGGGAGGACTCCATGCTCTTCGCAGAGGACATCCCAGGACACCCGATCCCATCGTTCCGCTCCCGTCGACAGCAGTGCTCGGAGAACCCGCGCAGCAGTGGGATTGAGGCCCTCCACCGTTGCATCGCTCGCGGCCACTGGCGGAGGACTAGAAGCTTTCGCCAGCACGGGCCCTCGCTCTGATTCTTCGTCAGCAAAGATCTCGTGCAACATGGCTTGAACACGCACGGTCTCCTCCAGCTTGCGCGCCAGGGTTTCCTCGCTGATGCGCACAGCGAGTGACTTGGGCGTGTTTTCGGCGCGCAACGTGACGCGATCTGATGTCGACCCAGCGAGCACGGCATGCAGATCGGCATGGAGGGAATCCGCAGGGATCTGCAAAGACTTGTATAGCTTCTCCAGCGCGCGAACCTCGGCAGGGTCCACGCGGCCGTCTGCTGCGGCGATTTCAAGCAGGGCTTTGGCCAATGCATGCCGATCCGATTCTGGCAACGCTCGGATGCGACTGTCCAACTTCGTCACCTTGGATGCATAGGCATCAACGAAGGCGATGTGAGCCTCGAGGCGCGCCGCCTCGTCGGCTGCAAGACCGAAACGGGTGCGTACGAGATTTAGCAGGGTGTCGCGCTCAGCGCTGGACTGCCCCTCGGAAGCTTCAGCGAGGTGTCTACCGGCCTGGGCAACCAGGAGCGCGAAACCATAGCTCGGCGAAGGTCCCGTGGCCCCCAGGCTGCTGAGC